>Ga0180215_1001535_pt1 | contig 25169 bp, 56 predicted proteins | sample eDN3rd37CBELigBY_FD_128871 | JGI IMG/M metagenome (GOLD analysis project Ga0180215, IMG submission 128871) | Enriched backyard soil microbial communities from Emeryville, California, USA - eDNA 3rd pass 37_C BE-Lig BY (version 2) (version 2) | ecosystem: Environmental > Terrestrial > Soil >...
CTCGACATGACTGCGCATGGTGACCTTGTGCGGCGTCGCGGGCGGCATCCACAGCGCGCGCGCGGGCGGCACGAGCCATGCGGCGGCCTCGGTTTCGATACGCATCAGCCCGGCGGCGGCGTGAAGAAGCTGGCCGCGCCGGTGGCGGTGGAGGGGCGTGGCAGCGCCGTCCGCAAACGCCTTGGCCATCGCGGCGACGGGACGCGGAGAGTGATCGAACTGGGAAAGGCCCTCGTTGAACGGGACCGTGTCGACGCCGGCAGCCATGAACCGTCCCTCCGCTTGGCCTGATTGCGACGAAAATCGGCCGAACATCGCGTGTTGGCAAGAGGTAGACTAGGCCGACGCCGATTTGAGAGGGCCGCCAAGGCCCCTAACGGGTGCCCTCATGGATAGTGCCGCCGCCGACCGGCAAAAGCGCATCTCGATCTCGTTCCTGAACTGGGGCCACGCGATCGACCATTATGTGCTGCTGATCTTTCCGACCGTGGTGATCGGGCTGGAGGCCATCTATGGCCGGCCCTATTCGGAACTGATCCTGCTCGGCACTGCGTGCTTCGTGGCGTTCGGCGTGTTCTCGCTGCCGGCCGGCTGGCTCGCCGACCGCTGGAGCCGCCGCTACATGATGGCGGTATTTTTCATCGGCTGCGGCGTGTCGATGGCCGGCGCGGCGGCCGCGCCCGATTTCTTCACGCTCGCGGCGGCGCTGTTCGCGCTCGGCATGTTCGCGGCGATCTATCACCCCGTCGGCATACCGTTGGTGATCGACATATCGAACGCGCGCGGCCGCACGCTCGCCTTCAATGGCGTCTGCGGCAATCTCGGTGCGGCGCTTGCCGCCGGCATCACCGCCGCGCTCGCCTCCTGGTTCGGCTGGAAGGCCGCCTTCATGGTGCCGGCGATGGCCTGCGTGTTGACGGGCTTCGTGTACCTCGCCGTCGTGCCTGACGACAGCCACCGCACGGGCAAGCGCCAGAAGGTCGCCGACGTCTCGTTCGCATTCCGGATTGCGGTGATTGTCCTCGGCCTTCTCGTGGTGACATCGCTTGCGAGCGGACTGATCTTCAACACCGTATCGGTGGCGTTGCCGAAGATCGTGGATGAGCGGCTCGGCGACGGGCTGACGTTCAATGCAGTCGGGTGGATCGCGACCGCGGTGTTCATGTGCGGAGCGCTGGCGCAGATCGCCATGGGGCGGTTGGTGGAGCGCTTCCCGCCTCTGTTCCTGTTCGCAGGCGTCGTCACGCTCCAGCTCATCGGCATCGTCTGGTCGGCCTATGCAAGCGGTCTGGCGCTGGTCGCGGCGCTGTCGCTCACCATGGCGACGATCTACGGACAGGTGACGGTGTCCGACGTCGTCATCGCCCGCTACACCGCTGATGCGTGGCGCGGCCGCTTCTACGCGGTGAAATACTTTCTCACCTTCACCACCTCTGCTGCCGCGGTGGCGGGAATAGCGGTGCTGCATGGGCGCGGCGGATTCGATCTGGTGCTGCTCGCGGTCGCCGCCTGCTGCATGGTTCTTGTCACATCCGTCTATGCCTTCGTGTTCCTGGTTTCGGGCGTCGAACGCCAGCAGAGCCGTTCGATCCAGCCGGCGGAGTAGGCGTCAGGTCCTGCAAGAGCAGCAAGGCGCGCGCCGTATCTGGTGGCGTGGGGTCATCGCCCCAGCCGCTCGATCATCGCCATGGCCGCCGCGGGCGCGCGCACCTTGCCTTCATGGATGAAGTAGCAAAAGACATCGCGCAGGCCGTAAGTGCCTGATTTCATTAGCGTCATGGTGTACGGTTTTTCAAACGTTTTACAGTGTCGTTCGGCTTGTGTTCGGTCAGCTTCATCAGCGCGACCTTGCCGCTGATCTTCCTGTCGGCGAAACGGCAGTACCGTTCGATCATCGGCAGAGACATCCCGACGATATCCCCGATCTGCCCGGTCGAGAGGCCAGCGCGTCGCAGTCGGACAACTGCGGTGCATCGCAGGCCATGCAGTGTCACCCCTGAAAGCTCAGGGATGCCGGCCTTCGCCTCGTCGAAGTGCTTCCAGAACATCTTGCGGTCATACGGCTTCCCATCCGGGCGGCGAAGAAACGGACCCGGCCTCTTCTCCCAAGCAGCCATCTCCGCCGCAAGCTCTGGCACGATGGGGCACCAGACCTCACGCCCTGTCTTCTGCTGCCGTATTCTAAATCCCCCGTCCTCGATATCCGTCCACCCCAGGCGCACCACGTCGCTGCCCCTCTGCCCAGTGTAGAGGTAGAGCAGAAACCCGGAACGGATCATCCCCTTTAGTCCGTTATTGGCGGCGGCTATCTGGTCGTCGCTCCAAGGCTCGTGCCCTGTATTGCGCGGGTTAGGCTTTATCCCCTCTGTCGGGTTCTGGCTTATCAGGTCGCGTGCGCGTGCCCATGCCGATAGCGTCCGCATCATCCCTAGAAATGCGTTCGCGTTGGCGGGGGTAGTCGATAGGCCGTCGAACACAGACAGGACGTGCGCGGGCCGTAATGCGTCCGCGGGCAGATTCCCCCATGCCTCCCGCGCAATCGCCAGTGACCGCTTATACCGATACTGCGTGGCGCTAGAAACGGACAAGAAAGCGGCTGACGACATATACTCGTCAATGACCGCGTTCAATGTTCCTTCGGCTCTTAGGCCGGAGACACCTTGGGCCTGCCTTAGAGCGCTCCAGAACTCAGGCGAGTGAGGGTCGCTCGGTAGTCTTACGCGCGGGCCAGCAGCATCCGTTCCCCTCCCGGCTTGGAAGTAGAAGTATTCCCGGCCGCGCGATATGACCTTGTGAACCCCTCTAGGGAGTTCCACGGCGGCCCTCTGTCGCCTTTTGTACGGCACGTCTCGCCCCCTCCATATACGGGTCTGCCGGCTGATTGTTCCCCTGTGGCTCCAGGCTGGCAAGCGCCCGTTCGACGCTCTCCCATCGCCAGCGAACGCACCCGCTCGAAAGTCTGACAGGTGGTGGAAGCACCCCCCTGCGGACCATTTCGTCAACGGTGCTTTCGCTGATCTCAATAGCCTTCGCCAGAGATGCTCTGGAAAGGTACGGGGTCGGAGTCATCGTTCCTACGCTACCTTCATTGAGCTTGAGTGCAGCGGGTGGTCATTGCGGTTTTCGCTTGTCACGACGGTTTCTGGCGTCCCAGACTAAAAAGGTAACGCAGATCGTTACGACAGAGAAAAAGAGGGCGGGGGAAAACGCTTCCATTACCGCACCTACCCGTGTGGCTTTGGGAAGAACGTGCGGTATGCGCGCTTAGCCGCCTCGATCATGATCGCCAGAAGATAACCGCAGACGATGATGGTTGAGGGCAGCCGGATCAAGGCGACGCTCTCAGACGTTGCACCAGTGAACCATGCGCATATGATGATGCCGCCGCAGAAGCCTAGTATCTGATGCGCAGACACCGGCAGTTTCGAGTCGATATAGTTCCACGCGCCACTCATCCCCGCACCTCGTCGGTAGGAGGGAAGTCTTGCCACGGGGCGCCGGCGGGAACGAACCTAACGTCCTTCGCGTCCACGCCCATGTTGAACCCGGCCGAGTTCAAGATTGCCTTGGCGTGCGGGTCATTCATCTGGCGGGCGCGCTCGTGCAGCCATGTGATGGCCCAGCGAACGCCGTGTGTGGTTCCGAGCTTGTAGTCGCGCCGTCCGTCGCTCATCTCTGCACCTGTTCGTCGGGCTCTGGCTTGTAGGCGGAGAGCATGGCGCGGTAGGCGGCGCGGGCATCATCGGTTGAAAGGTCAAGTTCGTCGTCTTCTGCAAGGATCGCGTCGCGGCCGACAACCTGCATTTCCCATGTCGGCTCCTTCGGCACGACCACCATCCCCGCCTTAGCAAGCGCGCTAAGGGCGACGCGGGCGATCTCTTCAGGCATGGGGTCAGGGCAGTCGAAGATCGCTCTCGCGACTATCTCGACAATGCGGTCGTTCATGGGGTGCCTCGGATTCGCCATGCGATGACGATGCAGCGCCATCCAAGACGAAGCATTTCGCGCGCAGACATTCTGAATCTAATCTCGGCCTCAGGATTGAGGTCCGAAATTTTTAGCATCCCCGCGCCGTAACTGATTTTCGGACCGGTCTGATGCCAATAAAGCGTTGCATCTGCGGGCCATTTAATGCCGTGCTCCGCGAAACCAGCTTTCAGGTTTTCAACGCCTTTGGTCGTCATGATTCACTCTCCTTGGCCTTCGCGGCCTCCAGTTCTCGGGATAGCCACTTCTCGCCGTAGACGTGGACGACGCGGGTTCCGTCTTGTTGGACGACGACGCCCCGTTTGCCTTCGCGTGTTGTGTAGTAGCCGATGATGTCGCCCGCGAAGCCGTCATGGGCGATCTCGACATGGCCGGTCGGGCGATCTGCCTTCGCCTCAGCCTGCATCCGCTCGGCGAGATCGGAAAGCTGAACCGTGCGAAGCTCCGCCGTCAGCCTCTCGATCTCCCGCTTGTCGCGCTCAGCGGCGGAGGAGAGGGCGCGGGCGATGTGTTCGACAAGATCGTTCGGCGGCCTTGCGTATTTGTCCCATCCGACAATGATGCGGCGCGCCGCCTCGATGAACTCCTGCTCCGGCATCCCTGCCTCGTCTCGGTCAACGGTCTGCATGACGAGCCCCGTCTTTCATCGCGGCGCACTTGGAGCACCAGCGCTCATGGAGATGAGTTTTCGTTCCCCACGCGGATACAGGGATGCGCGTGTGCATGACCCACTTTCCGCACAGGCTGTCTTTGGCTCCTGGCTTGCGCAGGTGGTAGGAGAACGTGCTGTGGATGCCCTCGGCAACCTCAAGCGAGTCTCGGTCAACGGTCTGCATCGCTGGTCTCCTGTGCACGGTCGATGCGCTCGATCTCAGCGATGATCAGCGCGGCGGCGATCACCAATCGGCGGCGTTGGTCGTGCTTCTGGCGCTTGTCCCACGCATTCCCCGAGCCGCCCCGGCTATCAACCGGCGCAATGAATTTCCAAGGCCACGGATCAGATACGAAGATGTCGCCGTTCGCACGGACCTCGACCTCCTTCAGGTCGATCGGGGAGGCATACAAGGCCGCCGCGAGTGCCATGCTGCGGTCTGTATGCTGGTCATCGTGACGTTCCGACCAGCCTTCCTTCTCCACTTGCCGCCGCCGCTCGGCTGCGACCTCAGCAATGGCCGGTCGCCACCCGTCGCGAGGTAGGGCGAGCGCTGCGTCGATCTTCGCCACGACAGCCGCGCCCGTTCCAGTGGGCTGGAATTTGTCGTGCAGATATTCGATCTGTAGCCGCGCCTCGCGCAAAGCAGCCTCTAGCGCTTGTTCTCGTGTGGTCATTTCTCTCTCGCCCTTCTCAGTATCTGCTCTGCCTGCTCATCGTCGCCGGAGTTCATGTAGAGCAAGAGCGCAACGTGAACCGGGTTGATGCCTTTCGACTGCCACCACTCTCGCTCGCCGTGCTTGTGCTGGTCGGCGTGTAGAGCGGCTTCAAGCGGGACTACCCAGCAGTCATCCGACTTGCGACCGAGGCCCGATTCCTGCTTTCCGTAGTAAGGGTCTGCGTATCGGATGTGAGCGGCTTCCACCCTCATCCGGGTTCCAGATACCAAACAAGGCAGCGTTCTGATCCAAGCCAGGTGCGCGTCGTCATACACGCGAGGCTTCTTCTGCCTACGGGTAGGGGTGAGAGAGAATGCAGTGTCAGGACGTTTGATCCGGTACGCGGTCATGCGGCTGCGCCTATCATCAAAGAGACCTCACGCTTCAGATCCTCGGATGTCACCCCCGGTAGGAAGTGCCTTGCGAGCAAATCGCAACATCTGTCGTAGAACCTGTCGAACTCTGATTGGTCCATACGGTGGAATGAAATCGAGCCGGGGATGAACCCCACCTCGCCGTTCGGCAGTTCGATCCGGGTGCGAAGCCCCGCCGCGATCTTCACGGCCGCCACCAAGTCCTCGACAGTTGGGTATCGCTCGTGGTCCATGTTGTCGTGCACAAGCGTCATGAGCGCCCAGAACATTCGGTGATGCTTTATCCGCCGGGGCCTCTTCATCTCGATCATCACCATCTCGCCGTTGCCTAGCTTGCGCAGGGCGTCGTGCCCGGCCTCATCGACCGGACGCAAGGTGCCTAGCTGCTTGGCGACGAGGAACTTTGCCATCAGCCACGAACCTCGGGGGCGAACGGAATGGAATCGTCCATATCAGCGCGCGGCGAGTGCTGCGCCTGCTGGCGCTGTTGCGGCTTCTGCTTGTCGTCGCGTGGGACAAAGAGCGCGATGAACGCCTGCCCATCCGGACCGGGCATCGGGAGAGCATCGAGGATGATGTTGATCCCGTCGCCCTCTCGCATAGGGAAGGCCGCGCCGATCTTCGTGTAGCGGCGCTTGCCGTCCTTGTCGGTGCGTGAAATCACGGCGTCATAGCGTTGGGTCATGCTGCATCCCTCGATTGATTGATGGTCTCCATCGCGAACTCGTAGGCCGCGCGGATGGTGCTCTGATCGTCGGCAGACATGGCCTTGATGTGCGGGGCCGCTGCCTTGCCCCATGCCTTGAGCACAGAGGCGCTGCCGTCCTCAGTCATTTGCCTGATCTCAGCCAGCATCCGGTCTTTGCTGGGCGGTTCAGGCTGCGGGGCTGCTGGCTCGCAATCGCTAACGTGCGCCTGCGCCTTGTCGTAGAGCGCCAGGCCGAACGGGTTGCCGAACGTCATCAGCGCCCGTTTCATGGCGTCAGTTTCGGCTTCCTTGATCGCGGACTCGTGGGCTAGCCCGAGGTCTCGGTCGATGCCGTGCCCTGCGCCATATCCCTCCCGGACGAGCCCCGCCTGTCCACCGCCAGTACCCACAGCAATGCGAACCTTCGCGATGTATGTCACGGTCCAGCCCGGGTCCTTCCGAGACCCGATCTCGCGCGCATGCTCCGCAACGCACTTCATGTCGATGGTTGCCCGCTCCCAGCGGTCGAACCCGAAGATCCGGTTCGCCTCTGCGATTGCCCACCAACCTTCGATGTAGGATACCTGGCGGCCGGACTGTGATCGTTGCTTGACGTTTTTCGTATTGAGGTCGGCAGCCAATGCGGCTTTCTGCTCGTCGGTGAACATCACTTCCTCCGGATCGCCAGCGTCGGCTGGCCTTCCTGTATCGTGGCGTAGTTGATCTGCTTGCCGGACTCGATGGCGGCCTTCAGCTTCGTCTTGCTGACGGTGCGGATGACCTTGGTCTCGCAGTACTCGTCATCGACGGCAGCCTCATCGGCGACCACGACGCTCTCCCGGCCCTTCACGACCGAGATTGTCGCCATCGGGCGTTCGAGCTTCTTGACGCCAGCGGCCCTCATGATGGCGAGGACGATCTCGCGGTGAGCCTTCCCACGGCGAGCAATCCGGTCGCTACGTTCCTTCATCTCGGCGATGCGGCTCTCGATTGCACCGCACAGATGCGCGTCATTGGCCTCTGACTCGATCTCCTGGTCAATCAGCGTCAGGGCGTCCGTTTCGGATTCCAGAGACAGTTCGATCGCTTCGAGGTCGTCTGCCAGTTCAGGGGCGCGCAGCTTCATTTGCTCGATCTGCTGGCGCACGATGTCTTTGTTGAGAAGCATCACGCAGCCCTCTCTTGCTTGATGAGAACGTCGGCGCGCTTCTTGGCGATCGTGTCGGCTGCTTCACGAAGCCATCGCTCGGACAACCGGAGATAGTGGTCGTCCATGCTGCCTTCATGGATCGGCTCTCGGATCGACTTCAACGCGCCCTTGTCGCCAAAAAGCGGGCGATCAATGATGCCGACAAGCCGCCATGTTTCTTCGCAAGCGCTCATCCTCGTTTCCTCCTGGGTTTCATTTCGTTCCTGAGCCTTTCGGCCATCATGATGCACAGCATCCGCTGGTATGCGCGCTGCGGCGTGTATTCGCCTCTATTGCGCTTATCTGTGACTCGTCGCTTGAGGATGGCGAAGGTGGGGCGCTTCATGGCTGCACTCCGTGTCCGCCTCGCAGAACATCGCCGCACGGCTTGCAGTAATATTCGTACTCGTCGGCAGCCTTGTTGGAGCAGCAATCACAAAGCCGAATGCCGTTCGCTCCAGCCCGCTTGTAACGGCTGGCCGCCTTGTAAAGGTCACGCGCGGAAACTGGGCCGCAGGGATATGGAGTCATCCCCCACAGGATGTGCTCACATTCCGATGCGTCGGCGCCAGGTACTGCGGATCGGATAACATCTGCGAACGTCATCTTCGTTATCCCCACTTGCTGACCGCTACAGCGATGCAGAACGCTGTGTTGAGAATGACGTAAAGCCATCCTAGAAGGGGCATTAGACAGACCTCTTCGCTGCCGACTGCTGATCGATGGCATATCGGGCTGCGATCACCATCTCGTAGAGGCTATTGATTTTGTACCCCATAGCGTGGACCTTCGAGCAGAGGCTGTCGGGACCAGAGAACGGGAGCGCGCCGCGCGCACACTGCTCGACGAGATCGCCAATCGTTGCGTTGCGAGCAGTAAGAACGACCTCGACATCCATCACACGTTCTCCTTCTTCGTAACCTGGTCTCGAATCCGCTCGAATATCTCGATGGAGGTCGGGCGAGTCTGGACGGGGCGGAAGCGAAGAGCGTCATATCCGACCAATGGCCCATAGGTTGCGCGCGCCACGTCTGCACGGCGAACTTCCTCCAGCCAAAGAACCGTATGCTCTTTGTGCTTATGAACGCTGGAGACCGTGTACCGTTGTCCGCGGACAATCGCTTCGCCGGGTATCCACTTGGCGTTAGGATGGCTGCCTGGAAGCAAACCATCCTCGACACACACGACCTTCTGCCCTACGTGGAACATCAGATAGCCCTCGCAATAATGTGGCTCCAAACGGCGAGCATCCCGAGGAACATCACCAGAGACACAAGCGCTGCTGCCTCGGTGAGCACTGCGGCGGTGATGCTGATGGCGCGGTCGCTCATGGCTTTGGCTCCAGAGCGGCGCGGATTGCAGCGATACGGCTCTTCCAGAAACGATCTCGGCCGCCGTCGCCAAGCTTCGACAGCAGGAACTGCCAATCGAAATCGTCGATGTTGGCGAACGGCTCCCGCAGCCGCTTGTTCTCTGCTTGCAGGGCGGCGATTATCGCGTCCTGATCGGCAACCAGGCCGTTGGCAAAAACCAGAGACCGGGAAGACCGCTCGATGTAGCTCTTGATCCTATCGAACCGCGCGTCGATGCCAGCCAGATCAGCAGTAGCCGGCACTGTCTCGTTCTCAGTCATGGCGGGCTCCGGTTGTCTTGATGGTCGGTGGGTTCGCGAACCGGGAAAGCTGAGCTTCAGCCCAGCGTCTCGCGCGGGGCACTGAGTTAATCAGTGCCGACATTTCCGGGCTGTTCCCCCCGCCACCATGCGGCCAGTCATAGCGCGCGCGGTAGCACGGGTGTCCTTTGCTGCGCGGCAGCACGACTGCGATAGGCGGAACTGCAGGATCGCTGGCCCGCAGCTCCCATATCCATCGGGCTGTGCGGCCAGCTGCTAGGCGGCGGTGCCAGGAGTACGTCACATCAGTCATCGCTGCGTATTCCTTCGGTCGCATGTAACCTGCGTCTACGAGAGCGCGGGCGAAGGCGAGGTCCATCAGTCGGCCGGGGTGAGAGAGTCGAGGGAGTAGGTGCAACGATACGGGCGAGCATCGTCAAACCACAGCACCCACGCTTCATTGTCAGCGAGTGCGTCAATCCGACCGATGACGTTGGGATTGCCGTTGTCCAGCGTTACCTTGTCACCAATCTTAAACGGGCGGCGCTCGACGCGCTCGATGACCTCGTAGCGAATAAAGAGCCGCCCCGAGTTGGCTGTTTCGGCCTCGACCCGTTCGCCGTGGGTAAACTGCACAGTCGCCTTCACATGCACCGTATCGCCTGCGCGGATGGTGGGTTGCGTGGTCATGCTGCGCGCCCCCGGCCGCTGAACCCGGCGTTCATCGCCTGAACCTGAACCTCGTGGTCCAGATCCTCGTCGTGCTCTTCGACGTGCTTGATGGCTGCGGCAACGATCGGGTCGTCTTCCGGCCAAGCGAACGTCCAGACCTTGGCGCCGTCCTTGTAGGAGTAGGTGGCTACGCGCTCGACCTTCCACTCCCAGCCGTCGTGGTGACGGCGGACTAGAGAGATGTCGAAGTGCCAGTCCTCACCGACCAGCACCATCCCGCCAGCCAAGGTGAGGCTGAACGTGTGCGGGATTGAGAGATCACCGTATTTCGGGGCCGTGTTCATCGCGTCTCTCCCTTTTCGGAATATTCGCCGCTCATCACCGCCAGCAGGCGAAGTGTCGCCGCCTGCGCGTAGTGCTTCTCTGCGAGATCCAGATAGCCCCGCTCTGTCTCGTCATTGCCGGCGATCGTCAGGCGATCAGCTTCGGCACGGAGGGGCGTGGTGGTGGGGTCGTAGTGCATGGGTCACCTACGCGGGTTTGACTTCTTCGACGGACGACACACCGATCTCGAACTCGATGCTGGTCCCGTCATCGCGGCTCCATTGTCCGCAGATCGTCCCGCGGATGACGACGGGGATGCGCTCGCCCTTAGCGATGCGTTTGGCCAGCGCCTTGCGCCCGGCCTTAACGTCGAGCAGTGCGAAGTCGGATTTGAAGGGTGCGCTCGTCGTCATCGTTTCTCTCCCGTATCTCGGTGGGGCTAGGCGGAGGCGGTGATGGGTGCGCTCGGCAGCCGTGGGGTGGGTGCCAACCAGGAAACGGCCGAGCGCTCCGGCTCGTCGCCGGAAAGGGTTGCGGCGGGCACTATGACGTCGGTGCGCAAGCCAGCCGCGGCCCGCCGCCACGCCTGCCACAGGTTCCGCAGCAAGCGCTTTTCCATGTATCGCTGCGCACGACGATGCGCCTTGATCGGCTTCATCTCTGGGTCGCGTGCGATCTCGTATTCCTTGCGCGCCAGATAGAGCGTGCGGTACTCGCCATCGCGGTTTCCCTTGATGAGAGCGTCGCCGATGTTCCACATGCGCGAGCGGCGCTGGCGGTTGTAGCCGTGGGCGATCCAGTCCTCAGCAGACGCGCCCTTGGCCAAGCCGCCTTGCCGAACGTCGCCCATGACGGCGAGGCCCATGCGCTTCCACAGCTTGCCGGGGTTGGCGTAGAGGGAGAGATCGCCAGCTTCTGCAACGATCACTGCCAGCGATGCTGCTCCGAAGCCGCGCACGTTCACGCCAAATGCGCTCCAAGCTGGCAGCGTCTCGGCAAGCCGCGTCATTTCCTTTACGGCTTGCTTCTCGATCTTCTCGAACGGGGCATTCAGCATACGAGACGCCGCAACCAAGTCGGCAAGCTCATGGTCCGCAGGGTCATTCATCAGCGATTGAGCGGCTACCGCGATGGCTTTGCGCTCATTCTCCGGCAGGTCTCGACGCCACCCGAGTTGGTCCCTGATGAATGCGCCTAGCGCTAGGTCCGCTCGCTTCCTTTGTTCCATCAGGAAGCAGCGCTTGCGATGCCAGCCACGAATTGCTGCCAGCGTATCGGCGAGCGAAAGGGCTTCGTCCGTCGCGAGCGCACACGTACTGGCCTTCTCGGCAACGTTATAACGGCCCACGACGGACGAATTCTTTGACTTACGCGGCATCTGAAACCTCCGCTGCGCGCTGAATGATGCGCTGTGCTTCATGCGGTTTGACGATGGTCTTGAGCTTTGCGCCGGACGGTGCGTTCGCGACCATGCGCGTGCATTCACGCAGGATGTATCCGTGCATGGTCTTGGTCTTGCTGGCGCGCAGTGCTTCTGCGACCGTCCACTCGCCAAGGGCGATGCCGTCGATCCTGTACGTATCAAGGATAGTGACGGCGATGCTACGGGCGACGCTCAGCGCTGCCGCACGTTGGGCGGGTGTTGGTTCGCGGACGGGGAGGGCAGAGACACTATGGTCGGCTTGCACATCAGTTTGACGGCCCGCCCCGCCGCGAGAGGGAGGTGAAGAAGGGGGAACGGGATGGACGGCCGAAAGGGCGCTCCTCAAGTGGCCCCCAACTTCACCAAGGGGAGACGACGGGCGGGCATGGGAACCTTGGGCCTCAATCGCGTTCTGGCCCGCCGCGTCGTCAGAGGGTTGCCGGGAAGGGGCACTGGAAGAAAGGGCGCCAGGCGTGAATCGGCCCCCTCCCGACAATTCGGCTTCCGCGCGCGTCGCGATGGACAGCAACTGTCCCCGCGTTCCGCCAGCCCGGAAGAATGCAAGCAGGTGCGGATAGACCTGCATCTCGATCTTTGAGTAACCGGCGCGGGTCAAAGCCGCTGCCAAGGCTGTCTCGGGTTGCTTCGTTGCGGATGCGGCCACTGGTGTCTCCCGTATTCGATGGGAGAACGATATAGGCAGTAGCCTACAATGTCAACAGCTACAGCCTACGCAGCCGACAAAAAAATAGCGGCCGGTTAGGCCGCTCGATTACCAGTCCGCTGACAACCTTAAAGAACTGTTCGGTACACCCCAATCACCAGGTGGGTTGCCACCACCTCTGTCCCATTCTCCTCCGTGGCGCTTAGCCAGATCGGTTCCTGGAACCTCGGGTCGTCACTGTCCGGTACAAGCATGAAGCCGCCCCCTGGTGCTTTCCGGACCCTCTTTACAGTGTACTCATGCAAGCCGTGCCGCCGCCGCTCGCAAACGACAGGCTCGCCCTCTCTCGGGTCGCGCCCTAAATCTATAAACCGCACGGTTATTATGAACGACCCGTCGGGCGCAATTCTATTGAGACTAGACCCGACGACCTTCCACGCAAACTGCTGCAATCCGACGTAGCGCGCGTCCGGAGAGTAGGGAACTTGTTGTTCCTCTACTGTCTCAAGCATCCCCGGCTCTTGCCAGTTGCCGGCTTGGACGTGCCCAACAACCGGCGCTGTAGTTAGAGTACTTGGGTAAATCCCCCCACCGTCCAAGACGAGTGCCTTAGTTTCGTCATGTTCCACCAAGGCGTCAAGCGAGAGATTCACCACCTTTGCCACCTTCGCGATGGCGTCGAAGGAGGGGGACTTCGGGTTATTCTCGCGCAGCCATTCACTTACGATCGAGTGTGACAGCCCTGCATCAAGGGACACTCTGCGCTTTTTCTTGCCGGATGCAGCAATCGCCCGGCCGAGGATCTCTCGCCAGTCAGCTTTCAATCGTTGGTAGGGCGCGCTTGGCACGCGGGGCAACATGCTGGTGCCTCCGTCTTGCGCAATGAAGCTGTAGCCTATTGACTTCATAGGCTACTGCCTATAAAGATGTAAGCCATGATAGGCCGCGAACAGATTCTGAGCGAAATCGAGTCATTCATCCGAGATACCGGGATGGGCGAAGCCTACTTCGGGCAGGTCGCGGTCGGAAATAGTAAACTGTTACCACGGTTAAGGGAGGGGCGTTCGATCCAGATCGATACTGCCGAGCGTGTTCGGGCCTTCATTCAGACCAAACGCGCGGTTTCGAGCCCGGATTGATGCTCCCCATGGCCGCTTGCCCCTCCTTCGCACCCGTAAAGCGCAAAGGCAACTGCGGCGGCTACCGCCATGCAGACGGCGGTTCGCATACCGATCCGTTCCAGTCTCATTGTTCATCCCCCGACGACCACTGCCCCGACGACGAGCGTGTTGGTCCCCTCTCTCCTGCGCCGCCGGAGGCACAATGAGCGAAGCCACCCAAAAACTTGACCTGCTTCGAGACCCGCTCCCTTGGCTCAAAGGCAAGCGTTTCCGCGAAGCCAGCCTCGTTGAGCAGAACGAACTGATCGTTCGACTCATCGAAGAAACGCTCGATGAAGTCAGAGCGCTTCGGTCCGATCTTGAGCGGAGGCCGGGGCGATGACTTATCGCAGGTACGACTTGAAGTCTTCGCGCGACCAAGCGTCGTTGACGATGGTGTCCATACGGGCGCGGACAGCGAATAGGTCGTGCTCGCAATTCCGGATGCTATGCGCCGCGGCCTCGATGATGGCGAGCGCGTCAATAACGCGCCAGCGCTTTTTGAAGTCGGGCTCAGGCGGTTCAATCGCCGGATGCTCGTCGTCGAAAGCCTCAATTCGGTCTCCTAATGTTTTCACGTCGCGGCGCAGGCGCTCCGTCTCCCGCAACAACTTCTCAGCAACCGAAACCAAGCGTCGAACGTCGTCGTGCAGTGTCATGTGCCCCTCCCAAGTGAAGGGCCGATTGCACACCCGCCGCATGGCGGCGTCAAGCAACGCCCGCCCACGTCTGAACCTGGGCGGAACCGCGCAGGCAGCCGGCCTCTGGCGCCCGCACTCCTCTCTTTCCATCGCAGTAGGGGTTTCCGGTCGGGGAGCGCGAGCCTCGGCTTTCAGAAAGGTGCCCTGCGGTCCTGCTGCGATGCCGGCTCAAGGCCGGGGATACTTCATTCCGTACAAGGACGCTCACTCGCGCACCTATTCCCAGCTTGCCTACAGGCGGCGAAACCCTTGGTCCCGGACGCCGACCTGTAGCCAACCGCGCCCCGGTCGCGAGCGTGCCCGCGAGCAAGTATCGGCACGCACCCATTCCCATCCATCGCCTCCGAGTTCCCTCCCGGATAGCGATGGCTGCCGGCCGGTTGAGATGCAGTTCCCCTGCCGCGTCTCCCGGTCGGCACTCTTTCCCAGCAACGGAGAGCAAGATGCCAATGGTCATCTTCACGTCTGTTGTGTGCGTCGCGTCCGCGTACCTGGCGCTTGTCGATACCGACCCAATCGGTTGCATCGCGTTCGTTATCTCGGCGGTCATGTGGGCTGCCCTGTTCGGAATGTCGCTTGAGGTTTGGCGAGCACAACGGGCTCTAGCCCCAAATCGCCAAAAGTAACCACACCGAGAATAGCACCGAGGCGGCATTTACCCCCGCCAAAACTTTCAAGTCCGAGTTCATCGCAGACGCTCAAAGGTAGGAGGGAAACCATCATGAGCAGAGTATCGAGCCTAACGATTGGGAATGCACCGGACCTTGTGTCCCAATTCTTGGAAACGGTTCTCCCAGCCAATCCCAATCCCACTGAAGGGGCCATGGGAGTTAATGGGAGCGACGAATTAAAGCAGGCGGAACAGACTCTTAAAGCGCTCGGCAAAAAGCTTGCCCCGCTCGGAAACGTTCGTGAACGGATCGAGCAGTCGGCGCGCGCGGTGGGCATATCCCAGACCCGCGCCTTTGACCTTTGGTATGGCAAGGCCCGCCGCGTCACGACCGAAGAAGTCGCACACATCAAAGCAGCCCTCCGCAAAACTGTCAGACGAGGCATCCTGAATGACATTGCTGAAATGCGCACGCGGCTCGACGTTCTGGAAGCGCGGATGGATGCGGGTGACGCGGATTTTTACGAGCCGGCTGTTGACGTTCTTCGCCAAGCTCATGGCGTGGGGCGGAAGACGAATGGTCGGCGGCGCTGAGCGCCTTCTCGACCTAGCAGAGTGGATAGACCCGGATTGACCATGACCACACCCACAGTAGGCGACAACAGCACCCGCTTCGCGCGGGGCCACCTCAAGGCGTTCATCGAACGGATAGAGCGCTTGGAAGAGGAGAAGAAGACCATCGCGGACGACATTCGCGATGTCTACTCGGAAGCAAAGGGCAACGGCTTCGATGTCAAAGCCCTGCGCGCCATTATTCGGATGCGCAAGCAGGACGAGGACGAGCGCAAGGAGCACGAGTCGATCCTCGAAATCTACATGATCGCACTCGGAATGTTGGCCGACACGCCTCTCGGCGACGCGGCCCTGAAGCGTGAGGGGCTGGCGTGACGGGGCCCCAACTCAGAGTTATTAGCCTCGGCGCTGGCGTGCAAAGCACCACTATGGCGCTCATGGCTGCGCAGGGCGAGATTGGGCCTATGCCTGACTGCGCCATCTTCGCAGACACCGGCTGGGAGCCGAAGGCCGTTTACGAACATCTGAGTCGTCTTGAGGCGCATCTTCCATTCCCGGTCTATCGCGTGTCGGGCGGTAATATACGCGAGCACATCCTGCGCAACACGAAATCAACTGGGCAGCGGTTTGCCTCGGTCCCTTGGTTCCTGAGCAATGGAGGCATGGGACGACGCCAATGCACACGCGAGTTCAAGATCATACCGTTAGAAAAGAAACAAAGGGAACTGCTTGGCTATAAGCCCCGGCGAAGAATCCCGCCTGGGTCTGTGGAGGTGTGGGTAGGCATATCCGTTGACGAAGCTATCCGGATGAAGCCTGCGAGAAACAGGTGGCAGGTCAACCGGTGGCCTCTGATCGAGGCCGGGATGGCACGCCACCACTGTGTTTCGTGGCTTTCCTCTCACCCCATCCGGTCAGCGCCGAAGTCCGCGTGCAAGGGATGCCCATTCCATTCCGATGCGCAGTGGCGCGAGATCAAATCCGACCCCGAGGACTGGAATGATGTCGTTGAGGTTGATCAGGCGCTGAGGAACGGCGGCCGTGGGATGCGCGCGAAGCAATTCATGCACGCTAAGCGCATCCCCATCGAAGATGTTGACCTTTCGACCCCGGAAGAACGCGGCCAACTGAACCTCTTCCTCAACGAGTGCGAAGGGATGTGCGGAGTATGACCCTCGCAGCCGCATACGAGCCCCCGCCGTTCATGCTGCCCGCCCCGCTCGTTATCGAGGTGGCGGGAGAGCCGAAGGGGAAGGGGCGTCCGCGCTTCTCTCGCAAGAGCGGGGCTGCGTACACGCCTCAGCCCACGCGCGTCTATGAGGACGCGATACGGTTTGCCGCCCAGCACGCCATGCGCGGCAAACCCCCGATCGAAGGCCCGCTCATTGTCACCGTTCGGGCCTATTTCTCCGTCCCGGCAAGCTGGTCGAAGGCCAAGCGTGAAGCGGCTTTGAGTGGCGTCCACAAGCACACCGGCCGCCCGGATGCGGACAACCTACTAAAGAGCATTGATGCATTGAACGCGATCGTCTGGCGTGACGACTCGCAGATCTACCGCGCCGTCATCGAGAAGGCCTACGCCGAACGCCCACGCCTTCGTATCGAGATCGAGGGGCGCATCTGATGACGTCTCCCCGTGTCGAACATCTAGCGGAAGGCGTCACGCTGTATTGCGGTGATGCGATCGCACTGCTGCCGACAATAGGCAAGGTCGGTGCAGTCATCAGCGATCCTCCCTACGAAGCGCACATGCATGCGGCAAAGCGCGGGGAGAAAGTCTATGGTGCCGCCCGGCGCATACGGATTGATGGGCACGCGAACCCGCCGCCAGTAGACTTTGCCAGCATCGACGGCATCCGATCGAAGGTCGTTCCGCTGATGGTCGAAGCGTCTGCCGGGTGGCTGATTGTATTCTGCACCCCGGAAGGCATTGCCCCGTGGCGCGATGAAATCGAAGCCGCTGGTGCTCGATATAAGCGGGCGTGCTTCTGGTACAAACCGGACAGCGCCCCTCAGTTCAACGGCCAGGGGCCTGCAATGGCCGTCGAGGCGTTTGTCTCGGCGTGGTGCGGATCTGGGCATAGCTCATGGAATGGAGGAGGCGGTCGCAACCTCTTCACGCATCCGACGAACAGCCCGACTCGGCACGGCGTCCACCCGACAGAAAAACCTCTGTCTCTCATGTCTGAGATTGTGACGCTGTTCACAACTGAGGGCTCGATAGTCTGCGATCCATTCGCAGGCTCTGGGACGACGGGGGTAGCGTCCGTCAAGCTCGGTCGCCGCTTCGTCGGCATCGAACTGGACCCGAAATACTTTGACATTGCCTGCAAGCGCATCGAGCGCGCCCTAGCCGAACCTGACTTCTTTGTCGAGCGCCCTGCTCCAGCAAAGCAGGAGCAATTCAGCCTATGACCTCCCCCCGTATAGAGAAGCTAGCGGACGGCGTGACCCTGTACTGCGGGGATTGTCGGGAAATCCTACCGACTCTCGGCAATGTCGATGCCGTGGTGACTGATCCGCCGTATGGGATTGGGTACACAGGAAACGGAGGCAAGGGCTGGGCCAACTATGATGCTGCATGGGACACCGAACGCCCCGACGCGAAAACCTTCGAAGAGATGCGCAAGATCGCGCCGCAGCAAATAATTTGGGGCGGGAACTATTTCACGGACTATCTCCCTCCGACGATGCGGTGGCTGGTTTGGGACAAAGGCCAGCGCGATTTCTCGCTTGCCGACTGCGAGTTTGCGTGGGTTTCGCAGAATAAGGCGGCGCGCATATTCACCTATCCGCGTGCCAAGGCTCTGCAGGACGGCAAGGAACACCCGACGCAAAAGCCGGGTGCGCTCATGGAGTGGTGCCTCGGTTTCGTCCCGGATGGCGTAATCCTCGACCCGTTCATGGGCAGTGGCACGACAGGCGTGGCCTGCGTCAAGCTGGGCCGCAAATTCATCGGCATAGAGATAGAGCCGAAGTACTTCGACATTGCCTGCCGTCGCATAAGCGAAGCCCTCAAGCAGCCAGACCTCTTTATTGAGGCACCAAAGCCGCACAAACAAGAGGCATTCATATGATTACCGCAGCCGATGTATCGGCGGTCGTGTCCTATGATCCGGCCACTGGAGTTTTCCGCCGGCTCATAAGTGGCGGGAGAAAGCGGGCGGGGGACGTCGCAGGGTACGTCAAGTCGGATGGCTACCGGCTGATTAGCGTTGGCGGAAAATGGCACTACGCACACCGTCTAGCTTGGCTAGTCAGTACAGGATCGTGGCCGCTCGATGAGATCGACCACATCAATGGTGACCGCGACGACAACCGCTTGGAAAATCTGCGGGAGTGTACCCGTTCAGAGAATATGCGGAACGTCGAGCGCCGGGGATACCACTGGCTGAAAAAAGACAAGCGGTGGCGCGTCACCATCAAGGTTGACGGTAAGAAGCGCCACGTCGGCACGTTCCAGAGCGAAGCTGACGCTAGAACCGCATACGAAAACGCAGCCAAACAGTTCCATTCAGAATTTGCGGCCATCGAGCGCCCCGCTCCAGCCAAGCAGGAGGCATTCCTTTGACCGACGTTCAATCCATCCTGGCCGAACGCAAGAAGACGCACGGCTGCTGGCGAGACCAAGCTGCTTGCGCCCAAGCCATCAAGGCGAACATCCGGGGCAACATCGACATGGAGACAGCCAGTCTCTCCATGCGGGAGGCTCTGGACATGATCGCCCACAAGATCAGCCGCATATGTCTCGGCGACGCCAGCCACATCGACCATTGGGATGACATCGCCGGCTACGCGACTCTCGTAGCCAATGAACTCCGACAAGCCAGCGAACGTAAGGAGTGATGCCAGTGTCCTTGCAAGAAAACTCAGAACTGATGCGACAGCACAGAGCGCATATGGAGCGTCGGAAGCGGCTCTCTATGCCGGTGGTCAAGAGAACACCGCAGGAAGTCGTCCGCGTCGTCCGTATGGAGCCTGCCCCTGTGTTTACTGCCGAGCCAGCGGTTATCGATAGCGTACCGCCGGCAATCGTCGCCTCCGGGTCTCCGACCATGCAGTGGGACGCAGCCCCCATCAGGATGCACGACATATTCCGAGCCGTTTGCGAGTTCTACGGCGTGTCGCTCGTCGATCTACAGTCCGCGCGAAGGACAAAGAGAATTGTCGGCATCCGCCATGTGGCGATGTACCTGTGCCGAGCCCTCACAATCAGATCCTTGCCAGAGATCGGGCGGCTTCTTGGCAACCGCGACCACACGACGATTCTACACGGCGCTCGCAAGATCGCCGGCCGGATGGTGTCCGACGAGCAACTCGCCATGGATGTGTCGATCCTCATTCGGCGGTTAACCGCAAAAGACCCCTACGAGGTCGCCTGGTCCATGCTGGAGGCGGCTGAATGAGCGAGCGCGGCGTCTTCGCAGTAGATCGAGGCATTTGGGACCACCCGGTCCTAAATTCGAAAGATCCTCTGTCGCGCCGTGAGGCGTGGCTGTGGATGCTCTCTGAGGCTGCGTGGAAGCCGCGAAAGGTTTCGATCGACGGGAAGACTGTCACGCTTGAGCGCGGACAAATGGCCCACTCCGTCCGCTTCATGGCTGATAAGTGGGGCTGGTCAAAGTCCGCTGTCGTTCGGTTCTTAGACCGGTGTAAAACCGAAACGATGATCGAGACGCAAAGCGGTACAGGCCAGAACATCATAACCATCTGTAATTACGACGATTATCAGAAGGTGGCTTTGCCTAACCGGGACACTAACCGGGACAGCGACCGGGACAGCAGCGGGACAGTAGCGGGACATCAGCGGGACAAAGAAGAAGACACTAAAAACATTGAAGACATTAAACCTTCTTCTTGTGCGGTCGCCAAGGCGACGCGCACGGAGGGGGCTGAAGAGTTCCAAGAATTTTGGAAGGCGTACCCTAAGCGAGACGGCGGGAACCCGAAGAAGCCCGCTGCTGAGAAGTTCTATGCCGCGCTCAAAGCCGGGGCCACAGCATCTGAGATCATCGCTGGCGCAAAAGCCTTCGCGACGGAAATGGACCGTCTCGGCAAGGTAGGCACGGCGTTCGTGCCGATGGCAAAGGCGTGGCTCCACCAGCAGCAGTGGTGCGACTTCGTAGGCATCAAGAATCCCACGCCAGAGAAATCCCAACCACCCCCAGGTCGGCCCTCTCGCGAGGAACTGATGCGGATTTACGGAGGCGATGGTGGCGAAAGAACAGACCCTGGAAGAGATCGCGAAGCGGCTACGCGGCCCGGCGAGAGCGTACTTCGAAACGGTGAAGGCGGTGGGAACGGGCCAATGCTTCGTGTTGGACCAGAACGACCGCGAGTCGGCCCAATGCAAGGCGTGGGTTCGATACTTCAACGATCACTTGGGTTGGATGCCGACCGCGATGAAGGACTACCTGAACAATCGGTCCCGGACCATGACGATGCCGATGGAATGGCCCCAATGGTTCGACGCGAATTTCACTGACAGCAAGGCTGCATAGGAGGCCCCCATGCCGACGAAGACCAAGACCAAGCCCGTTAAGAAGCCCGTGAAGCCTGCGAAGGCGAAGATGATGATGACTTTGGACCAGGCCGACGACTTGGGCGCTATGCTCGGAGGTTTGCAACGCGTCGTCTGGCCACGAGCCGCGACGATCGTTAGCCACGGCCGTGCTGCGAAAGACCTCGCCAAGCGCATGGTCTCCGTCGCCAACGCTCTCCTGAAGCACGCGGGGGCAAGGTGATGAGGGACATTGCAGCGGGCGTGACAGTGCTAGCCCTGTGGGCAGTTGGCTGGGCGTCGATCATCTGTGCGACGTGGGCAATGGCAGGCCCGGAGCGCGGTCTCATGACGTTCGGGCTCTGTATGATCCTGAGCGCGTACCTTGTGCTCAAGGTGTGGCTTGCTGAGGCTGAAGAGCCGGAGGCGAAGCGATGAGCAAGAAAGGCCTCCCCTGGACAGCGGAAGAATGCGCTACGGCTGCCCGCATGTGGCAGGAACTAGGCGACATGACCAAGATCCAGAAGTGTCGTGAGATCGGTAAGGCGATAGGCCGGTCGTATTTGGCTGTGGAGTTTCAGGAGAAGGTCCGCGGGCCGACGTTCGATGGAATTGCTCCTGTGGCTGAGCGCCTGGACCCCCGCAATTGCCCACCTGCTCACGTCCTCGAAGAACGCAACCGCGCCTATGCGGGTGATGTGAGCCTGACAGCGGCGTGGATGGGCGATCCGCTTCCGGGGCGCTCGGCATTGGAGAGGATGGGGCGATGACACCGGAAGAACGAGCAAGGCAGGTAAACCTTGGCCTCCTCATGCGGGATGGCATCTCAGAAGAGAACGCTGGCTTCGATTTTGTCGTTACGCTGAACGACAACGGGCTCGCGGTCGTGGCGAAGGCCATCCGCTCCGCCGAGATCGAAGCAGAGAACAGGGCTTACGAGAGGGCGGCGCAGGTGACCGTGACGGGCGGGGTCTATGGTGATGCCCGGCTAACGCCGGTCAGAAAGCTGCTGATGGAGGAGCGCGACCGTTGCGCTGAAGCCATCCGCGCCCTCAAGCACCCAGAGCAGGGGTAAGAGATGAACGATTGGCAACCGATCGGCACCGCCCCGCGTGACGGGACCGAGGTCGAACTGACGTGGATGGAGAACGGCCGCCCGCAGGAAGTCTATCCGATGGTGTGGAACAGGTTCGCGACGAACTGGATCGTCCAAGACCATAAGGGCATCTGGGCGATGCACAGCCGGAAGACAGGCGAGATCATGATGACGTGGAGCGAGGCGGACCCAGACGGCGCACCGACTCATTGGCGACCGTTACGGCACTGATCGACCATTCCAAGCAAGCACCACCGGGGACGGCACTGTGAGCAGAAAAGCAAAGGTCCAGCCTACCGAAAGCGAGAAGATCGTTCGCAAGATGCAGCGGGCTGTTCGGTCCGCCGAGCATGGGCATTTGGACAAGCTGCGGCGAACAGTCAAGGACGAGGTGGCCGACTCCGGCACAGGTCAGACCGTCATCCGTCTTCGAGCCTCTCCAATCGCCAGTCTCATTGATCGAGGGAAGATCGGCGGTGAAGAGCGCATGGCGGCCGAAGAGATCTGCAAGGTCTTCATGGCGATCAGTGGGGCGCTGTTCACCCGTGGCGTGTCGCTAGAGCGGGTGGACCGGGGCCAATCACCGCCGGACCCGCCGTGGATGATCGACGCACAGTCGCGCTATAGGGCCTTTGCAGCGCACTGGTCGGCTATGGCTAAAATGGGCCACCCGCTTTTGGCGATCATGATCGAGGCGGTATTCGACGAGCGGCCATTCCGCACGATCGACGCAGACCGGAACATGAAGAACGGGAAGGCCGAAAAGGTAGTAATAGCCGGGCTCAGGGACTATGCAGCAAGGGCAGGGTGGGTGACAGGCCGGGTGCGTGCAGCGTGGTTGCTGGAGGCGAGTAGCCTTTTTCGGCTGACGCGTGAAACAGGGTAATAGCCCAACGGATCAAGGTAATGGCTGCGCGACAATAGCCTGTGGGAATGCCAGAAAACGCGTATTGACAAGGCGGGGCGAATAAGGCAGCTATAAGGGTAATGTAGGTTTCTGCGCCTTGATGGGCGCTACGAGAACAAGCCTCCGGACGGGAAACTGTTTCAGGCAGTTCCGCACCACCAGTTCTGAGCACAGGACGATCCGCTAGGCCAGCGGGCGTGGGGGCTTCATATCCGACAAGGCCCAAGGAAACGGTCGCTGCGCTTTGACGCACACCCCCTTGGGTGCAGACAGTGCGCCCGGACGGCACCAGCCGCTCGGGCGTTTTGTTTCGGGTGCACCGGGCCAGTAATGGTTCCGAGATCAGACCGGATGAGCGGGTATGCCGGTCGCTAAGGGTTGCCGACTTCCCGATTGGGCACCCCACCCGGAAGCTATATCGGCGGAACGCTGCATGGGCAGGGCGTCGAGGTTCCACCCTCGGTAGCTGACGCGGGGTGATCCGGTTCGCCGGGGACCGTTGAAGCAAGTCGGGTCCGGTTCGAATCCGGTGCCGCCGTCACCCGCTCGGAAGTCCCGTTGAGGCTGTGGCCTCAGAACATCTGACCCCAGCCCCTAAAGGCAATCGTAATGGCTACGCCTCGCCTACGAGAGCGTGAATACGAAGTCCTACCAGATCATGGTCTTCGGTTAGTAGTCACTTTCTAGCCAGCTCGGGAGTTCCGACTCTTTTGTTGGGTTCCGTTCATTATCGAGAATGGCCTCAATGCAGAAGGCGCGAACGAGGTCGCGGAGCTTTATGCCAGCTACGCTGAATGGGTGAATATCCTCCACCTCGACATCCATCATGACCCCATATAGCGCGGAACATGCAATTGCATGCTTTTGAAGCGGGGTCATGCCATCTGAAGGCTCGCCAATGTTTATGGTGTCGAAGCAAAGCATAACGGCTCCATCATAACCGTTGTTTTCGGGGTCTTGGCTCTTTATGGCGTCAAAAGCAGCGCGAAGAAGAGCCCGCGCTGACGGTGAGTCATCGTACAAGGTCATTTCTTCGGCTCCAGTCGGTGATAGAGGGCCAAACAGGCGAGTGCCAACATGCGCGGCCCTCCGCCCTGCTTGTATCGGGTGATGGTGTTGACGTTGACGCCCAATCGTCGCGCGGCCTCTGCGCCGCTGATGTTCATGGCCTCTAGCCAGTCGCAGAACTCTTGAGCCGTCATATCTCGAATATAGGTATTCGGGGCGCGGCTGTCATCTACAAATTATAGATTCACATGGTTGAGCGCCTTCGTGGCCGCAAGGCAGTAGAGCAGCGTGCCCGAAGGCTGGCCAAAGAGCCCCTGTGCAGGCACTGCAAGGCGAAGGGGTTGTTCGTAGCGTCTACGGTGCCGGATCACATTATCCCGCTCTACAAGGGCGGATCGGACCACGACTTGAATATCCAGTGCTTGTGCGAGTCCTGCCACCAAGCGAAGACCGCGCAGGACATGAGCGTTAAGCCAGAGATAGGCCTAGACGGCTGGCCGGTAGGTGCTTCTTGAAAACTGGCAAGGTATGGGGAGAGACAGAGGTGATTGTCTCCACCCCGTTCGTTGAGGTTCATCGGCTTCGTATCAAGCCCGGTATGCAGTGCTCGATGCACCGGCACCTGCACAAGTGGAACGACTTCCACGTCATATCCGGCAAGCTCTTCATCGAGGTCGATAAGGCCGACTACCCACTGACAGACACGACAGAACTGGGGCCTGGCGGCACGACCTCGGTGAAGCCCGGCGAGTATCATCGGTTCCGAACGGGCGATGAGCCTTGCGAGGCTCTGGAAATCTACCACCCGGCGGTTCTGTCGGAGGACATCGAGCGGAAGGACTGCGGTGGGCAATCAGGCCCGCCCGAAGACAGAGATCATGTGAGGGTATGATGCCCGGCGTTGTCTGGGTCGGTGGCGTCCGATTCGGCAACGACCTGCCGCTCGCGCTGATCGCCGGTCCATGTCAACTCGAAAGCCGCAGCCATGCGCTTGAGATGGCGCAGGCGCTAGCGGAGATGGCGCGGGCGCTGCGGATCGGCCTCGTCTTCAAGGCTTCGTTCGACAAGGCGAACCGCACCAGTGCGGGCAGCGCGCGCGGCGTCGGACTTGCGGCGGCCCTGCCGATCTTTGCCGAGATCAGGGAGACGCTGGGGCTTGCCGTGCTCACCGACGTGCATGAGCCGGAGCAATGTGCCCCGGCCGCCGAAGCGGTGGACGTATTGCAGATCCCGGCCTTCCTTAGCCGGCAGACCGATCTTCTGATCGCCGCGGCTGCGACCGGCCGGGCGGTCAACATCAAGAAGGGGCA
>Ga0180215_1001538_pt1 | contig 25152 bp, 22 predicted proteins | sample eDN3rd37CBELigBY_FD_128871 | JGI IMG/M metagenome (GOLD analysis project Ga0180215, IMG submission 128871) | Enriched backyard soil microbial communities from Emeryville, California, USA - eDNA 3rd pass 37_C BE-Lig BY (version 2) (version 2) | ecosystem: Environmental > Terrestrial > Soil >...
ATAGCTGGGTGCAATCATTTGGATGTCTCCACGTTTTAGTGCCTTAATCTCCTCATTATCTGAATACAGTATTCCATTTGGGTAAACCTCTACCTTGACCCGGCCATTTGTTTTTTCGTAGACCAGCTCAGCGAATTTCTGAGCAGCAAGCCCTTTAGGGGTATTTTCGGCCACAACATGACTGAACATAATGGTTATTTGATTTTCTAAACCTTGCTGTTCTTCATCAATAGTCATTTTATCTTGTGGGAAGATTGTTTCGGTATCAATTAGTATAAAGAGAACTAATCCAAAAATCGTAAGCAGACTGGCAACCACAAAGTGCTTCATCGTATATTCCTCTTTTTTACGTTTTGTCATGTAAGTCCCATTGTAGGGACTGCCAATAACTTAATGATATCATTTTTCTTTCTGCCTTGATGCTATTGCATGATATTATAAAAATATAAAGTTTAACTTCATTCATCTTTCGTTTCCCATGGTATTAGTGGTAGAGGAATGAAGTTATACCTCCGGCGGATCCCTCGGATTTTTTTAAGGTAAATTATCGAGCGGGCTCGATAAAAATCCGGGCGCAAATTCGACGGAGCGAATTTGATTTGAAGGGGATACCCTATGAAGATTCGTTCATCCATCCAGTGGAAAATGACAAGTCTTATTATTTATATTGTTTGGTTTTCATTAGTTCTCTTGGGCGTTATTTTGATTGGACAGTTTTTACGAGAGCAGGAGTATGAGGTAAAGGAACGCGCGCTGCTGACAGCTAGAACCGTTGCTGAACTGCCAATCATGAATGAAAATATGGGAGAAAAGCCGGAAGCCGATTCAACGCTATCTAAGATTGTAGAGAGACTAAGGATGATTAATGATGCTGATTATATTGTCATTCTTAATATGGATCGCATCCGTCTTACGCACCCGAATGCTGAGCTTATCGGAACGCCTTCTACAAGTGCTGATGAGGGTGCATCCTTTACTGAGCATAGCTATACCTCCAAAGCCAAAGGAGAAGTTGGAACTGTGATTCGGGCCTTTGTCCCAATTATGAACAGTGCCCATAAGCAAATTGGGGTGGTCATCGTTGGATATAAGCTGCCGGGAATTCTTGCGATGGTGTCTTCTCTAAAGGTCCAATTATTTCTAACAGCCGGTATTACGTTAGGCTTCAGCGCATGGGGAGCATGGATTTTAGCTAGACATATCAAAAGACAAATGTTTAAGCTTGAGCCGGAGGAAATTGCCCGTATTCTTGTAGAGCGAACAGAAACCTTTAATGCGATGCAGGAAGGGATTATCGCGATAGATAATGATGAAGTGATTACGATTTTTAATGATAGAGCAAAGAAAATGCTTGGGGTAGAAGGAGAAGTTATTGGCAGGAAGGTGAAATCCGTCTTGCCTGATTCCTATCTGCCGGAAATATTGGAGGTTAATAAGCCAATTTATAATAAGGATTTGCATATTCGTAATCTTGCTATTGTGAGTAATCGAATACCGATTAAAGTAAATGGGAACACAGTCGGGGCCATTGCTGTCTTTCAAGATCGCACCGAGGTGAAAAAACTTGCTGAGGAGCTGACGGGTGTAAAGGCATTTGTGGGCGCCCTTAGAGCGCAAAACCATGAACATATGAATAAGCTTCATACGATAGCCGGATTAATTCAGCTGGGGAAAAACGATAAGGCTTTGGAGTATGTATTCGAGGCATCCGAGGAGCAGGGAGAACTGACGCGATTTTTGAGCCGTAATATCGGGGATGATAGTCTGGTAGGTTTGCTGATTGGTAAAGTCAGCCGCGCGAAGGAGCTTGGGATTCATATTGAAATGGACCGCCGCAGTATTTTAACAGGATTTCCAAAGCTGATGGACCATCATGATTTTGTTCTGATTATTGGAAATTTAATTGAGAATGCCTTTGATTCCTTTAAAAATAGATCGGGAAACGATAAGGAAATTTATGTAAGTATTCAACAAACGGATAAAATATTAAATATCTTAGTAGAGGATAATGGCTGCGGTATTCCAAATGATAGGCTGCCATTGATTTTTGAAGAGGGGTATACCTCGAAAACCTCTGCGACGGGAAGAGGAATCGGTCTTTATCTTGTCAAACAAATCGTTGATAAGGGGAACGGCAGGATCCATGTCGAATCAACGGTTGATCAAGGAACGACTTTTTCAATTACATTTGAAATGGGTGAGGGAGAATGATTAAAGTCGTCTTAATAGAGGATGACCTCATGGTACAGGAGGTAAACCGACAGTTTGTTGATCAAGTGAACGGCTTTCAGGTGGTTGGAGTTGCTAATAATGGGGTACAGGGGTTGGAGCTGATAAGAGAATTAAAACCGGACCTGGCTTTAGTGGATGTGTACATGCCTGATTTGGATGGTCTCGAGACCCTATTGAAAATTCGAACAGAGGCACATACGGTGGATATTATCGCCATAACGGCAGCGAGTGATATGGAAACGGTTCGGTCCTTTATTCAGAATGGGGCATTTGATTATATTGTTAAACCATTTAAATTTGAACGAATAAAAAAATCTCTTGAAAACTATCGGGCATTCTACCTTCGGTTATTAGAAAAGGAAAGTATATCACAAAAGGAATTAGATGAGATTTTCTTCAAGACAGAGGAAATAGAATCGGAAATAAAAGAGGATTATGGTGTTCTTCCAAAAGGGCTAAACCAACTGACATTGGATAAAATCATTGAGTTTTTATCTCAGTGTAAGGAGTCTCTTTCAGCTGAAAGTGTTGCAGAAGGTGTAGGGCTTGCAAGGGTCACCGTTAGAAGATACCTGGACTTTTTGGAGAAGTGCGGGAAAGTAGAGCTGGATATTTATTATGGTGGGATTGGCCGACCAATTAATAAGTACCTGTTAAAAAGAGGTTGAATAGCCTAAATAGATTTACAATTCTGTAAAGAACTATACAAATATTTAGAATCTCTTAAAATGACCTTACCATCTTCTTAACAAATATTTATTACTATTTTAATTATAGAAAAGGTAATAAATAATTGAAAAGAGGGTACTAACGTGACTGAAATTAATCGCCGTAAATTTTTAACATATGTAGGAACAGGGGCTGCTGCCTTAACTGTTGCATCAACCGGTCTTGGTGGACTAGCTCCAAAGGTAGAAGCAAAGGGCAGAGATGCAGCAAACAATCTATTTGGCTTTAATAAAAAAGTATCCGGCTTAAACTTCAAGCCAATCGCACCATCTGATGCAGATGATGTTATCCTGCCAAAAGGATATAAATATGAAGTAATTGCAGCTTACGGGGATACAATTAATAAAGCAGGAGATACATTTGGTTTTAATAATGACTTTACACAATATTTCCCTATCAATGGTTCAAGCAGCCATGGATTACTTTGGGTAAACCATGAGTATTCTAGTGATCTTTTCGTTCAGGGTGCACCCGGTGCAAATGGTAAATACTCAGCAGCACAAATTGAAAAAATGCTTTATGTACAAGGCGGCTCTATTATCGAAGTAAAAGGAGACAAAAAAGGCGGCTGGAAGCTGGTTTCAGATTCAACAATTGCTCGCCGAGTTTCTGGTTTAACTCCTTTTATCTTAACCGGCCCAGCGTCAAGCCTAGCTAAAGAAGTAAAAGGTACTTTTGCAAACTGTTCTGGCGGTAAAACATTATGGAATACAGTTCTTTCTGCTGAAGAAAACTATGAAGATACTTGCGAAGCTGCAGGCCTAGATGAAAAACACTATGGCTGGATTGTTGAAGTGGATCCGTTTGATCCTAAATTCCAAGTTCGTAAGCATACATCATTAGGGCGCTTCCACCATGAAAATGCTGCAATGGGTCTGACAAATGATGGCCGCGTGGCTGTTTACATGGGTGATGACGTTAAAGACGCATGTGTTTATAAGTTTATTAGTAAAGATAAATATGTTGAATCAGCTGGTAGAGCTAATTCTAAGCTTTTAGAAGAAGGTACACTTTATGTTGCGAACATGAAAAAAGGCGTATGGGAACCTATGACAATTGAAAATGTTCGTGGAAAAATTAATGGTAAAGCAGATCTTGAGGCTAAATACCAAACTCAAGCAGATGTTCTCGTATATGCTGATGAAGCTTCACTTTTAGTTGGTGGAACACCAACAGACCGACCAGAAGACGTGGAAATCTCTCCATTTGATAAAACTGTTTTCATTGCACATACAAATAACGATAAACATGGTAACTTCCATGGCCATATTACAAGATTTATCGAGGATAACAATGATCTTGGTTCATTAACATTTGATTTTGAAATTTTTGCTGCTGGCGGTAAGCAGAGCGGCTTTAGTGCACCTGATAACTTAACATTTGATAGCAATGCAAATCTTTGGACAGTTACAGATATTTCTTCAAGCAGCTTAAATAAAGGAATTCATAAGCATTTCAAAAATAACGGCTTATTTGTCATTCCAACTGTAGCTTACAAGAATGTAAAAGAAGATGAAGTAGGAGAAGCCTATCAATTTGCTTCAGGCCCAGTAGAGGCTGAAATGACAGGACCATGCTTTACACAGGATGAAACAACCTTATTCTTAGCTGTACAACATCCAGGTGAAAATTCAAAGGATGTCAAAAATCCAACAAGTATGTGGCCGCACCGTAAAGGTGACACAATGCCTAGACCAGCTGTAATTGCAATTACTGGATTTTAATTACTCGGTGCCTGACACCATAAATGGACAAGTGTCTTTCTTTGGTGCCTGACACCAAACTTATGAGGAGGAATCATATGCTTACCAATATTGGGATTCCTGGATTAATTCTATTATTAGTACTTGCGCTGATTATTTTTGGGCCATCAAAGCTCCCTGAATTAGGACGAGCTGTGGGGTCGACGTTAAAGGAATTTAAAAAATCAGCTAAGGATTTAGTTGCGGATGATGAGGAATCAGATGGGAAAGAAATAAAAAGAATTAAATAATGTATTTTTTGTAACAAAGTAAAAGGGCCTGTTTAAAAAAACGGGCCCTTTTTTATTTTATTAGATTTTAAAGATATAAAAATATGATATAAATAGTAAATCATCATGTGAAACAATTCACTTACAACAGTTGGACCTGAAACCGCATTCAAAAATATAAACGTAACTGATACACTTAAGTCAGTAAGGGGGAATCAATTTATGTACTTAGATGAAAGGAGCAACCAGTTATTAAAGGAGGTTCTTGGTAACCCCGAAATTTCTAATGCTAAATTAGAAGAGAAATTCCAGCTATCACGAAGACAAGTTAATTATAGCTTCCATAAATTAAATGATTGGTTAGAAGCAAATAACTATCCAAAAATAAAAAGAACAAATTCAGGTAAGTTTATTGTTAGTCCAGTAATCATCGACATATTTTCAGAGAATATCAATCATTCATCAAGAAAAAGCAGCTATATACCATCTGAAAAGGAACGAGCAAAGTTTATTCTTTTGATGCTGGTTAGCAGTTCTGAAGAATTATCGTTAGTACACTTCTCAAGCGCACTCGACGTCAGTAAAAATACAATCCTTAGAGATTTAAAATGCGCTCAAGTAATTGTTGAAGAATATCAATTGGAAATTATTTATTCTAGATTGTATGGATATGATTTATCGGGAAGTGAATGGAATAAAAGAAAACTGCTTGTTGATTTGTTGCAGGAAGCATTTAGATCTTATGATAGTGAATGGTATCTTGGAAAATTGTTGGAAATCCATACTGATGAAATTGAACATCTCAAACGATTAATGGAAAAGGTCGAAACTCGCCTCTATTTAAAATTTAGTGATGAGAGAATGAAACTCTTACAATATGTCATCGCTATATTATACAGACGAATAAAAAGAGGGAAACTAGTCGACGATTTTTATCATATTGATTATCAAAAATTATCAGATACAAAGGAATATGAAGCAGCAGAGATATTGGTGCAAGATTTAGGGCATGTACCACAAGCGGAACGTTTGTTTATTACCTTGCAGCTTCTAGCATCAAATGTCTTATCTTCAGAATTTTTAACCGATAGAGAAGTTCCTCAGTTGAAGAACGCATTACGAGAAAGCTTAGAAACCTTTGAAAGAAAGGCAGTAGTGCAATTGAAAGATAAAGAGGGCTTTTTAGATAAATTATTATTGCATATGATGCCTGCTTACTATCGGATAAAGTATCAGCTAACAACGAATTATTCAATGGTCGAAAAGGTTAGTGAAGAATTTGAGGCTATTCACTATATGGTCAAAGATTCTTTAAAGCCACTTGAAGATTATATAAATTGTAAAATACCAGAAAATGAAATTGGATTCCTTACGATTTTAATCGGTGGTCATTTAATTAAAAGTGGTGAAACGATTCACACAAAGAAGAAAGCATTGGTTGTTTGCCCGAATGGTGTATCGATCTCAAAGTTAATGGAAAATTCATTGCGGGATTTATTTCCGGAGTTCTATTTCTATGATGCATTTTCAATTCGAGAGTTTCAAGAAATGAACTTAGAAACAGATATCGTTTTCTCTCCGGTTCCAATTCAAACAGATAAGAAATTATTTATGGTAAATGGTGTAATGACGGAATATGAAAAATTACAATTGCGTCAACGAGTAATGAAGGAAATATTCGGCTTAAACTCAAATGTTATTAATGTCCATCAAATACTCAATATTATTGAAAAACACGCCAAAGTAGTGGAAAAGCAAGCCTTGAAAAATGAGCTGCAAGAATATTTCACTTCCCAATCCTCAAATGGCCAGGAACAAAAAGTAACCATTCAACTTTCAGATTTAATTCATTTAGATAACATTATTTTAAAGGATTATGTTGAGAGTTGGCATGAAGCAATTGAAATTGCAGCAAAGCCTCTTTTAGAAAAGGGAGTCATAACAGGGTCATATGTTGAAGAGATGAAAAAACAATATCCAGCAGCTTCACCACATATCGTCCTTGGAAGAAATATTGCCATTCCACATGCTAGCCCAGAGGATGGAGTTAATAAAGTTGGTATGAGCTTATTGAAGATTGAAAATGGTCTTACTCTAGAGGATGGGAAAAAACTCCATTTTATCGCCGTTATTGCGGCAGTCGATAAAAATCAACATTTAACTGCATTATTGCAATTAATGAAATTAGCCAGTTCAGATGAATCAATTGCAATCATGCAAGACTACAAAAGCGTAGAAGAAATATACGACATGATCAAATTTTATTCAAAATAGTAAATTTTATAACAGAATGGAGAGGGCCAGTTTGTCTTTAGAAAAATTCTTAAAGGATGAGTTGATCAAACTTAACCTATCGTGTGAAGATCAAGATCAACTCTTTGAAATTTTTTATAATGAAGCCTTAGCAAACGACTATGTTGATGAAATGTTTTTGAAAAAGATTAAGGAACGCGAGTCTGTTTTTCCAACGGGATTAAAGATTAATGATTATAGTGTTGCAATCCCACATACAGATCCAGAATATGTGAAAGAACAATTTATTGCTGTGGCTACATTAGAAAATCCAGTTAAGTTTCATTTAATGGATGATGCTAGTCAGAAAACAGATGTAAGCGTTGTAATCATGCTGGGTTTAAACCAGCCACATAGTCAAATTGAAGCATTGCAAGAACTTATGAGGATTATTCAGGATAAGGGTAATGTAGATTACTTGTTAGCTGCAAAAAATAAAGAAAGTGTCAGAACAGTATTTAAGCAATTAGTTTAAAACTGATAAATGATTATCTCATTCTTATAATGAATATACAAAAAAATTATTTTACTACACAGTAAATATATTGGAGGAATAAATCATGGCAAAAACAGTATTAGTAGCATGTGGAGCAGGTATCGCAACTTCAACAGTGGTGTGTAACCGCGTAGAAAATTTAATTAAGGACAATAAAATTGATGCGAATGTTGTTCAATGTAAAATTGCTGAAGTGGCATCTCGTCAAGATGGGGCAGATTTAATCGTTTCGACAACCATTCTTCCAACAACCTACAAAATTCCTGCTTTAAGTGCTACTGCATATATCACAGGTATTGGCATGGAAGCATTGGATAAAAAGATACTTGACCATCTAAAGTAAGAAGCTATGGGTCTGCATTCAGTGAGATGCAGATTCATATTCCGACTAAACATATTATTTTTATCTAAATAATCTTAAATGTGAGGGTTTAATATGGACAGTTTATTAGCAGGCGTACAATACGTATTAAATTTAGGTCCAACAGTTATTTTGCCGATTGCTATATTATTCATTGGTTTATTATTCGGTACTGGATTCAAAAATTCATTTAAATCAGGGATTATCATCGGAATTGGTTTCGTTGGTATTAACTTAGTTATCGGTGTTTTAGTTGACAATTTAGGTCCTGCAGCACAACAAATGGTTGATCGGTTTGGGTTAAGTCTTACTGTTGTGGATGCTGGTTGGCCTTCTGCAGCAGCAGCATCCTGGGCTTCACCGGTTGCAGCTATTTTGATTCCAATCTGTTTAGTGGTCAATATCATTTTGCTAGTTCTTAAAGGAACAAAAACGTTAGACATTGATATTTGGAATTACTGGCACTTTATTGCTGCGGGTGCAACTGGATATGTTGTGACTGGCAGCTGGTGGTTTGCTATCCTATGTGCAGTTCTTTATGAAATTGTCGTTTTAAAAGTGGCTGACTGGACAGCTCCATTGATTCAAAAATATTTTGGGCTCGAAGGAATTTCCCTTCCAACCGGTTCAACTGCTGCATTTGGTCCGATTGGTATATTAGTAGGCTGGCTGATTACAAAAATCCCTGGTCTTAATAAACTACATGCAGATCCTGAATCAATTCAAAAACGTTTTGGTATCTTCGGGGAACCGATGATGATGGGATTAATCCTAGGTTTAGTTATTGGAATATTAGCTGGTTATGATGTTGGAGGCGTAACAAAAATCGGTATTTCCATGGCAGCAGTCATGCTATTAATGCCTCGTATGGTGAAAATTCTAATGGAAGGCTTAATTCCAATTTCAGAAGCAGCACGTAATTTCTTACACAAGCGTTATGGTGATCGCGATATCTATATTGGTTTGGATGCAGCATTATCTGTTGGACATCCATCTGTCATGGCAACTGCTCTAATTTTAGTTCCAATTACATTATTCATAGCAGTTATTTTACCTGGAAATAGAGTATTGCCATTTGGTGATTTAGCAACCATTCCTTTCTATATTGCATTCGTAGTTGCATATTTAAGAGGAAACATTGTTCACTCAGTACTTGCAGGGACTGTAATGGTCACCTTATCGCTTTGGATGGCAACGAACTTTGCACCGGTTCATACACTTATGATGGAAGGTGCCCAATTTACTGCACCAGGTGGTGCAACGGAAATTTCAAGTTTAGACCTTGGAGGTAACTTATTTAACTGGGCTATTTTGAAATTCTCACAAATGTGGCATGCAATGTTTTAATCATTGAACAGCATAGGGATTGTCTTATAGCTGGATCGGTTCTTTCAAATACCCACCATAAGACAAAATTCATTCTGACATTTTGTCTTATGGTGTCTTTAAGGAAATAGGACGGAGGAGGTCAATCATGAAAGCAGCAGTATTGTATTCGGAGAATAAGATTGTCTATGAAGATATTGAGATAGAAGCTTGTAAAGCAGATGAAGTGAAGATAAAAGTAATGGCAGCGGGGATATGCGGCTCTGATACACATAAAATGACAAGTAAATGGAAATATTCTTTACCAGCTATCATGGGTCATGAATTTTCAGGTTATATTGTCGAGAAAGGCGAGAATGTCACTAATTATGAAATTGGTGATCGTGTTCTAGGTGTTCCTTTTGAACCGTGCCATAAATGCGAGTATTGCTTGAGAGGTCAGTTTTCTCTCTGTGAAGACTATGGCATGATTGGAGCAAAATCATTTGGAGCCTTTGCAGAATACGTAAATGTTAAAGCCTCAAATGTACTTCCAATTGGTGAGATGGATTTTGAAGAAGCAGCTATGGTTGAACCACTTTCCGTTGCACTTCATGGAATTTTAGGGCTTGAACCACGGATCGGCGATGTGGTGGCTGTTTTCGGAGCAGGTACAATCGGGATGTTAGCTATCGAATGGTTAAAAATTGCAGGAGCAAAGGAAATAATCGCGATTGATATTTCAGAGGAAAAGCTAAAAGAAGCGAAGGATAGAGGCTGTGATAAAGTAATCAATCCACTAAAAGAAGACTTACAGTCAAAAATTAATGAATATACAAATAATCTTGGAGTGGACATAGCAATAGAATGTGCTGGATCTAAAATAACTCAAGAACAGTGCCTGTTAATTACTAGAAAGAAAGGGAAAGTGGGCTATTTAGGCATTGCATATTCGGATGTCCATTTGTCAGAGAAGGCATTTGAGAATATTTTTAGAAGAGAACTAACATTGAAAGGCTTCTGGAACTCTTATTCAGCACCATTCCCTGGAGAAGAATGGAGAACGAGCATCGATTTTATTAATAAGGGGAAAATCAATGTCAAAGAATTAATATCTCATCGATTCTCATTAGAAGATACGCAGAAAGCATTTAATTTGATGATTAATCGTGAAGAGTCTTATGGAAAAGTTATGATTAAACCTAATGTTGAGTAAAAAGAGAGGGATAATAAGATATGAAAGCAGTAGTGAAGCATGAAGTTGGCTATGATAATATGTCACTTGTTGAAATTTCTGAACCAGTAGCAATTGATGATAAGGTGAAAATAAAAGTCTCGTATACTGGTATTTGCGGCTCAGATATTCACACATTTAAAGGAGAATACAGTAACCCTACACTTCCTGTTGTGTTGGGACATGAATTTTCAGGTGTTGTTGTAGAGGTTGGACAAGACGTAAGAAATGTAAAGGTTGGAGACCGGGTAACGAGCCAAACTACGTTTACCACTTGTGGGGAATGTGAGTACTGTTTAGAAAAAGATTATAATTTATGTTCTAATCGAAAAGGTTTAGGGACCCAAGTAAATGGAAGCTTTGCGGAATATGTTATTTCTCGTGAAGAAAGTGTTCATGTGTTACCGGAAGAAATAAGTTTGATGGCAGCTTCATTAACAGAACCACTAGCATGCTGTGTTCATGCTGCATTAGAAAAAACTACGGTAACAAAAAATGATAAGGTACTTATTTTTGGCCCTGGTCCAATTGGATTACTCTTAGCTCAGGTGGTAAAAGCTCAAGGTGCATTTGTTATTCTTTCTGGTATTACAAAGGATATGCCGCGATTAGAATTAGCTAAATCAATGGGAATTGACGTTATTGTTGATAGTTTACAAGAAAATCTAGGAGAAGTTGTTTTACAGCATACCAATGGGTATGGAGTTGACAAAGTGTTTGAATGCTCAGGAGCTGTGCCTGCTCTTAATCAAGGATTACCACTTGTAAAGAAAAAAGGAACGTTTGTTCAAGTGGGTCTCTTTGCGGAAAAATTAAACTCACAAAACCAGGATGCGATAATCCAAAGAGAGATTACTTATATCGGTTCTCGTTCACAAAAGCCAAGCTCTTGGTTAATTGCATTGGACCTTCTAAAAAATAACAAGATCGACGTCGATAAAATGGTGACGAAGGTAGTTTCATTAGAAGAGTGGCGGACCGGATTTGAAGCGGTTATGGCAGGAAATGAAATCAAAGTAGTGGTAGAATCTTAATTTAGTAGAATAATTGAGAAAATGAGGGTATGACTTTAAACTCGCTGGTCTATTGGCAGCGAGTTTTTATTTGTTTAAAAAAGTAATGGTTTAAATTAATAAGGTGTTTTGATCATTCATTCTTCATCACAGTAAAATACAATCAATCCGACATTTTATGGGATGAAACCGCAACCAATATTGGCGATAGGGATGTTACTATTGAAATGTGGAAGTTGGAATGTCCTGCATAAATGGATTCTCTTATTTTAATGTGATGAGGTTTTACATCTTTTTATCTTGCATCACCTATAACTTGTTATGTATTTAGAAAGGGTGGTAGAAATGAAAATAGCAATTGGGTGCGATCATGGTGGTTTTCAATTGAAGGAAGCAATCATAAAACATCTAGAGGATAATAATTTTGAAATAGAAGATGTAGGTTCCTATGATTGTAAAAGTGTTGATTATCCTGCCTATGCTGTAAAAGTTGGAAATAGGGTTAGTTCTGGAAGCTGTGATTTAGGAATACTATGCTGCGGAACTGGAATTGGAATGTCCATTGCAGCAAATAAAATCAATGGTGTCAGGGCAGCCGTTGTAAGTGATTGTTTTTCTGCTTCGGCTACAAGAGAGCACAATGATACGAATGTTCTTTGCTTAGGACAGCGTGTGATCGGAGAGGGACTCGCACTATTAATTGTTGATACTTGGCTTAATGCTAGTTTCCAAGGCGGGCGTCACCAAGAAAGAATCAATCAGGTTACTCAAGTAGAAAATGGGGAATTCTTTGTACGAGATTAAAACTCTCTGAAACTCTAGCAACTGGAGGAAAGATGATGTTTATAGATTCAGCCAATCTAGATGAAATTAGAGAAGGTTTTTCCCTTGGATTGTTAAAGGGTGTTACAACAAATCCTTCGATTTTGCTAAAAGAAGGCAAAAGAAGAGGAGTTATCGTTAAAGAGATTTTAGATAATAGTGAGGGTATTGTATTTGTTCAGGCAACTGGAAGCAGTTATGAAGAAATATATGCTGATTGTCAAGAAATCTTGGCATATGGTAATAAAAGAATAGCGCTTAAAATACCAGCTAATATCCCTGGTTTTCAAGTGATTAATAGATTGAAAAACCAAAATAATGCACCTATAATCCTTGCTACAGCAATATTCTCAGTTGATCAAAGCCTCCTATGTGGTCTTGCAGGCTGTGATTATATTGCGCCATACGTGAATCGAATGGCAAATAATAATATTAATCCATACGAAGTGGTCAATAAGACAAGAAAAATTTATGATGATCGTGGATTCTCAACAAAAATTCTTGCAGCCAGCTTTAAGAATACTAATCAAGTAGTGGATATATTCACTGCGGGGGCGCATACTGCCACTGTTTCCTCTGATGTATTACGATCAATGGCTTCGAAGGAATTAGCATCGGCAAGTATTAGTGGATTTAATCGAGATTGGTATGAATTACAATCAAGACTTGAATTCGTGAAGGAGTGATATTTTGCATGTAATTGCAGCTTCTATCATGTGTGCAGATCAACTGAATCTTGATGAGGAACTAAAGAGATTAGAAGAAGCAAAAGTAGAATTACTTCATTGCGATGTAATGGACGGAGTATTTGTAAATAATTTAGCAATGGGACCGTATGTCTTAGAGCAAATAAAAGAGCGCACGATGATCCCGCTGGATATTCACTTAGCCACTGAACAACCATCAAAATATATCGATATGTTTGCCTCAATCAAGCCTAAATATATTTCCTTTCATGTTGAGGCAAGTGACGATATTGTAAGGGATATTAACAAAATCAAGGATTACGGAGTTCAACCAGTGTTGGCTTTGAGCCCAAATAGTCCAATTGAGTTGATTAAACCTTATTTAACTATGGTCCCAATGGTATTGATTATGACTGTTAATCCTGGATTTGCAGGACAAAAATTTAACTATCAAGTGTTAGAGAAATTAGAGGAACTAAATAATATACTCCAAAAAATGGAGAGTCGGCCTTTAATTGAGGTTGATGGCAATATAAACAATTTGACTATCCCTTTGTTGCTTGATAAGGGTGCAAATGTATTTGTTTTAGGAACTTCTGCCCTTTTTAATCAAGATGAAGGATCTTATATAGATAAAATTAATAGACTTAAACATTTATTTATTCAGTGATTAATGAAATGTAGAAACAATTAGCTGTAGATGAACATATTTAAGGATAAAGGAGTGTCAGTACATGGCATTATTACAAACAAAACAAGGTATTGATCAATTAGCTATAAATACAATTAGAACATTATCGATTGATTCGATCGAAAAAGCAAACTCAGGTCATCCTGGTATTACAATGGGAGCGGCACCAATGGCTTATACATTGTGGTCAAAAGAAATGAATCACAATCCTGCTAATCCAAATTGGCTTAACCGTGATCGATTTGTTTTATCAGCAGGTCATGGGTCAGCGCTCCTTTATAGCCTTTTACACCTATTTGGTTATAATGTATCATTGGAAGATTTAAAGAATTTCCGTCAATGGGGAAGTAAAACACCAGGACATCCTGAATATGGTCATACACCAGGAGTCGATGCTACAACAGGTCCGCTTGGTCAAGGAATTGCAATGGCTGTTGGGATGGCAATGGCTGAACGTCATCTCGCTGAAACATATAATAAAGATGAATTTAAAGTAATTGATCATTACACTTACAGTATTTGTGGTGACGGAGACCTAATGGAAGGTGTATCGGCAGAGGCTGCTTCCCTTGCAGGACACTTAAAGCTTGGCCGCCTTATTGTGATGTATGATTCCAATGATATTTCATTGGATGGTGATTTACATCTATCATTCTCTGAAAGTGTTGAAGATCGCTTTAAAGCATATGGCTGGCAAGTTATTCGGGTTGAAGATGGTAATGATATTCATGCCATTCAAAAAGCCATTAAAGAGGCAAAACAAGATCTGGAAAGACCAACCCTTATTGAAATTAAGACAACAATCGGATTCGGTTCTCCTAATAAATCAGGTTCTGCTGCAAGTCATGGTGCACCCCTTGGAGCAGAAGAAACAAAATTAACAAAAGCTACATACGAATGGGAGTATGAAGAAGCGTTCTATGTACCTGATGAAGTAATCAAGCATTATCATGGATTTACTGAAGCAGGTCAAGAAAAAGAAAATGCTTGGAATGAGCTTATCACGGAATATAAAGCAGCGTATCCGGAACTTGCCATGCAATTGGAAAGTGCTCTTAATGGTGAACTGCCTGAAAATTGGAAAGAAGCTCTTCCTAACTTTCCTGCAGGTGAAAAAATGGCAACAAGAGCATCATCTGGGAAAACACTTAATGCCATAGCAAAGGTTCTTCCACAGTTTATTGGTGGTTCTGCAGATCTTGCTGGTTCAAATAAAACATTTATCTCAAATGATAAGAATTTCGCTCTTGATGGTTATTCAGCACGTAATATTTGGTTTGGTGTTCGCGAATTTGCAATGGGTGCAGCTTTAAACGGAATGGCTCTCCATGGTGGTTTGAAAGTATTTGGAGCTACCTTCTTTGTATTCTCTGACTATCTCCGCCCTGCAATTCGTCTTGCTGCATTAATGAAATTACCGGTAACGTATGTTTTTACACATGACAGTATTGCTGTTGGAGAAGATGGGCCTACCCATCAGCCAATCGAACAGTTAGCAGCTTTACGTGCAATGCCAAATGTATCGGTAATCAGACCAGCAGATGCAAAGGAAACAGAGGCTGCATGGCGTTTAGCAATTGAGAGTCAAGATCAACCAACAGCATTAGTATTAACTCGTCAGGACTTACCTACGCTTGAAGAAGATCAAGAAAAAGTATATGAAGGTGTAAAGAGAGGCGCCTATGTGATTTCAGAGGCGAAAGGTGAACATGCAGGAATCCTGCTTGCAACTGGTTCAGAAGTATCCCTTGCTATTGAAGCACAGCAGGTTTTAGAAAAAGAAGGGATTTATGTTTCAGTAGTAAGTATGCCAAGCTGGGATCGCTTTGAAAAGCAATCAATCGAATACAAGGAAAGCGTCATTCCAGATAATGTCACATCTCGTCTTGCAATTGAATTGGGTTCTTCATTTGGATGGAGAGAATATGTCGGTAGAAACGGAGCTTTATTAACAATAGATCATTTTGGAGCATCTGGCCCAGCAAATACATTACAAGAGGTATATGGTTTCACTGTCGAAAATGTCGTGACTACATTTAAACAACTTGTGGAGAGAAATAACTAATTTTAAAAAGGGGGAAATATCATGGCTGAAAAATTCTATACAATTATTGATGAGGCGGGTATTCATGCACGTCCTGCAACAATATTAGTGAATACTGCAAATAAATTTAATTCTGATGTAACTCTTGATTATCATGGTAAAAGTGTTAATCTGAAATCAATAATGGGTGTAATGTCATTGGGTGTAGCAAAAGGAGCAGAAGTAAAAGTAACTGCTACAGGTACAGATGAAAATGAAGTACTATCAACATTAACGGAAATAATGATAACAAATAACTTAATTAATGAGTGACTATAATGTGCTTTGAGATCCTTCAATAAGGATCTCTTTTTTGTTATATTGCTAGAATCTATTCGAAAATTGACTTTTCAACGTCATCACGTGAAACAATTCACAAACAAAACATGGTAATGAAAGCGTATTCAAATACAGGCCGTTAATTGGTAAACTTATAAATGTAAGGAGGAATTAAATTATTAATTAAGATAAAAGAAATTCCTAATAGTAATTGAGGTCCTATACTAAATAATATATTGGAGGAATAAATCATGACAAAAACAGTATTAGTAGCATGTGGAGCAGGTATCGCAACTTCAACAGTGGTGTGTAACCGCGTAGAAAATTTAATTAAAGACAACAAGGTAGATGCAACTGTTATTCAATGTAAGATTGCTGAAGTGGCTTCTCGCCAAGAAAGTGCAGATTTAATCGTTTCTACAACCATTCTTCCAACAACTTACAAGATTCCAGCTTTAATAGCAACTTCCTATATCACGGGTATCGGTATGGAAGCATTAGATAAAAAAATTCTTGATCACCTTAAGTAAGTAATGTAGGATCTGCATCCTCAGTGATGCAGATTCTAATTCCGATTAGTTTTATTTTACTTATTATAAATATCTGAAATGTGAGGGTTCCAGATGGACAGTTTATTATCAGGAGTTCAATACGTATTAAATTTGGGTCCAACCGTTATTTTGCCTATTGCTATTTTATTTATTGGTTTATTATTTGGTACTGGATTCAAAAATTCATTTAAATCAGGGATTATCATCGGAATTGGTTTCGTTGGTATTAACTTAGTTATTGGTGTTTTAGTTGACAATTTAGGTCCTGCGGCCCAACAAATGGTTGAACGATTTGGGTTAAGTTTAACAGTTGTAGATGCTGGGTGGCCTTCCGCAGCAGCGGCATCTTGGGCTTCTCCTGTTGCAGCTGTTTTGATTCCAATCTGTTTAGTTGTCAACATTATATTGCTTGTGCTTAAAGGAACAAAAACATTAGACATTGATATTTGGAATTATTGGCACTTTATTGCTGCGGGTGCAACTGGATATGTTGTGACTGGCAGCTGGTGGTTTGCTATCCTATGTGCAGTTCTTTATGAAATTGTTGTATTAAAAGTGGCTGACTGGACAGCCCCATTGATTCAAAAGTATTTTGGGCTCGAGGGAATTTCCCTTCCAACCGGTTCTACTGCTGCGTTTGGTCCAATTGGTATTTTAATAGGCTGGCTGATTACAAAAATTCCTGGTCTTAATAAATTACATGCAGATCCTGAATCAATTCAAAAACGTTTTGGTATCTTCGGGGAACCGATGATGATGGGCTTAATTTTAGGTTTAGTTATTGGGTTACTTGCTGGATATGATGTCGGCGGTGTAACAAAAATGGGTATTTCTATGGCAGCAGTCATGCTATTAATGCCTCGAATGGTTAAAATCCTAATGGAAGGGTTAATTCCTATTTCGGAAGCAGCACGTAACTTCTTACACAAGCGTTATGGTGATCGTGATATTTATATTGGTTTAGATGCAGCTTTATCAGTTGGACATCCTTCAGTAATGGCGACAGCTTTAATTCTTGTTCCTATTACACTATTTATTGCAGTCATTTTACCGGGGAATAGAGTACTACCATTCGGTGACTTAGCAACCATTCCTTTCTATATTGCATTCGTTGTCGCATTCTTAAGAGGAAACATTATTCACTCCGTATTGGCAGGAACAGTAATGGTCACATTATCACTTTGGATGGCGACTGACTTTGCAGCAGTTCATACACTCATGATGGAAGGTGCTCAGTTTACTGCACCAGGCGGTGCGACTGAGATCTCAAGTTTAGACCTTGGAGGTAACTTATTTAACTGGGCAATCTTGAAATTCTCGCAAATGTGGAACGCTATTTTTTAAATAACTTTAAGAGTTAGTAAGTGAAGTGTACTCGCTGTTACTGTGACAGCGAGTATTTCTATTTACGATGGATATAGATGTGAATAGCAGTGTTTTCAAAACTGATTATTATCACAGTAAGGTACAACCAAACTAACATTTTATGGGATGAAATCGCATCCATAGTAGATAACGTGAATGATACTATTATATTGTGAACGTTGGAAATGAAACTCCAAAGTATTTTATTGTGGTCTAAAGATAAACGGCATAGGCTTATAGTTTGGTATTGGAAAGAATGGGGGATTCAACAAGATGAAAAAGATAGCCGTATTAACAAGTGGTGGAGATGCACCTGGAATGAATGCTGTCATTCGTGCTGTTGTTAGAAGAGGAATCTTTAAAGGAATTGATATGTACGGGGTAAGGAATGGATATAAGGGATTAATGTCCGGTGATTTTATAAAAATGGATCTTGGTAGTGTAGGAGATATTATTCATCGCGGCGGGACTATCCTGAGAACTGCAAGAAGTGAAAGGTTTAAGACAGAAGAAGGGCAACAGATGGCGATAGCTCAATTAAGGGAAGTTGGTATAGATGGTCTGATTGTTATAGGAGGGGATGGTTCATTTCAGGGAGCAGGAAAATTGACCAGCCAAGGGTTTCCAACAGTCGGTATCCCGGGAACAATTGACAATGACATTGCAGGAACGGATTACTCAATTGGGTTTGATACTGCTGTTAACACAGCAGTGGAGGCAATTGATAAGATTCGCGATACTGCCTTCTCACATGAGCGGACTTCTATCATTGAGGTTATGGGTCGAAATGCGGGTGATATTGCTTTATGGGCAGGTATGTGTGCAGGTGCAGAATCAATCATTATTCCAGAAGCAGACTATGATGATGATGAAATAGTGAAGCGGATTCAGCAAGGACAAGAACGTGGAAAGATGCATAGCATCATCGTAGTAGCTGAAGGTGTATGTAAAGGATCTGACATAAGTGTAATGATAAAGGAAAAAACAGGACTTGAAACAAGAGTCATTGTACTTGGATACCTTCAACGTGGTGGTTCTCCAACTTCATATGACAGAATGATGGGCAGCCAGATGGGTGCTGAAGCGGTTGATTTATTAATAGAAGGCAAAAAAGGAATAATGGTTGGACTAAAGAATAACCAACTGATTCATGTACCTTTTGAGGATGCATCAAAAGATAAACATACGATTGATATGTCCGTCTATAATCTGGCAAAAAGTCTATCTATTTAGCAGAAGAATTTTTATTTTGCTTGTTCAAGGGTTAATATCAGCCAGTTAAAGAGATCCGGAAATTTTAGCGGATCTCTTCTTTTGGAACCTTTTTTATTAACAGCCATTTAGTATTCATTTTGAGTTTTGTTCGAGCCAGGTCATTACCTCATTAGTAGCGTCTATATTAACTTTGTCATTACCAGGCGGTGTTTTAAAAAAGAAAATAGCAGTACCGGGCTGCGAACGTTGTGCATATTTAATACCGGGTGGTGTTACGTAGAAATCTCCCTTTGTAAAGGAATAGGTTTGACCTGTCTCTATATCCAGATATTCAGTCTCCCCGCTAATAATATATTGATATTCATATGCTTGCGTATGATAATGTGGAAATTCGCTATTGAATTCATCATAAGATGTTATTCCTACCTCTATTTTATCATCCGCAATGTGTTCTAATTCTTGAGGTCGAGACAAATTACCAACTAAATACTGCCTTGTTGTTGTTTGCAAAGCTCTTTCAATTTGCTCACTTCGAATAATTTTTATTGTTTTATCCATTTAGTTTCTCCTTCTGTAATTAAAGAATAAATTACATACGTATCTAATGAATTATATTATCTCTTATTCCTTAGCAGATTACTATTAATGGAAAACCTTACTTTATACTTTTTATATTGACACCCCTGTCATCTTACAATAAACTTGAAGTGTTGCACATTTGTCTTATCTTATATCATTTGTGCAGCAGAGGCTTTATAGTTAGAGAAGTTAAAATTAGGGTAAATCTCGTTGTTACTAAAATTAGTTAAATAAAGGAGTGAAACATTTTGACATCAATACAAACAAAACAAGACTTAGAGCAACTAGCGATTAACACAATCAGAACCTTATCGATAGATTCCATTGAACAAGCAAATTCCGGGCATCCTGGTATTACAATGGGTGCAGCCCCAATGGCTTATACATTATGGGCAAAAGAAATGAACATGAATCCGATCAATCCTAATTGGTTGAATAGAGACCGTTTTGTTTTATCCGCCGGTCATGGATCCGCATTACTATACAGCTTGCTGCATTTATTTGGCTATGAAGTATCAATCGATGACTTAAAGAACTTTCGTCAGTGGGGAAGCAAAACACCGGGACATCCTGAGTTTGGGCACACAGCTGGTGTTGATGCAACCACAGGACCACTAGGCCAAGGAATTGCCATGGCAGTTGGAATGGCAATGGCTGAACGTCACCTTGCTGAAACGTATAACAAAGATCAATTTAAGGTAATTGACCACTATACATATAGCTTATGTGGTGATGGAGATTTAATGGAAGGTGTAGCTGCAGAAGCAGCTTCATTAGCTGGTCACTTAAAGCTAGGTCGTCTTGTTGTATTATATGATTCAAATGATATTTCTTTAGATGGGGACTTAAATCTATCATTCTCTGAAAGTGTAGCTGATAGATTTGAATCTTACGGATGGCAGGTTCTTCGCGTAGAAGATGGGAATGATACAGCAGCCGTTCAAAAAGCCATTCAAGAAGCAAAGGCCGATAGTGTACGTCCAACATTAATTGAAGTAAAGACAACGATTGGTTTTGGATCCCCTAATAAAGCTGGTTCGGCAGCGGTTCATGGTGCGCCGCTAGGAGCTGAGGAAAGTAAGTTAACAAAGGAAGCGTACGGATGGGAATCAGAAGAACCATTTTATGTTCCGGAGGAAGTAAAAACTCATTTTAATCAATTTGTAGAAGCAGGGAAAGAAAAAGAGGAAGTTTGGAATGAGCTTTTTACGGCTTATAAAGCAGTTTATCCAGAATTAGCTTCACAGTTAGAAGGAGCTGTAAATGGTACTCTTCCGGAAAACTGGGAAGCAGCGCTTCCTGTATTTGAATCAAATTCAAAAATGGCAACAAGAGCATCATCTGGTAAAGTGTTAAATGCAGCAGCAGGTGTTATTCCTCAATTAATCGGGGGATCTGCAGACCTTGCTGGTTCTAATAAAACATTGATTGCTTCCGAAAAAAATTATGCAATTGATGGCTATGCAGCACGAAATATTTGGTTTGGCGTTCGTGAATTCGCTATGGGTGCAGCTATAAACGGTATGGCACTACACGGTGGAGTAAAAGTATTTGGAGCAACATTCTTTGTCTTCTCAGATTACTTACGTCCAGCAATCCGTCTTGCTGCCTTAATGAACCTGCCCGTAACATATGTATTTACACATGACAGTATTGCTGTTGGAGAAGATGGACCAACTCACCAACCTATTGAGCAGCTAGCAGCTCTACGTGCAATGCCAAATGTGGACGTAATCCGACCCGCGGATGCAAAAGAAACAGAGGCTGCCTGGAGATTAGCGCTTGAAAGCCAAGATCATCCAACAGCACTTGTTTTAACTCGCCAAGATCTACCAACGCTTGAAAATGATCAAGAACAGGTATATGAAGGTGTGAAGAAAGGTGCCTATGTCGTTTCTCCTGCAAAAGGCGAGGTGTCAGGACTTTTAATCGCAACAGGATCTGAAGTTGCATTAGCGCTTGAATCCCAAAAAAGTCTAGAAAAAGATGGTATTCATGTATCGGTTGTCAGCATGCCAAGTTGGAATCGCTTTGAACAACAATCTAAAGAATACAAGGAAAGTGTACTTCCGTCGAATATACAGGCTCGCGTAGCAATTGAATTGGGCTCTTCATTTGGGTGGAGAGAATATGTTGGTGCTTTTGGAGAAACGATTACAATCAATCATTTTGGGGCATCTGCGCCGGCAAATAAATTATTGCAAGAATATGGTTTTACCGTTGAAAATGTTGTATCGACATTTAAGGATTTATTAAAATAATTACTTACTTTTATATAGAAAAGGGGAATATAAAATGGCAGAAAAGGTTTACAAAATTATTGATGAAGCTGGAATCCACGCTCGTCCAGCAACACTTTTAGTTAATACAGCGAATAAATTTGGTTCAGATGTAAGTTTAGAGTATAACGGAAAAGCAGTTAATTTAAAATCTATTATGGGTGTAATGTCCCTAGGTGTATCGAAGGGATCTGAGGTAAAAGTAACGGCTGCGGGTTCTGATGAGGATGCTGTAATTGAAGCGTTAACAGCAGTTATGAATGAAAATAAATTAATTAACGAATAATTGAACAAAAGTAAAGCAGAGAGTCTTTGTGTTCGAATGACTCTCTGCTTTTTACTATTATAACGAGGATATTTAATTTTTTAACATATACTCTCCAATATTGCTATCGATGATTAATGTATTTACGTATCCAGCTTTAACAGCTGCTAATACAGCCTCTCTTCTATCTAATCCACTTGCTATAACCACTTTATTTGGAATCAGCTTTATTTCATCTAAACTTATTCCGATAACATGGTTATTAATTCTACAATCAACCTCGACTCCGTCTTTATTGAAAAAACGAGAATTCATTTCACCTACAACATTCAAGTCTTCAAACTCCGCTAAATCTTTATTAGTTGCATAACCTATTTCTCTCATAAGGTTATTACCAAAAGGTGCTGCTACTGCAAAAATAGCCATATCAACGTTTTTACCTGCTTCTAGTGCATTGGAAATATATTGACTATCATAAAAGCTCTTTTTAATTGTTGTATCCTGTGCTAATGCAGGGGCGTATAAGTAGTTACATTCGCATTGTAATTTCTTCATCATATCATAGCAAATTTGATTTGAATGCTTTTCAATTTCTAAATGCCCCATTCCGCCAATTAATGGGACAAGTGTTAGATTTTTATGGACTTCAAAAGGGAATTCTCTTGCCAGACTTGCTAAGGTACGTCCCCAGGTAATGCCAACCTTATTCACACTTTTAAACTCTTCTTGTAAATAGCGGACAGCCTGCTTGATTACTAAATGGTGTATTTCTACTTCAGATAAATTATAGGTTGGTGCGACAACCACCTCTTTTAAACGAAATTTTTCTTCTAATTCGCTTTGCATATTAATAATAGGAAAACTATCATCCTTAATATAAAAATTAACGATATTTAAATCTTTTGCTTTTTGTAGACTTCTTGAAATAACAGAACGGGACACATTGAATTTACTAGCAATTTGTTCCTGTGTCATATTCTTGTAGTAATAATAAACCGCTATATTAACAATTTCCTTTTTTTCTTCCCAATCCATTAGAAACACCCCTGAACAATCGGTCGATATAAAGACAAATTTTTATATACTTAATTATACCACGGTAAATTTTATAAATATATACATAAATGGCTTGACCTGAAACGCTTACAGTGGTAAATTTATACCTGTAAGAGAAAATGTTCAGTTAAAGCTCAAATGTTCAACCACATATTAATTGGGAGGAAAAAATCATGACTTTATATGCGAAATTATTAGAGAGAGAAAAACAAGGCAATCCAATTCGTGTTGGTGTAATTGGAGCAGGGCAAATGGGATTCGGTATGATTTCACAAATCTCACAAATTCCTGGAATGGCTGTAAAAGGTATTAGTGATATTAGAATAGAAGCTGCACAACGTGCTGCAGATGCATATAACGCAACAGCGACGGTAAAGGAAAATATTTTAGTGTCTAATGATTTTAAAGAAGTGATCCACTCCGATGAGGTAGAAGTAATCGTAGATGCTACTGGTGTTCCGGAAGTAGGGGCTAAAATCTCTTTAGAAACGTTAATTGCAAAAAAACAAATTGTTTTATTAAATGTTGAAATCGATATCACAATCGGACCATTAATGAAAAAATTATATGATGCTGCAGGTTTAGTTTACACAGGTTCTGATGGTGATGAACCAGCTGCAACATTTGAATTATATGAATTTGCTAAAGCAATGGGTATGGAAGTGTTGGTTGCCGGTAAAGGGAAAAATAACAAATTAAATATTACAGCTAATCCAGATACAGCAAAAGATGAAGCCGCAAGAAACAAAATGGCTGCACATATGTTAGCGGCATTCCAAGATGGAACAAAAACAATGGCAGAAATGAACCTTTTATCAAATGCAATCGGATTTGTGCCTGACGTAACAGGAATGCACGGTATTGCAGGAAATGTTGATTCTGTAATTAAAGACCTAGATACAAAAGAACGCGGCGGAATTTTAAATAAATATGGTGTTGTTGAATACGTAGATGGACTGGCACCAGGTGTATTTGTTATCGTAAAAGGACAAAATGAAGGTGTTATTCATGAAATGAACTACCTAATGAAGAAAGGTAACCAAGAACACCATATTCTATATCGTCCATATCACTTAGCAAGCCTTGAAACACCACTTACAATTGCTAAAGCAGTATTAAATCATGAAGCGGCAATTGCTCCGTTAGGTGCTCCGATTTCTGAAACAGTGGCAGTAACGAAGAAAGATATTAAAGCTGGTGAAAGATTAGACGGTATCGGAGGATATTGTGTAAGAGGTGTGTTAGAAACTCATTCTGACATGAAGAAAGAAAACCATATTCCAATCGGTTTAATTTCTGGAAATGTTGTGGCGAAACGTGATATTAAAGCAGGCACATTCTTAACTACTGACGACGTTGAACTAGATCAAAGCACGACAGTATGGAAGCTTCGTAAATTACAAGATGAAACTTTTGCGAATGAAGATAATAAAACACCTATTTTAGTATAATTAACATTATAGTAAGAGACTAATAGACTAAAAGTATTGCGCAGATTCTAGACGTAACTAAGTGTATTAAATCGGCAGCTAACTATAAGGATAGTGAGTATGTCCAATTGATTGGACAAGGTTTTAAATCAATTGGTAATTCACTATCCTTAAAGTATATTAAAGATATATAATAGATAAATATTTAGGTTTTGAC
>Ga0180215_1001539_pt1 | contig 25131 bp, 23 predicted proteins | sample eDN3rd37CBELigBY_FD_128871 | JGI IMG/M metagenome (GOLD analysis project Ga0180215, IMG submission 128871) | Enriched backyard soil microbial communities from Emeryville, California, USA - eDNA 3rd pass 37_C BE-Lig BY (version 2) (version 2) | ecosystem: Environmental > Terrestrial > Soil >...
AAAAATACCATAAAGTAAAGAAAAAGATAGTAGGAGCTTTCTATGAGTACCATATCGATTCAACAACTGGCAGAAAAGCTTAAATTAGAAATTGTGGCAGGGAAACAAGGTCTTAATCGAATCATTGATAATGATGATATTCATCGCCCTGGATTAGAATTAACGGGCTATTTTCGTTTTTTTCCAAATGAAAGAATTCAATTATTAGGCAGACAAGAAATTACTTATTTACATTCATTGACGCAGGAACAACGCGATGAAAGAATTGGAAATGTCATTAAGAAACATCCGCCGTGTATCATTATAACCCATAATCAGGAAGGACTTAACTATTTAATTAAACATTGTAACGAAGAAGGGGTAGCGCTTTTGCGCGCAAAAGAAAAAACGACAAGAGTAATTAGTACCTTAAATAATTATTTAGAAAAGGAATTAGCCAAAAGTATTGGGATTCATGCCGTTTGTATGAATGTTTTTGGAGTTGGGTTATTAATTAGAGGCGAAAGCGGGATTGGGAAAAGTGAAACGGCACTCTCATTGATAGAAAAAGGGCATCGTCTTATTTCAGATGATTTAGTGATAGTTAAAAGAATAGATCCTGAAACATTAATTGGAACACATAATCAGACGAACCGTGACTTTTTATCGTTACGGGGAATTGGTATGATTAATGTACCTAGATTGTACGGGTCTGGCGCCTTTCAGGATGAAACAACCATTAGGCTGGATATCGTATTGTCAGCATGGGATGAAAAGAAATATTATGATGCTATTGTTCTCAAAAATGAAATCATTGAATACTTGGATGTCCCGGTCCCTCATATTGAAATTCCTGTACGTCCAGGCCGAGATATCGCCGCCTTGATTGAAGTGGCAGCAAAAAATTGGCGTTTACAACAGCAAGGTTATACCGCCATAAACGAATTTTCCGAACGTATAGAAAAAATGCAGGATAGTGGTCCATAAAGGGCTGCAGAAAAGTCAATAATAGATGACTTTTCTGCAGCCCTTTACGATGCATTTTTATCTCTTCTTCTTATTTTAGGTACGTCTGTTTCGTCACTCCATTAGATGAGCCTTAATAACGCATGAATTCCAGTAAGGAACAGCCCAATAATAAATCCGCAAACAGCCCCGTTGACTCGAATCCATTGTAAATCCTTGCCAAGGTTATTTTCCACCATATCAATCAGTTCTTTGTTTGAGAGTTTATCTAAATTTTCTTGGACAAGATTTCCAATTTGTGAATGATTCTTTTCAACAAACAAGGTTATTTGATTTTGAATCCATTTATCAATAGAAGAATGATTTTCTTTTAAGTAATCCAACATTTGATTAATAATCGGTATTAGATACGTATCGATAAAAGCTTTATTATCTATAAAGTCCAATGTCTTCTTCTGCATAGTAGTTAGGATTTCTATTATTTTTTGATCAGGCTCCCAGTTTGCTAATGCTTCCTTACGCCAGTTTTCAATCATGTCGACAAGCCTCTGATTGTCACTTATACCTATCATCTCATTTTGAATGTACTGAACCAGTGCTTTTCGATTAGGATCCTCCTCATGCTTCAAACTGTTAATTCCGCTTAAGAGTAAGTTTTTGATGATGCTTCCCAGCTTTTCTTCATTAAGAATACCTTGCAGAGATTTTACAGCAAACTGTAGAAAACCATCTACTTCGATTTTATTTAGTACATTCATGGAAATGTTTCCTAGTTTATATTTTGTTTGTGGATGGCTTAGCCACATCTCCGCTTTTTGCAAAATATAATCCAACGCCTTCTTATCAACCTGTTCATTTAGTAATTCTGAACTTAAGTATTGAAGAAGTTTTTTTACTTCAATGTCAGATAGGGTTGAAATGAGCTGTTTTTTTACAACAGGTACGATTTTTTCGATATCAATCGATTCAATGGTCTGCTTAATAAGTTTGATTAGGGCTTTTTGTATTAAATCTGTTTGTAGTTGCCTAGATAAAAGTGGAATGAGTTTTTCTGTAAAGGGAATTTTTTGTACTTTTTCTTGAATGCTTTCCTTTGAAAGCCAATCCCTTTTGATTGTTTTGACTAAGGCATTTGTAATGCGGTCACGATTATTTGGCAATAGGGCTGTATGCGGAATCGGTATTCCAAGAGGGTGGCGAAAAAGTGCTGTTACGGCAAACCAGTCGGCTAATCCTCCTACAAGCCCCGCTTCAAAACCACCTTGTAATAAATCAACCCAAAATGTTCCTTGAAATGGAATGGTTGCAATGAAGCCGACACCCATAATTATGAGTGAGTATAAAGCAATTTGTTTAGATTCTTTCTTTTTTGTACTCATGTCATTTCCTCTTTATTCATTGATATACATTTACTATACCCAAACTGGAATAAATATCAAATAGTAAATTAAAATACTTCAGTCTTCTATTAAATGGTATATCAAAAAAAGACGCTAAAACAATTTTTGCGTCTTTTTTTGATATTAATTAAAAATTATTTTTATGGTTTATGCTATTTATTCAAAAACTTTTCTTTGGTAGTATACCTATCTTTTATTTTAATATAGTTATTTATTTTTTTGTAAAAAATACATTGTTTTAAAGGAGGAGTAATATTGGTTTTATTATGGATTAATTACAGTAAAAAGGCAAAAAAACATAATATTTTAGGTCTATATATACATAAATGTCAAATATACAGTATGTATGGTATAAAAAATACATTTTTTAATAGTATTTTATACCTATATTAAAATAATAATCATAAAATTTTTAATTTTTTATTTTTTCTAAAAATTCAATTGCAAATCGACAGATTTTTAACATATAATCAGCTTGTAAATATTTTAGAAAAAAGAAAGGGGATAATGACTGTTTTTTTGAAATCGTTATCAAATTTATTGGGGGGCATTAAAAACATGAAAAAAAGTGTATTTCTACTATTAATCGCTTTCATGATGCTGTTGTCTGCATGTAGCGGTGGTGCAATTAGTACAACCTCATCAAAGGAGGATAAAGGGAAAGGTGAAGCGTCCGACACGATTAAAATCGGTGCATTATTACCTTCAACCGGTGTTTATGCATCATTAGGTGAAAATCTATTAAACGGTATGAATCTTTATTTTGAAGAAAATAATTGGGAAGTGTCTGGAAAGAAAATAGAAATTATTCATGAAGATACTGAGGCAGACCCGCAGGTTTCTCTAAGAAAGCTAAGAAAGCTTATGGATCAGGATAATATTGATATTCTAACAGGACCAGTCAGCACAGCGGTTGCCTATGCTATCCGCGATGAAGTAGACAATAAAAAGCTTCCATTCCTAGTTTCACATGCAGGTGGTAATGATTTAGTTCGTTCAAAGCGTAGCGATTATATCTGGAGATCTTCTTTCAGCTCATGGCAGATTGGTTATTCTATGGGTGAATGGGCTCATAAAAATGTCGGTGATAAAATTTACTTAACAGCTGCTGACTATGCGTTTGGACATGAAGTGGCAGAAGCTTTTAAAGAATCCTATACAAAAGCAGGCGGAACGATTGTTGATGAAGTTTATCCTCCGCTTGGAAATAATGACTATGCATCATACTTAGCGAAAATGAATCGTGATGATATTGATGGTATTTATGCATTCTATGCAGGCAGTGACGCCGTACGTTTTGTTCAACAATATGAAGAATATGGCTTAAAAGGAAAAATTCCTCTAGTTGGATCAGGCTGGCTGAACGCTGAAGATGTGCGTCCACAGCAAAAATTAGCAGCTGAAGGTATCAAATCAACATTGTTCTGGGATTATCACTTAGAAACGGAAGAAAATAAAGCATTTGTTGCTGCGTATGAGAAAAAGTATAATCAAAGACCAAGTATTGAATCACTTGAAGGTTATGATGCAGCAGCTGTTATTGCAAAGGCTATTGAAAGCTTGAATGGCGATGTATCTGACTCTAAGAAGATTGTTGATGCTATTGCTGCAGTTGAGCTTGATAGCCCGAGAGGACCAATCAAGTTTGACCAAGAAACGCATAATATTATTCAAAATATCTACATCATGGAGACAGAGGTTGTAGATGGTGCAACTGAGAATAAGGTCATTGATACAATCAAAGAAGTGGCAGATCCAGGGAAATAATAGGATGGCCGCGATAATACGCGATAATAATTAAAATAGAAAAGAGGCAGTTTTTCAGCCTCTTTCTATTTTAAATATTGAAATTTTCTAAGGAGGTACTAATGGGTACTTTATTACTGCAATTGATGAATTCATTAAGCTATGGATTTCTTCTTTTTATCATAACATGTGGGATTTCCATTGTATTTGGTATCCTTGGTGTGTTAAATCTTGCTCACGGATCTTTGTATCTTCTTGGTTCGTATGTAGCCTATTCTATAATTATGAAAGCAGGGCTGCCATTTTGGGTTGCATTAATCGTAGTGCCTTTGGTGATTGCTATCATTGGATATGTTACTGAAATTGTCATCCTCCGTCCTACTTATAAATTAGGACATCTCTCACAAGTTCTATTAACCTTTGGATTAGCTTATGTTTTTCACGACATATTTACCATTATATGGGGGAAAAACGTATTATCTGTAAACCCTCCTGAAATATTCAGCAGTTCTGTCGATTTCCTAGGATATGCTATTCCATCATACCGGCTGGCATTAATCGTGATTGGTGGAGCAATTGTGTTGTTACTTTGGTATATACAAGAAAAAACAAAATGGGGAGCCGTTGTTCGTGCAGGTCTATCTGATAAAGAAATGGCGGGGGCTCTAGGAATCAATATTCATCTTGTTTTTACAGCGGTATTTGTATTTGGAAGTCTGTTAGCAGGACTTGGCGGTGTACTTGGTGCACCTATACTCGGTACCTATCCAGGTATGGAATTCTCTATTTTAATTCTATCGTTGGTTGTTCTTGTTGTCGGGGGTCTTGGTTCAGTTACGGGAACGTTTTTAGCAAGTCTATTAGTTGGATTTGTTGAAACATTTTCAAGGTATCTTGTACCAGAATTAAGTTTAATTATTACATTTGCTTTGATGGCTATTGTACTGGTTGTTCGCCCTCAAGGATTAGTTGGGAGGAAAGCTTAGATGAGAATAAAACAGCTTTATGGATGGGGATTGTTCTTACTTATGGCATTTGCTCCATTTGTAGTATCACTCTATTACGTTAATATTCTAACGGAAATTTTTATTCTCGCTGTTTTTGCTGTAAGTTTAAATCTATTGGTCGGACAGACAGGACTCGTTTCATTAGGCCATGCCGCTTTTTTTGGTGCGGGGGCATATGCAACTGGAATCGTTGCGGCTAATGTGAATGCAAATGTATTTCTAACGATTTTTGTTGGTATGCTTGTTGCAGCAGTATTGGCTTTATTGATTGGATTTTTATCCATCAAGGCACATGGATTTTACTTTTTGATGCTGACTCTTGCCTGCTCACAGATTTTCTACTCTATTATTTATCAATGGACAGATGTGACAGGAGGATCGAATGGTTTATCCGGCATATCTACACCAGTGCTGTTCGGAGACTTTACTTTATCAAATCCAGTGTTCATCTACTATTTTATTTTAGTAGTTTTCGGAATTCTATTAGTAATCATTAATAGACTTCTTCATTCTCCGTTAGGTTATGTATTTATTGGCATTAGAGAAAATGAACAGAGAATGAAATCAAATGGCTACAATACAGTATTTTATAAAAATCTCAGCTTTCTTCTTGCTGGAACTTTAGGTGGTTTGGCAGGGAGCTTATATGTAATCTTTAATGGTTTTATTTCACCGAATGATATTTATTGGACCATGTCAGGTTCGGTATTAATTATGGTATTAATCGGTGGTGCAGGAACTTTATGGGGTCCTGTCATTGGAGCGGCCTTTATCGTATTGATGGAAACGATTATCAGTTCTTATACAGAAAATTGGATGATGATTATTGGCCTTATTTTCATTTTGTTTACGATTTTTGCACCGAAAGGGATTGTCGGCATTTTAGAAAATATTAAGGCTCTGTTTACGAAAAAAGAAACAAAAGCAATCTTACAGCCTGCAAAACAAACGAATATGGATGGATAGGATTGGTGAGTAGCATGTCAAAAAACACGATTCTTTCTTTAAATGGCATTGCCAAACAATTTGGCGGATTAAAGGTGATTGAAGATATAACATTAGATATTGCCGTAGGTGAAAAAGTTGGTTTAATTGGTCCAAATGGGGCCGGGAAAACAACATTATTTAATATGATAGCAGGTGACCTTGAACCATCGGGCGGTACTATTTCTTACTTTGGCGAAACTATTAATAAAATACCAAACTTTAAACGGACACAGTCAGGGATTGTCCGAACGTTCCAAAAAAATAATTTAATGGCTGGATTGACTGTTAAAGAAAACCTTATCCTTGTTTTGCAAAGGATGAGAAACGAGCATAAACAATGGTGGAAACGGGCAAATAAGAAAAACTATTCCGAGCTATTTGATACAGCAGATCAATTTCTGGCTGAATGGGGATTAAGTGAGCACTCTAAGAGCCTTGTAAAAGATTTATCCTACGGTGTACAAAGACAAATTGAAATTATTCTAGCAGTAGCCGGAGAGCCCAAATTACTTCTTTTAGATGAACCGACAGCAGGGATGTCACAATTAGAAACGGATCAAATTATAGGGTTAATTAATAAATTGCCAAAGGATGTTTCAATTATTATGATTGAGCACGACATTGACGTTTTGTTCGGCAATATGGATCGGGTTGTGGTACTCCATACCGGCAGATTAATCTGTGACGGCAAACCAGAAGAAGTTAGAAATGATCCTGAAGTGAAAGAAATCTATATGGGAAAAGAGGGTATGGTTCATGCTTGAATTAAAGAGTGTTCATAGTTACTACGGCGAGAGTCATGTCCTGCACGGGATTAACCTAGAGGTACAGAAGGGGAAGGTTGTTACTCTTTTAGGTAGAAATGGTATGGGAAAAACAACAACAATCCATTCCATTATCGGCTTTGTCAGGAAAAAACAGGGTGAAATCATATTAGAGGGAGAGAATATTGCTGGGCTTGAAAGCCATCAAATTGCCAGAAAGGGGATTGGTATCGTCCCTCAGGGCAGACGGATTTTTCCTAATTTAACGGTTACAGAAAATTTGAGTGTTTTTGCTAATCATAAAGGCGGGGAATGGACACTCGAAAGAATTTTTGAACTGTTTCCTCGACTGAAAGAAAGGGAAAAGTCACATGCAGGAAATTTAAGCGGCGGTGAACAATCCATGCTTTCAATTGGAAGAGCTTTGATGCGTAACCCGAAAATCCTTCTTTTAGATGAACCGACTGAAGGGTTATCTCCTCTTATGGTAGGCGAAGTAATGGAGATTCTCTTGAAATTGAAGAATTCTGGAATGTCGATGCTTTTTGTAGAACAAAATATCAGCACAGCTCTAAGTATCGCAGATGATGTGTACATTTTAAGTAAGGGGCAGGTTGTCTATCACGGTCAGCCGGAAGAACTGCAGCAGAATATGAATATTGCATACCAATATTTAGCATTAAGCAGTTAATTAGTAAAGACAACGATAAATAATCTAAATCTTCAAAGACCGCTTGGGCTGATAGCTTGGCGGTCTTTTTAGTTAATGGCTCTACCCTGAAATAACTGTGGATAACTTTTATTTCATTCATTTATGTGCCAAACAATTTTGCATGGGTGTCTGTTAAATCATATTGTTGATTTTTGACTCATTTAAGTTGTATGGTCATGAAGTGGTGGGAGAAAATGCACTTTCTCCCACCACTTCATGACCATACAGCAACCTTTCAGCATAGCTGAAAGGCGTGTGAAATGTTCATTTCACACGAATGAGTCAAAAATCTGGTTTATCAACATAGTACTTTAACATAGCCTAGTTAATAAAGCCATGATTAAATCGAGAATGCAATGAAATGACATTAGGAATGATAACAATAGATTCTTTACATTATTGTGTTAGTTGTGTCTATGTCAAGTAAACAAAAAGGAGTTATTTACTAATCATGGCTGAATTCTTATATGAGAAGACAAGAATTGTTTACGATATCAGCGGCGAAGGAATACCCATACTATTTATTCACCCTCCTGCTATGGGAAGAGTGGTTTTTCGCTGTCAGGAAGAACTGAACCGTCATTTTACGGTTATTATCCCCGATTTAAGCGGGACAGGAGACTCAATTGGCCCTGAGCATAAGGTAACGATTGGTGGATACGCAAAGGAGGTAAAGGCGTTACTGGAGTATTTAAATATAAAAAAAGCAGTGATTTGCGGTTATTCAGCTGGAGGCTGTGTAGCTCAGGAATTTGTCCTAAGGTTTCCTGAAATGTCATTAGGCCTTATCCTTATTAGCGGGTATTCTGAAGTACAATCATTGGGTTTTAAATATGAGCATCTAGCAGGAATGTATTTCGTAAAAAAATTCCCTTCTTTTTTGCGCTATGTAATATCCTCGGCTCATACGGATCAATCATCTTACCGTGAGGATATCAATCGGCATATGAAGAAAGCTAATCGAAATATGTGGATGGAATTCTATGAGCAGTCATTATATTTTAATTGTACGGAACGACTTTCTGAAATCTCTGTGCCATTATTGCTTATGTATGGTTCGAGAGACTTCACGAATCAACATTTACGAACGTATGAAAAGTGGACAGACCACCAAGCCGTTATTTTTCCAAATGTATCTCATCAATTGCCAACTAAAAAAAGCCGCTTAGTCAACCAAACGATTACAGGTTTTATCATTGAAAATATAGAAAAATCGCATTGATTATCAATGCGATTTTAAATAAGGTTTATTAGTGTGCCGGTTTTTCTTTATCCGGTTTTATTGCCATAAATGTTGCGAACGCTGCCAACAAACTGCAACCGCATAGAATATAGAATAATAAATGTCCGGTTTTGTCCATTAGAATAGCGAGTACGGGAGGTCCAGCAGCAACGCCGATGAAGCGCATCGAACTATAAATAGCTGTAATCGTTCCTCGATGTTCTTTTTCAATCCCAACTGTAATGAGTGCATCAAGACATGGTAAAACAGATCCGATTCCAATACCGCAAAAGAAAAATAAACTAATTAAAAACCAAAGCATATGAGAAAAGCTCAAGACAATTACAGAGATTCCTAAAAGTATACTTCCAGAGAATATAATCCATTTCATTAACACTTTATTTTCTTTGATTATTTTACCAGTAATGAAGGAAGTTAGGCATAAAGCTCCTAAAGGAATCGCTAATACCAAGCCTTTTTTTACACCAGTTATATCGTATCTTGTTTCGAGCATTTCTGATAGATAGAAAAGGACACCAAATAAAACAAACATTAGAATAGCCCCAATAAGAAAGATTGCATTCAACCATTTCCCATTATGTGTAAACGTTTTTTTAATATTTTGGAAAAATTGTTTGAATGGTATTGGCTTCTCCTGTGATTTTGGTGCTTTTACAAAAAATATCATAAGTAAAGTAGAAAATACACAAAAAATAGGGATAGAGAAAAAAGGTAAATACCAACTGATACCAGCTAGCAGTGCTCCAAGAATTGGACTCAGGACTTTACCAAATGTATTAGATGTTTCAATGATTCCCAATGTACTGCTCACATCTTTTTCATTTTTAAACATATCACCGACTAAAGGCATAACAATGGGTGAAGCACCTGCAGCACCGACGCCCTGCATAGCTCTGCCTACTAATATGAGCCAATAGGCATCAGCCATTTTCCAAGCCGCCCACCAAGAAATGAATCCCCCAATTCCTGCAATGAGCAGACTGGGAATAATAACTTTTTTTCTCCCAATGTGATCTGACAGGTAGCCGGCTAATGGAATTAATATGATGGCGACAATTGAATAGACGGTAATTATCATGCTCGATTGAAAGGGAGAAATAGCTAATTTTTTCTCCATCGTTGGCAGCACCGGGATAAACATTGAATTTCCTAATGTCATAATCAGGGGGATTGATGACATAGAAAGTACCGCCCATTTATGTTTATGGGCTCCACGATCCTTCTTTTTTATGGATTGTTTTAAATCCATTGATAGTAATTCTTCAACATGATCCATGTCAAAAACCGCCTTTAATAAATAGTCACCTTTATATGATTGCCATTTTTCTTGAAAGTAGCATGGAAAAAAATGAATCATGCAGCAGCCTTTCAGAGTAGGTAAAAGACGTGATGTGTTAGCATAGCCAAAAAGTTTTTGTGGAAAAGTAATTGTAATACTTGAATTATTTTTTATCATTTATAGTTGACGAAGAGTTAATAAAGTATTATGATAATTATCAAATAAATGATACGGCTTTGACGAAGAGGAGTAACTTTTCTAAACACTTTAGAGAGCTGATGGTTGGTGAAAATCAGTGTGGGAAGAAAAGCGAATGGACTTCTGAGCCCCAAACCGAACCTTTTAAGTAGTAGGCTTTGGCGAACGTCTCATCGTTACAAGAGACAAGTATTAAGACATTTTGTTTTGATGCTTGTTAAGTGAGCTGATTTATTCAGCTAATGAAGGTGGCACCACGGGTTTCTCGTCCTTTTTTTGACGGGAAGCCCTTTTTGTTTTTATAAAAAAATATGTAAATCGCTTGAGTAAGAGTAGTACACGATTGTTCTTCGTTACAGAGAGCCGGGAATGGTGTGAACCGGTACGGATGCATCGCTGGAATGGACTTACGAGAGGTAGCCTGAAACTAATAGTAGGGATACACGGAACTCCACCGTTAAAAGGATAGAGTATTGTATTTTGGTACTCGAAAAGAGAAAGCCTGAATGGGCTTTAACAGAGGTGGCACCGCGGTTAATCTATCGTCCTCTATTCACATTTTACATGTGGATAGAGGACTTTTTTATTTCATATATTTATTTCAAAAATAAATGGAGGGAATGTTGTTATGAAGTTGAGTAGAGAAGAGTTGAGTTCAGGAACGTTGATTATTGAGGAGATAGAAGGGGACACATTAACACCCATTTCCATTTATCAAAAATTAAGGGGCGAGAAGAAATTTTTGCTTGAAAGTTCTTTAAAGCATGAAAACTCAGGCCGTTTTTCTTTTATTGGTGCAGAACCATTTATGGAGCTAATTGGCAACGGGAATAGTAGTCAGATTATTATTAATAATGAAAATAAATACGTGAATAAAAAACCTTTAGAAGTGTTAAAAACATTATTGCCTGAAAAATCTCCTAAACCAGAACCTTTATTTCCATTTATTGGAGGAGCGGTAGGCTATGCTGGATACGATGCCATTCGTCAATATGAGAAGATTGGTGAAGTTCCTCATGATGAATTAATGCTTCCTGATGTCCACTTTTTATTTTTTGAAGTCTTAGTTGTGTTTGATCATCTTGAGCAAAAGGTTTATATCGTGGCATCACAGCAGCATAACGGATCATCGCTTGAAGAGCTATCTCACAAAATGGAACTTACAAAGGAACAAATAAGAAAAGGAGTATCTGAAGAAGGTGTCAAGGAAGTAACTCTTTCCGCTTTTCAAGCATCTATTCCAAAAGAACAATTTATTGATCATGTGGTCAAAGCAAAAAAGTACATTGAAGAAGGCGATATTTTTCAAGTTGTCTTGTCGCAGCGGTTAAAGGCAGAAATAGAAGGGGAACCATTTTCGTTGTACCGAAAACTAAGAGTGAAAAATCCCTCACCTTATATGTACTATTTTGATTTCCAAGCTTATTCCATTGCTGGGGTATCACCTGAAAGCTTGATTAAGGTAAAAGGGAGGCAGGTTATTACTAATCCGATTGCAGGCACAAGGCCGAGAGGAGCGAATGATGAAGAAGATTTGCTTCTTGCAGAGGATTTGTTAGCGGATGAAAAAGAGCTTGCTGAGCATAAAATGCTCGTGGATTTGGGCCGTAATGATCTAGGGCGTGTTTGTGAATTTGGCTCCGTCGAAGTGACTAAGTTTCTTGGAATTGAAAAATACAAACATGTTATTCACCTTGTTTCGGAAGTAGAAGGAACATTGGTCGAAACGTTCTCTCCCATCGATGCATTAATATCATGTTTACCTGCTGGAACGGTATCAGGTGCTCCCAAAATAAGAGCAATGGAAATCATCAATGAAATGGAAAACAGTAAAAGAGGTATTTATTCAGGTGCAATTGGATATGTTTCAGCGAATGGAAATCTCGATTTTGCTCTAGCGATACGAACGATGGTAATTAAGGGCAAGGAAGCCTATATCCAGGCTGGAGCGGGAATTGTATATGATTCTATACCTGAAAAGGAATATGAAGAAACGCTTCATAAATTAAAAATGTTTTTGGGAGGAGACAGAAAATGATTTTATTAATTGATAATTATGACTCCTTTACGTATAACCTTTATCAGTATCTTGGAGAACTTGGTGAAAAACTCGTTGTGAAAAGAAATGATGAACTGACAATTGCTGAGATTGAAGAACTGCAGCCGGAAGCGATTGTGATTTCTCCAGGGCCAGGCAGACCTGAGCAGTCAGGGATTTGTGTGGAGGCCATTCGATCTTATTACGAAAGAATTCCTATTCTTGGTATATGTCTGGGTCATCAAGCAATTGGATATAGTTTTGGTGCTGTCATTACTAAGGCAGAAAAAATTATGCATGGTAAAGTTTCACAAATACGGCATTCAGAAAAGAATTTATTTCAAGCTCTTCCTCAGGATATTCAAGTGATGCGTTATCACTCATTAGTGATTCAAAAAGGCACCTTGCCTGCCGAGTTTGAGGAAACGGCCTATTCAAGTGATGATAAAGAGATTATGGCGATTAAACATAAGAAATTTCCTCTATATGGGATACAGTTTCATCCTGAATCCATTGGAACCGGTGATGGAAAGCGAATGTTAGCTAATTTTTTATCTGAAATGAGAAAGGAAGTTGCAATATGAAAGAAATATTATTTCGTCTAACAGCAGGAGAGGCATTAACAGATAAAGAGATTCAGTTGGCGACGGAACGGTTATTTTCCGATGATATTACGGACAGTGAAATTTCAGCCTTTCTAATCGGATTAAAAACGAAGGGGGAAACGGTAGAAGAAATAGCTGGACTTGTGAACGGTATTCGTGCAAATTCATTAAAGTTCAAGAAGAAGTTTGCCGATTGCTTGGATAATTGCGGCACGGGTGGTGATGGAGTAAAAAGCTTTAATGTCAGTTCCACTTCAGCGTTTGTGATTGCAGCAGCCGGTATACCGGTGGCAAAGCATGGGAATCGCAGTGTATCAAGTAAAACAGGCAGTGCCGATGTTCTTGAAGAGCTGGGAATTGAATTGAATCTGTCTTCTGAAAGAATTGAAGAAATTATTGAAGAAGTTGGGATTGCCTTTTTATTTGCTCCAAATGTACATCCAAAAATTAAACGAATTCAGAAGGTGCGTAAGGATTTAGGAATTCCAACTGTATTTAACCTATTAGGGCCGCTAATGAATCCTGTTGAATTGGATACACAATTTTTAGGAGTGTACCGTAAGGATTTAGCGAAAATGTTTGCTGAAGTTCTTCATGCTCTTGGTCGAAAACGAGCAGTTGTCTTAAATGGTGCGGGATCAATGGATGAAGCATCACTTCAAGGTGATAACTATTTAGTAATTCTAGAAAATGGTATAATCACAGAAAAGACGCTTCATCCCGAAGAAGTAGGGTTACCGGTTTATCCGAATGAAGCAATTGTCGGCGGGTATGCGCGTGAAAATGCCGAAATATTGCGAAATGTCTTAGAGGGGAAAAAAGGAGCCTATCGTGATACTGTGCTTTTAAATGCAGGGATTGGTATCTATGTAGGGGGAAGAGCAGCAACTATTCAAAATGGTGTGGAAATAGCAGAAGAATTAATCGATTCAGGAGCTGCGCTCGAAAAACTAAATCGTTTGATTGAAGCTAGCAAAGTAAAGTCAGAGGTGATTTAAGTGGCAACTATTTTAGATGCAATATTATCAGAGAAAAAAGTTGAAGTAGATTATTTACAGAGGAACAGGGTAAAGGTATTAGGGAATAACAATCATCCGCAGCATTCCTTCCTATCGATTCTGGAAAAGGCAGAGGATTTAGCAATCATTGCTGAATTTAAACGGGCTAGCCCATCAAAAGGGATTATTAATTCAGATTTAGATCCTGCCAAACAAGCAAGCTCCTATGTCCAATATGGGGCGAATGCGGTTTCTGTATTAACCGATAAATGTTTCTTTAAAGGAAGTTTTTCAGATTTGGAAGCTGTGCGAAAGGTCATTGACGCACCTATCCTTTGTAAGGATTTTGTTGTAGATTCTATTCAAATCGATATGGCGAAGGCAGCGGGAGCAAACATTGTTTTGCTTATTGTAGCCGCGATGAAGGAAGAAAAGTTGGTGGAGCTTTATCAATATGCGAAAGCGAAAAACCTTGATGTCTTAGTGGAAGTGCATAATGAAGAAGAATTAGAAATGGCGCTCAGAGTAGGTGCAAAAATAATCGGTGTGAATAACCGGAATTTAAAGACCTTTGAAGTAAATCTATCTGTTACAGAAAAACTAGGCCCTATTGTAAAAAAGGCAGGAGCATACTTAATCAGCGAAAGTGGCATTCAAACGATTGAAGATGTAAAAAGGGTTGTCAAAGCAGGGGCAAACGGAATTTTAGTCGGCGAAACTTTTATGAGAGCAGAAAATCTTGCTCAAACATTACAAGAAATGAAGCTGCCGATTCAAAAGGGTGCTCAAATATGAAAGTAAAAATATGCGGCCTGCAAAATGTGGAAACAGCATTATTTGCCGCTAGAAACGGCGCTGATGCCATTGGATTTGTATTTGCAGAAAGTAAACGTCACATAACACCAGAAAGAGCAAAACAGATTATTTCCACGTTACCAAAAGAGGTAAAAAAAGTAGGTGTATTTGTCAATTCAAGTAAGGAAGAGATTGAGAAAATCGTATGTGAAACGGGTATCGACATCGTGCAGCTTCATGGTCATGAATCCCCTGAATTTTGTCAATCTATTCCGTATCCGATGATAAAAGCCTTTAGTATAGAGTCTGCTCGAGACCTGGAAGATATTCATATTTATCCATGCGAATTCATTCTCTTAGACGGACCAAAAGGAAAATATCATGGAGGAAACGGGATTGCATTTGATTGGAATCTCCTGAAAACCTTTGACTTTAAAGATAAAAAAGTGATATTGGCTGGAGGATTAAATTCAGAAAATGTATCAGAGGCATTGAAAACCAATGCTTATATGTTAGATGTGTCAAGTGGAGTTGAGAGTAATGGACAAAAGGATTCCAATAAAATAAAGACTTTTTTAGACGTTGTAAAAAACAAGCAATCAATGGAGGAAATCATATGAGCAGATATACTATGCCGGATAAAACAGGTCATTTTGGACCATTTGGGGGCCGCTATATTCCAGAAACGCTAATGACAGCGATTCTGGAATTAGAAGAAGAATATAAAAAAGCGAATCAAGATAAGGATTTTCATAACCAGCTTAACGATTTGTTAAAGGAGTATGTAGGGCGTGAAACACCGCTTTATTATGCCAAGAACCTAACAAAAAAAGCAGGAGGAGCAAAGATTTATTTAAAGCGGGAAGATTTAAACCATACGGGTGCCCATAAAATTAATAATACAATTGGGCAGGCTCTTCTTGCCGTCCGGATGGGAAAAAGGAAAATTATTGCCGAAACAGGAGCAGGACAACATGGAGTGGCAACAGCAACGGTTTGTGCCCTATTAAATCTAGAATGTATGATTTTTATGGGGGAAGAGGATATTAAGCGCCAGCAGCTGAACGTATTCCGGATGGAGCTATTAGGTGCAAAAGTGGTTAGTGTTACATCAGGCAGCAGAACATTAAAGGACGCTACGAACGAAGCACTTCGATACTGGGTAGCAAATGTCAATGATACGCACTATATTCTCGGTTCTGTTATGGGGCCGCATCCTTTTCCGATGATTGTCCGTGATTTCCAAAGTGTAATAGGAAAAGAAACGAAGCTGCAATACACACAAAAAGAAGGAAAACTTCCAGATGCATTGGTTGCTTGTATTGGAGGCGGAAGTAATTCTATGGGAATGTTTTATCCATTTATTGACGATAAGGAGGTAAAGTTGTATGGAGTCGAAGCTGCCGGTCAGGGAATTGATACTGATTTCCATGCCGCATCTCTGACTAAAGGAAAACCTGGTGTATTGCACGGGGCATCCATGTACTTGCTGCAAAATGAAGACGGGCAAATTCAGGAGGCGCATTCCATTTCTGCCGGACTTGATTATCCTGGGGTTGGACCAGAGCATAGTTACTTAAAGGATATAGGCCGTGTCCAATATGAGTCGATTACAGATGCAGAGGCTTTAGAAGCTTTGCAAACACTATCACAGGTTGAGGGAATTATTCCTGCGTTAGAAAGCGCACATGCTGTGGCATATGCACTTAAGCTTGCACCAACAATGCAACCGGAGGAAGGAATTGTTGTTTGCTTGTCTGGCCGAGGAGATAAAGATGTTGAATCAGTAAAAGCCTATTTGGAAGGGGAAAACTAAGATGAATCGTTTGGGGAAAGCGTTACAAAATGTCAAACGTAAACATGAAAAGGCATTTGTTCCATATATTATGGCAGGAGATGGCGGCCTAGACGTTCTTGAACACAGAATCCGCTTTTTAGAAGAGTGCGGTGCAACTGCAATTGAAATAGGAATCCCTTTCTCAGATCCTGTTGCAGATGGTCCGATTATTCAGCAGGCAGGGATTAGAGCGCTGAAAGCTGGAACAACTGTAAAGAAGATTATGGAAACCATTGAATCTTTCCGTTCGAAAGTTGACATTCCGCTTATTTTTATGACTTATATGAATCCCATTTTAGCCTATGGAAAGGAATCTTTTATTGCTGATTGTAAAAGAGTCGGAATTGATGGGTTAATCTTGCCTGATTTACCAATTGAAGAAGAAGAAACTTTAGCATCGCTCACTGAAATGGCAGGAATTGAAATTATTCGATTGGTTGCATTAAATAGTTCAGATGAAAGAATTAAAACGATAGCTCAAAAAGGACACGGTTTTTTATATGCTGTAACAGTCAATGGAATAACAGGAGCTAGACAAGGTTTTCAGGTGGAATTGCATAAACATTTACAAAGAGTGAAAGAACTTTCCCCGCTGCCTGTTTTTGCTGGTTTTGGAATCTCGACACCAGAACATATAAAAGAGATGACACAATTTTGTGATGGTGTAATTGTAGGCAGTAAAATTGTTGACTTGTTTGAACAAAAGGATGAGGCAAAGATAAAAGAATTAATTCAAACTGCAAAATCTGTATCTGTTTAACGGGTCAAAATGGTTGTATTTAGTGTGGATTAGGGAAGCATAAATAGAGAAATGAACACAAGTGGTAATGAACGAAAGAAACAGCAAGGAATGTCGAAAAGGATGACAACGATGGAACATAAAGAACAATACATGGAACATTTACATCGATACATGGGGCATATAGAGTCCCATGTAAACAAAATATATGCGACGATACATGAGCATGACTGCTGTATTTTATCAGAGCTTGATCAAATGCAAAGGCTTGTATCCGAAGCTCAAAATTTTGCTGCTGTTTATTATCTGCAATCGCATTTAGCTCCCTATACGAAGCAATATATAAATTTATCACTGGCTGCGCAGTATCTGTCAGAGAAACGACATGGTGCATTAATTGCTGTGGAACGTTCAGATCGATTAGACCCATACATTCATAATGGAACGCTGATAGAAGCTGACATCAGTCATATTTTACTTGAAACGGTGTTTTATCCAGGAAATCCATTACATGATGGAGGGGTTGTCATTCGTGATGACACCATCTATTCGGCAGGAAATATTTTTCCCTTGACAGATATTACGTATCAGCATCGCAAGCTTGGAACGAGACACCGTGCTGCCATTGGACTTTCAGAAAAAACAGATGCTGTGGTCATCGTTGTATCTGAAGAAACAGGCCGAATTTCATTTGCTTTAGATGGTCAATTATTTGTTGTACGTGCGAGTGTTTAATGAGTAAGAAAAGAAATGAAAAAACAGTCACATAAAAATGTGGCTGTTTTTTCGTTAATGTCTAGCTGCAATACCTAGCTCCTCGAATAATAATCCGCTTTTTATCCATCGGTATTGATTGTTGATTTTCTTAGCTGTAAAAAACGGACAAAATTGAGGATAATTGTTTTTATGACTGCATAAAAAGGAATGGCTAAAATCATGCCCAAGATACCAGCTAAATTTCCGGCAACAAGGAGAATGATAATAATTGTGGCAGGGTGAGTATCCAATCTTTTTCCAAGAATAAGTGGAGAAAGAACATTTCCTTCGACTTGCTGAGCAATCGTAATAACGACGATGACTAATATCGCCTTTGTTGGTGAATCAAATAATGCAATCATAACGGCTGGTGCACCGCCTAAAAATGGTCCGATATACGGAATGATATTTGTTACAGCTACGATTAAGGCCATAACCAGTGCATATGGTAAATCAATAATGACATAACCAATAAAGGAAAGAGTTCCAACAAATAAAGCAACCGTTATCTGGCCGTTTATATATGCGGCAAGTGTTTCGCCTGTTTCTTTGAGCGTTTTTAAGCCTTCATTTCGGTAGGAAGGGGGAAGAAACTTGGACATTAAATTGGGAAATTTGTTTCCATCCTTGAACATATAAAATAACAAAAAAGGAACAGTTACAATTGTTATAGCAATATCAGCGACCACACCAACAATGCTTGATATACTGTTAGTTATTCTTGTAGGCAGTGTTGCAGCATAATTATTTAGCTCTTCAACAATATTATTTATTGAGATATATTCTTGTGTCATGACCCATTTAAATTGTTCTGAATCGGAAAGTTGATCTAAAAATAACATGGTTTGTCGATAGTATCTTGGAACATCATTTACGAAGGCTGTAACCTGCTTTGAAATCATGGGGATTAAATTGCCGATGATGAGTCCCATCAAGCCGATAATGACAACATAAATAACAATAATAGCAAGTAATCGCGGTAATTTAAGCTTTTGGAGATATCCAACAAATGGGTTTAGCAGAAAATATAAAAATCCAGAAATTAGGATAGGGAAAAACAACGTAGAGAAGAATATCCCAATCGGTTCAAATAAAAATGAAATTTTAGTTGATATGTAGATAATGCTGACGATAATTAAAATTTGCAGTGTCCAATATTGAAATTTCTTTTTTGCCAAATGTTTCACCTTTTTCTCTAAGTATAGATTAATTATAGCAAATATAAGAAGTACTTACATAATTTTTAGACGAATCTTCGCTTTAGACTGAGAAGTAAAAAAGCTTGGATATAAAAGCATCCAAGCTAAAGAAGGTAAGGTCTAATTAATTGATTAGTGACTGCAATGGAGCTGGAATTCTTCCTGCACGCTTTATCATTTTTTCAGAACTGTATGGATTTACACCCATGACAGGAGCACGTCCTAATAATCCTCCAAACTCTACCATTTCTCCTTCCTTTTTACCTGGTACTGGAATTACCCGAACAGCAGTGGTTTTTTTATTTATCATACCAATGGCTGCTTCATCAGCAATAATGGCTGAAAGAGTAGCAGGGGTTACATCACCTGTTAAAGCAATCATATCGAGACCGACTGAACATACACAGGTCATAGCTTCAAGCTTTGATAAAGTTAATGCATTGTCGATAATGCCCCGAATCATCCCATTATCTTCACTAACGGGAATAAATGCACCGCTTAAACCGCCTACATAAGAACTTGCCATGGCTCCGCCTTTTTTTACTGCATCGTTCATTAAGGCAAGAGCAGCAATTGTGCCGTGGGTTCCGACCCTTTCTAAGCCAATTTCTTCGAGGATTTCTGCTACGCTGTCATTTTGTGCATTTGTTGGTGCGAGTGATAAATCCATAATTCCAAAGGGAACGTTAAGACGTTCTGCTACAATACGGCCGATTAATTCTCCTGCACGAGTAATCTTAAAGGCTGTTTTTTTAATGATATCGGCCACTTCGCCAAGATCTGCGTCTGGATATCTTTTCAGCGCATTTAAAACGACACCGGGGCCGCTAACACCAACATTTAATACAACTTCGCCTTCACCAGCCCCGTGAAAAGCACCTGCCATAAATGGATTATCTTCCACTGCATTACAAAACACGACTAGTTTTGCACAGGCAAGGCCATTTTTATGCTTTGTTCGATCAGCCGCTTCTTTAATGATTATCCCCATTCGCTTAACTGCGTCCATATTGATGCCAGACCGGGTCGAAGCTACAGAAACGGACGCACATACGCGTTCTGTCACACTCAATGCTTCTGGAAGAGCATCTAGTAATGTTTGGTCTCCATTGGAAAGGCCTTTATGTATAAGTGCTGAAAATCCGCCAATAAAATCAACACCCAATGTAACCGCTGCCCGATCAAGTGTCTTTGCTAGTTCGACAGCCTGTTCTTTTGTAGCATGACCTAATAGCTCAGCAATAGGTGTGATAGAGATTCTTTTATTAATAATGGGAATGCCAAATTCCTTTTCAGCTTTTTCTGCTACTTCTTTTAAATTTTTTGCATAAGTTGTAATTTTCTCATAAACTCGTTTGTTCATTTTATCAAAATCTTTATCAGCACAATCAAGAAGGCTGATTCCCATGGTTACAGTCCGGATATCTAAATTTTCAACCTGAACCATTCGAATCGTTTCAATCATTTCATTAATAGCAATATTCATAGGTGGAAATCCTCCTTTCTTTTATCTTAAACGCGATGCATTGCTTGGAAAATATCTTCTAATTGAAGCGTAATGTTCAAACCAAGTGAGTCGCCTATTTCGGTTAATTGCTTCTGCAGTCCTTCAAGGTCCTGCTGATCAGTAACATCGACAAGCATCATCATCGTGAAAAAATCTTGTAATATCGTTTGGCTGATGTCGAGAATATTTACTTTGTTTTCAGATAAAATGGTTGTTACTTTTGCAATGATACCAACTTGGTCTTTTCCAATCACACTTACAATGGCGCGTCTTTGATTCATTTTTGTCACCTCGGAGTTATATTGTTTATCGCGGATTACTATTAGTATTATTTTTATTTTTTACTTTATCTATATTGTAGAATAATGTAAAAAAATATCAATATTTTTATATACTATTTATTTCTAAATATAACACTAAACTCGCTTAAGTATTGACAACTCAATACTTCGTGTGCATAATAGTAAAAAATGAACGATATATGAACGTTTGACGACGGATTAGTATGAGATCCTTTATGTGCAAGAGAGTGGGGTTTGAAGCTGGAAGACCCCATCACAAAGAAAGCCTCAGAACCTGCCGTCCGAGTCTCGTGTTAAAGCACGAGCGCTAATCCTTTAGCGTTATCATTTCAAGCGGGATGCTATTTTTAGCATTCAATGAAGGTGGTACCACGGAAATTAGCCCTTTTCGTCCTTTGTAGTAAGGATGAAAAGGGCTTTTTGTTTATCATAAAACATCTATGAGCCACCGTTTAAGGCTTAGAAACTGAAAATTACGAATATGTTTGTTAAAATATTAAAAGTAGAGGGTTGAAGAATGGAGAAGAAACGAATTGTTGTCAAGATTGGTAGTAGTTCATTGACGAATTCAAGGGGTGAAATTGATCAAGAAAAGTTCAGCGATCATGTCAAAGCAGTTGCTGCACTCCGTGAACAGGGACATGAAGTTCTATTAGTTTCATCCGGAGCAGTGGCGGCTGGCTTTTCTAGATTAGGCTACCCTTCAAGGCCTGTTACATTGAAGGGTAAACAGGCAGCTGCTGCTGTAGGTCAAAGCTTATTAATTCAGTCATATATGGAACAGTTCAGTGCATTTAATATTATTCCAGCACAAATTCTATTAACGAGAAATGACTTTTCTAAAAAAGAGCGTTATCGAAATGCTTTTCAGACCATTTCGGAATTATTGGATAGAGGAATTCTTCCGATTATTAATGAAAATGACACGGTGTCTGTTCAAGAGTTGACATTTGGTGACAATGATATGTTGTCAGCACTAGTCAGCGGACTTGTGCATGCTGAACAGTTGATTATCTTAACAGATATTAATGGTCTTTATGATTCAAACCCTCAAACAAATCCTTTAGCAAAGAAATGGACTCACATAACGGAGATTACAGATGAGATTTTGGGGATGGCAGGGGACTCAGGTTCGAAGGTGGGAACGGGAGGCATGAAATCAAAGTTAGAAGCCGCTAAAACAGCGTTGTCCCTTGGAGTCAAGGTCTTTATTGGAAAAGGATCTGGGAAACAGAAATTAATTGATATTCTTGCCGGAGATGGAGATGGCACCTATATTGGCAATGACACTTTAGCAACGGTAAATAATCCGAAACAATGGATTGCTCTTCATTCTGAAGTAGCTGGTAAAGTGTATATTGATCAGGGTGCTGAATTGGCTTTAACCATAGAAGGCAGAAGTTTATTACCAGCAGGAATATATGATATTGTTGGGTCTTTTGAAAAGGGAGATGTTGTTGAGGTTTTCGGTTCAACAGGTCTGCTTGGTAAAGGAGAAGTATATTACTCATCAGAGGAATTGAAAAAAGTGATGGGGAAACGCAGTGATGAAGTGGAAAAAGAAATGGTTGTAGCAGCAGTAGAAGTCATTCATCGTGATAATTGGGTGAAAGTAAAAAAATAGGGAGGACAATGAGTATGAGCGAAGTATTGGAAAAAGGCAAAGCAGCAAAAAAGGCAAGTTTTCTATTAAATGGAAAAACAACGGCTGAAAAAAATGGAGCATTGGCAAGAATTGCTGAGCAGTTATTGATTGACCAGGAAGAAATATTAGCGGAAAATGCGAAGGACTTAGAACTTGGGAAACAAAATGGACTGTCTGACTCCGTTTTAGACCGGATTATGTTAAATGAAAAAAGAATAAAGGATATGTCAGAAGCGATTCAACAATTAATTACACTAGAGGATCCAGTTGGCGAAACACTTGAAACGATTCAAAAGGATAACGGGCTAATGATTAAGAGTAAACGGGTACCGATTGGCGTAATTGGAATGATCTATGAAGCAAGACCAAATGTAACCGTTGATGCAGCAACGTTGGCATTGAAAACGGGGAATGCCATCATTTTAAGAGGCAGTTCCTCCGCTCAATTCTCCAATCAGGTCTTAACAAGTTCCATTCATCGTGCCCTTGCAAAAACAAATCTGCCAATTGAATCAGTCCAATCGATTGAAAATACAAATAGAGAAAGTGCGAAAGAACTATTCCACTTAAATGATTATTTAGATGTGTTAATTCCACGCGGTGGTAAAAAACTTATTGATACAGTTGTTAAGGAAGCCTCCGTACCAGTCATTGAAACAGGAGCAGGGAACTGTCATCTATTTATCGACGAAAGTGCTAAGCCTGAAATGGCAGTTACAATTGCTATTAATGGAAAAACACAGCGTCCATCTGTTTGTAACGCCATCGAATCCATTCTTATTCATGAAAACTGGTTTAATCAATACGGTGAACAGCTTGTTGCTGCTTTAAAAGAAAAAGAAGTAGAAATAATCGGCGATGAAAAAATTTGTCAAAAAGTTCCATATGCAAAGCGAGCGACTGAGGAAGATTGGTACACTGAATACCTAGCTCTTACTGTTAGTATTAAGGTGGTTTCTAATGTTGATGAAGCAATTGAACATATTAATCAATACGGTACAAGACATTCAGAAGCCATTATAACAGAAAATCAAAACCATGCTAATCAATTTTTAACTTCTGTAGATGCTGCAGCTGTCTATCATAACGCATCGACAAGATTTACTGATGGTTTTGAGTTCGGTTTTGGTGCAGAAATTGGCATAAGTACACAAAAACTTCATGCACGCGGCCCAATGGGACTTAAAGCATTAACATCAAGTAAATATTTTATCCAAGGTGAAGGTCAGGTTAGAGGCTAATAGGAAAAGCAAAAAGAAGGAGAGTCCAAAGCGGCTGTTCTTCTTTTTGCTATGGAGTAAAAATAGTGGTTATCTATTTTGTGCGTATTGATTACAAACCTTCGACAAATTTATAAAGAAGAAACGCACGTAGAATAAAAAATCTATCTTTTAGATTCTGCTTAAAATGATATATTATGTATAGTTAATCTAAAAAAGGAAAAATGTGCGAAAGCGCCATTGTGGTTGTAATAATTATTTGGAATTATAATAGTAACTTAACAGGGATATTCGCAATTCTTATTATTTCTCGGGAAACCGCAAAAAGTGACATTGCCTCATAGAGAATTGTTGTAATGCGCAATATATTTGTGTTTTTTAATAAATGGCTTTGTTAAATAATATTGTTGATTTTTGACTCATTTAAGCTGTATGGTCATTTTACACGCATGAGTCAAAAATCTGGCTTATCAACACAGTACTTTAACAAAGCCTATAATATATAGTCAATGGTGTTATGGAGGATTGTTTTATGTTAAAGACTACGAAAAAGCTACTAAACGAACAAGAAATTATTGAAATTTTACAGTCCATTGTAGAAAAATCATATGAAGAAATTAAAGATGAAGAGATTCTGCTTTGTCTAGAATGTGCAGATGTTGATTTAGAAATTGCTACTTCCAATCACTTCGAATTTCAAGAAGCGATAAAAAAGAATTTTGAAGTGGATGAATTTGGGGAAATTATTGATTATGATGAATATCGCCAATTAATGTATGAATTATATGATTATTTCATAGATTTGCATATTAATAGTGAACTGTTTGATTTTTTTCCTGAAGGGGAATATGAGGTAGATGGAGAAATGCTATGCTCTGATTCAGATATCATTGCTCCGAGAGGAAAATTTTACGCTCCATTTGAACAAGCTGTGCAAAGTAAATATTAATCCAACTTATTAAATCGACATAGGAATTCTTTTTCCATCATGTACGAGTAGTAAATGGTTCTTCCGCTAGATATTATATTTGACTCATCCGTGTGAAAAGTCCTTTTCACACGCCTTTCAGCTCTGCTGAAAGGTAGCGATATGGTTATGAAACGGGAGGAGAAAACTCGTTTTATGACCATATCGCTTAGATGAGTCAAATATCCACTAGTATCTGTCGAAATATTAAAAAGGACAATCAATTGCAGGTAATATAATTG
>Ga0180215_1001540_pt1 | contig 25126 bp, 18 predicted proteins | sample eDN3rd37CBELigBY_FD_128871 | JGI IMG/M metagenome (GOLD analysis project Ga0180215, IMG submission 128871) | Enriched backyard soil microbial communities from Emeryville, California, USA - eDNA 3rd pass 37_C BE-Lig BY (version 2) (version 2) | ecosystem: Environmental > Terrestrial > Soil >...
AAAGTAATTGCGCACATGATAGCCATGGAAGCTTGTCCAGCGGTCCATCCCGCCGCCCGGCTTGTAGTCTATAATTTCAGTGTCGCGGTTTGCATACGGCGCTGAAATCCATACGGCGGTTACGCCCATATTTTTTAAATAAGGAATTTTATTAATGATGCCCTGCCAGTCTCCGCCCTGGTACAGCTTCAAATCGTTGCCGTCGCCTCTGCCGTCGTTATTCGCGTCGTCGAACAGGGTCGGGTCAAAGCCCGCAGGCTTATTGTTGCTTGTATCCCCGTCTACGAAGCGGTCGGTAATAATCTGGTACACCGTATCCTTAGACGTGACCGGGCTTAATGCTCCTGATGCCGTCAAGGCATCTGCGGTTGAAGGGTTCGCCGCCCATGCAGGCAGCAATAAAGCGAGGGACAACGCGAATACAAGTAAGCGTTTGCAAATTTTCTTCATAACCAACACTCCTCATCGTAAATTGATAAGACAGCACACCGGATACATGAAGATCATCGCTGTACTTCGCCGATCATCTGCTGGAGCGCATCACCCCCTTTAAAATGGAGTCATTCAGCCTTGCTTCCGGTGCTCTGCCGAAGCACCAGCTCCACGCTTTGAACGAATGTGCGTTCTATAGCCGTCTCGCCGTTCATAAGCGCAATGAGGCATCTCACCGCATTTCTTCCTTTCTGCACCGTATCCTGAGAGACTGTAGTGAGCGCAGGAATCGTATAGCCCGCTTGCTGGCTGTTATCAAACCCCATAACGGAAATATGTCCCGGCACCTTTAATCCAATATCGTGCAGCCCTTTCATAAGCCCGATCGCCATTACATCCGATAGGCAAAATACGGCGCTGACTTCAGCTGCTTGAGCGCCGATTCGCGCTGCCGCCCGATAGCCGCTAATGGACGATACCGGCTCCTCCAGCACAAGCTCTTTCCGCACGGGGATGTTCGCCTCCTCCAATGCTCTGCAATAGCCAAGCCAGCGGTAGTAGTGTACGCCCTTCTCCTGAAGCTCCCCCGATAATAGCGCAATATCTCTGTGTCCTAAAGAGATCAAATGCCTCGTGCCGATATATCCGCCAAGCTCATCGTCCAAGCGGATTTGATACAGGCTGTCATCATCCAAATAACTGTCAACAAATATACAAGGCGCTTTGAGCTGCTGGATGCGATCCAAAATATCCGTTCCTTTGAACGCTCCGATGACGATCAGCCCGTCAAGCTGCCTTTCCTTCACGAAAGCAAAGGATTCATCCGGCTCCGCCCCGACTAGAATAAAATGAAACCGCTCTAAGCGCGCTTCCTCCTCAATGCCTGCGACCAGCTGCCAATAGAAAGGGTTGTCCAGCAAGCTGCCTGCCGCCAAATAAGGCACAATGACGGCAATAAGAGACGATCTTTTATCCTTTAAATTCCGCGCTGCCGTACTGGGACTGTAATCTAGCTCCTGCATGATCCGTTTTATTTTCATCTGCGTATCGGCCGATACTCTGCCCGTTCCATTAAGGACATTAGATACGGTCGCGATCGAGGTTCCCGCACGTCTGGCTACATCCTTAATCGTAGCTCTCTTCTCGTTCAAAAATGACATTCATGATCCTCCACTTAAAACGTTTAATCATCTATTCTATTGAATCCTATTAAAGGAAATTGATTATCTGCTTCACTTTTGGTTAAACGTTACATCAATAATCAAATTGTAGAACATTTGGGTATAAATGTCAACTATGAAAATTCTAATATTCATAGCCGCTCTTCCGGTTTAATAGATAGAACAGAGCGTCAAGAAGCTATAAGCACAAACTAATAATCTCCTAACACTTTTTATGTAAATTTCCCAACACATATCCTATATACTTACAAATCATACAGCATCATTAAATGACAGAAAGGCGGATAATTATGAACGATAATACCGTATGCTTACTCGAAACGATCGAGCAGCTTCGCAGAGAAATGGTCGACGTCTATATGAATAGCAGCACAAGCCTTAGCGATCCCGAGGTGGTAAGAATTTCTCAGCTTTTGGATGTAAAATTAAATCATTTGGACATGCTTGCCGGAAAATATTAAGAAAGCATTTTGCTGCCAACCCCCTTCGCACTCGTTTCCTTCCTTGCCGCGGGTCTGTTCCCGCCGTTACCGTTTCATTCTTCCGCTTATACCCTGCACTCCGGCAACCATCCATCGATCATCTATTATTCACTAACGACCCTCCACACACTCACCCATAGACAAATTTTCCATATCGTGCAATAATAACTTAAACGATTAAGTTGCGTTATGAGTCATTCCGCATAAGGAGAGTTGATGTGAAGAAAGCAACCTTAAAGGATATTGCCGGCGAAGCAGCCGTATCCGCCGCGACAGTCAGCTACGTGCTGAACAATGTTGCCAATCAGACGATACCGGAGGAAACCCGCTGCCGTGTGCTGGAAGCCGCCAGAAAGCTGGGCTATGTCCCTAATCTTGCTGCACGCTCGCTCGTCAAGCAGAAATCAGGGCTTATCGGCATTCTCATTAACCGCTCCGGTACGGACGGAAGCTGGAGGCGAATGCGCCATGCGGGCTTCGTCGAATATTTGGAAAGAGAGCTGAGCAGGCGCGGCTTTCATGTCGTTCTTCATAGTCTTGACGCCGCCTCGCCATCGCTCGATATTATTGCCGAACGAAAGCTGGACGGCGTATTTGTCGTCGATGTCCGCTCGGAGCATTTCCACCGGATTGCCGGCCATTTCACCGAAGGCGTTCCGCTCATTATTATAGACAGCCTTATTGACGATCCTCTTTTCTATCAAATTGTGAACGATTTCGAAGGAGCCTTCACGCAAATTAGCGATATGGCTGATAATGCTGCTCATTATTACGTCGTGATGGACGATTACAACAACCAAGAGCTTATGCAATATATGTTGGATGCATGCTCCCTGCCCGAGAGCCATATCCACATCATGACCGGCGAGCGCGAGCTACGGCAGTTTCTTAGCGAGCATGACGGACGGAAAGGAATATTCGTCAATGAATTTACGGCGCTGCTAGCTGCGAAATATACGCTCCCGTCCAATATTGCCGTCATATGCACAGCCGGCTTTCCTGAGCTTTTGCCGCAGCAAGCGTCCGCCGTCTCCTATGATGACCGAAAGGGCGAGGCCGCGCTTCAGCTCATGCTTCAGTTGCTCAAGGATACGAGATCGGGCCCTGCGGATAAGTGCATCCGCATACAAGCAGAGTAAGCCGCTCTGCCTTTTTCTTCAGCAACTTAATCGTTTAAGTGAAGTGATTCATTCCCCGTGAATAAGGAGGAACCTTATGATTGAGCTCTCCCCTAACAATCAGAATCATCCCGCAGCGGCTTTACATGTCGCAGAATCGGCAAGCCTATGGAGGAACCGTTCCTTTCTGCTCGTCTTTACAAGCTACAGCCTTTCTCTGCTCGGCAATACCTTTCACAGCATCGCCCTCAACCTATGGGTGCTGCAGACGACAGGCAGCGCCAAGCTGATGTCCGCCGTTCTTATTACGCATCTAGTTGTCAGCATGCTGTTCGGATCGCTTGCCGGGACGATCGCCGATCGCGCCAATCGCCGGATGCTCATGTGGGGAAGCGATCTCGTCCGCTTCGTCCTGGTCGGGCTCATTGCGCTGCTTATTTACTTGCCTGGCACTTCATATACGCTCATTATCGTGCTGACAGGCTTAGTCGCTCTTGTCGGAACTTTCCGCACTCCCGCCTTTCAAGCGTCGCTCGTCGAAATTGTCGGCAAGGAGCAGCTTACGAAGGCCGTTGGCGCAATCGGCATATCGGATAACATCGTCCGTATAACCGGCTTTGCGTTAGGCGGCGCAGCCGTTGCCCTGCTGGGCGGCGCTATCGCAATCGCTATCGATGCCGCCGCGTTCCTCGTATCCGCCGTTCTGCTGCTTGGTGCGGGAAAGTTCCGTTATGAGGTTGTTAAGGACCCCTCCAAACCTAAAGCCTCGTTCAAGGAGGATTTCATAGACGGCTTTCGATATGTATGGCAAAATCGCTTTGCCAAGACGGCTGTCGTTATTTTACCGGTCATCATGCTCTTCTTTTTATCTACCTTTATGCTCGTGCAGGTCATGGCCGTTCAAGTGTGGAAAGCGGACGCTGTCGTATTCGGGCTTATTGAAGCCTGCATTCCGCTAGGCTATGTGATCGGCAGCATTCTAATTATGAAGTTTGATAAACGCATTAGGATGCGTGGACGCTGGATTGTGGGCAGCATCGTTCCGATGGGACCGCTATTCATCACTATCGCTTTTATTTCTGACGCTTATTCCGCTTTGCCATTCATTCTGATTATCGGCTTTCTGTTCTCCTTCAGCACGACGATCATCTTTATCGCCCTGCGCGTGGCTATATCTCCTGAGCTCCAGGGCCGGGTATTTGGCTTGCTGGGTACGTTAACGAGCCTCGCCCCTCCTGCTGGCCTCGCCATATTTTCAGCCCTTTCCGATCTTTACGGGCCTGCGGCTGTCATTACAGCCAGCGGAATACTGCTTCTGCTCATTAGCTGCTTCATGCTCACGCGCATGCGGACTCTGAGCGCATAATAAAGGAGCTGCTCTTAGGCCTCTACAATGCCTAGGAACAGCTCCCGCATATGCTTATTTGATGCTTATCGAATAATAACCGTACTGTACGGAGGAAGACGAAGCTTCCCGCCCTCCAGCGAAGCCTCGCCGCTCGTAGCGTGAATGAGCTTGGCGAACTCGCCATAATCCGAGGAAGTCTTCAATTCGGCCTGCTGAAGCTCGCCCGACAGATTATGAACGACGAGCACCCGGTCATCCTTAACCGCGCGAACATAGAGGCTCAGCTTGCTGTTCGCGGCATCCAGCTTATACTCCCCGATTGCGCCGTTCTGCAGCGCGGGCTCGGCATTGCGCCAGCCGATGAGCTTGCGGTAATGATTCAGCAGCGATTGCTCATCCTGCTGCTGAGCTTCCACTGACACGGCATCCGCGCCGGTATTATGGCGCGAGCTTTCCCACGTCGTTTGCCCTTCCCCGCCTGCGGGATCGGCATACCAAAGCATCGGCTCGCGAATATATTCATCCGGCTTTGCGCCCTTCATGCCGATTTCCTCGCCGTAATACAGGTACGGAGTGCCCGGTAAAGTGAGCAGCATCGCAGCAGCCATTTTGGCGTGGTCGGCATTGCCGTTCAATACCGTCATTACACGATTCTGGTCATGGTTGCTTAGGAATGGCGCGTCGAGAAATGCGCCTCCTGACGACTGCTCATAAAAGGCATGCACACGCCCCAGCGAATAGCCTAAATCCGGATCGGACTCGCCTGATGCCGCTCCAAGCAGCCGTCCAGCCAAATCAAAATTAAACGCGGAGTTTAGCGCTTGATCGAAGTATGGGCCTATAACCGCAGTCGAGTCCCATACCTCGCCGATCAAATACGCATTCGGATTGACTTCGTTCAATCCGCGCCGGAACTCCTGCCACCAAGCTTTGTTGGCCGCTTGAACTTCCTTAGTATTAACCGTTGAGGAAAAGTCTCCGTATATATGCTTTGCCGCGTCTAGCCGGAAGCCGTCCACTCCCTGCTCCAGCCAATATCGGCCGATGTTAATGAGCTCTTCGCGAACCTTCGGCTCGTCGAAGTTCAAGTCCGGCATTCCGCCCCAGAAAATGCCCAAGTACTTGGAGCTGCCGGCAGTATGCCATGGACTGCCGCTGCCTGCCGCATTGTCCGTTCTTACGCTTTCATCAGCCGGCAGTATGCTGTACCAGCTGCGATACGGGCTGTCCGTATTCGCAATCGCATCCTTGAACCAAGGATGCTCGCTGCTGGAATGGTTGACGACTAAATCCATAACGATCTTAATATCTCGCTTATGCGCTTCGTCGAGCAGCCGTTTGAAATCGTCCATCGTCCCGTATTCCGGGTTTATGCCATAATAATCAGTTACGTCATAGCCGTGATAGCTGGGAGAGCTGTTGATCGGCATCAGCCAGATGCCGCCGATGCCAAGCTCCTGCAAATAATCGAGCTTAGCCGTCACGCCGTTCAAATCGCCAATGCCGTCGCCGTCCGTATCATAGAACGCTCGTACGAAAATTTCGTAAAAAACGGTTCCGGGCTGCTCATCGACGGTATATGTGGATCCGTTCCCGGAATTCCCCTCCGCCTCGTTAGGAGACGCCTGTGCAGGCGTCGCCGACGCTGTTGGAGAAGGATCCTGTTCACCTTGATCCGAAGAGCAAGCCGAGAGCAGCACAAGCAGGAATGCACTGAACAGCACAAGCACCGATTGCCGCATACGATTGTTAAACATAGACACATCCTTTCGACGCGCTTAAGCTCAGCCGCTATACAAGAATAACCCCTTGATACGGCTTTAATACGATATTCAGCTCAGCGTCCTTCACATCCCACGTTGCTCCGTTAACCAAATCCTTCAAGCTCGATTTGCCAGTCCAGGAAACAGGAATGCTGAGCCGCTGCTCAAGCGCGCTGTTATTGATTAACACGCCCGCAGGCTGCTTCGACTCGATCCCGCGTACAATACCGTACACGTTGCCGAGCGGATTCATATACCAAGTCCGACAGCTCCCGTCGCAGAGCGACGGAATCGTTTTGCGGATTTGAATGCACGTTTTGAACCATTGCAGCATTTCCGCGTTTTGCCCCTCGGCATCCCAAATGAAAGTGCCGCGGCATCCCGGGTCATTATTGCCTTTCATGCCGATTTCACTGCCGTAATAAATCATTGGCATGCCCGGATACGCCATCTGAAAAAGTACGGCAAGCTTCAACCGTTCTTCGCGATCCGCGCAGGTCGTCAAGAATCGCTCCGTATCATGGGAATCAATGAGATTGAACATCGCACGGTTCGCCTGATCCTTGTAGCTCATTCGCGCCTGAGTAAGCAGGGCGTCGAACTTATCGACTCCAATCGTTTGCTTCGCAAAGAAATCGACCATCGCATCGCGGAACAGATAGTTCATGACAGAATCATACTGATCGCCCTGCAGCCATGGGTTCGCGTTATGCCAAACCTCGCCGATAATTAATGCGTCCGCTTTTGCGCTTTTCACAGTATCACGAAATTCTCTCCAAAACACAAAATCGACCTCATTGGAAACATCCAAACGCCAGCCGTCAATATCGGCCTCCTCTATCCAATACCGGGCTACGTCCAATAAATACCGCTTCACTTCCGGGTTGTTCGTGTTTAGCTTTGGCATGGAAGCAATGTAGGTCGCAAACGTCTCGTAATTAGGCCGCGGCTCCATGACGACCGGCTCTTCCTCAATAAAAAACCAGTCCCAGTACGGAGATTTTTTCCCCCTCGCCACAACATCCTGAAACGCGAAGAAATCCGACCCGCAATGATTGAACACGGCGTCGAATATGACGCGTATGCCGCGGTCATGCGCCTTTGCCACCATCGCCTTCACAATGTCCAGATCGCCAAAGCTTGGATCAATTGCGTAATAATCGGTCGTATTGTACTTATGATTGGACGGCGACTTGAATATAGGCGTCAAATAAATGACGTTGATCCCCAAATCGGCCAGATAGTCCATTTTGTCCGCAATGCCCTGAATATCCCCGCCAAAAAAGTTATTCCACTGCGGTTCCCCGCCCCAAGGCAGCACGCCCTCGGGATCATTGGCAGTATCTCCGTTCGCAAAGCGCTCCGGAAAAATTTGATAGACGATGCCCGAATCAACCCATTCCGGCACAATGAACAAATCTCTCTCGGTCATGTACGAGTATTGAAACGGATGGCAGGAAAACTTCGATTCACTGAAGCCCCTTTCCCCAAACCAAAGCGCTTGAGCACCGTCCGACACATAGAAATGATATTTCACGCGCCTGGAATCGCACGGCAGCAGAGCTTCATAATAATCATGAAGCTCCGTCGAGCCTGCCTTCTCCATTTCGGTCATTATCAGTTCGGCTCCGGGCTGATACGGATAGCGGTCCTCATGAACGACCGCCGCCCGCTTCAAGTCGCCTTTCTTCGAGCGCAATCTGATTTTTAGCTCGCGTCCGTTAAGAGGAAATGCATAGCTGCCGTAAGCTTCATGGTAAATGGCTTCCAGATTCACTAGAACACGCTCCTATCGTTGGAATGTTACGGCTGCAATGATGCTTAGCCCTTGTTCGCTCCCGCCTTCAAGCCTTCAACCATTTGCTTCTGGAAGGCGAGGAATACAATCGTTATCGGTATAGCAACGATAACCGCGCCTGCAGCGAAAGTCGTAAACTCCGTATTGCCTCTGCCCGTTACCATTTCAAACAAGCCAATAGCGAGCGTCTTCTTCTCGCTGGACCGGATAACGAGCCTTGCAAAAATAAAGTCCATCCAAGGCCCGATAAAATTGTTGATCGCCGTAAAGACGAGAATAGGCTTCGCCAATGGCATCATAACCTTGAAGAAAATCGTTATATTGCCAGCCCCGTCAATTTTAGCCGCTTCCTCCAGGCTTCTCGGCATTGAGTCAAAATACCCTTTAACCAGCCACGCTCCGAAAGGAATCGAACCGCCGGCATATACCAATATGAGCCCCCAATGATTGTCGAGCAATCCTAGTTGCAGCAACAAAATATAAATAGCGATCATCCCCATAAAGCCAGGGAACATTTGCAAGACAAGCATCATCATTAAGGTTTGCTTCCTGCCGGGGAACCGGAACCGCGAAAAAGCATATGCGGCTGTTACAATTAATAAAGTGGACAGCACCATGTTCCAGAAAGCGATAAACAGCGTGTTCTTGAACCAAAGCACATAGTCGGTGTTTTGAATCAAATGCTCAAAGTGATGCAGCGTTATCGTCTTCGGAAACAAGGTAGTCGCGTTCAATGTATCGCCTGGGTTCAGCGAGCCCATAATGACCCAAAGAATGGGGTACATGACTGCCAAAGTTGTGATGATAAATACGGTGTAAATAAAAGTAAGGACCAATTTATCCCGCAGGGAACCGCCCGCCGATGTTTTTCTCGTGTAGGGAGTCGTTTCGGTTACAGGTTTATTCATCATGACATCATATCCTCCTCTTTGAATGCCCGTGTCCTTTTGAAGTTAATAACGGAGAGGGTCGCTATGAAGAAGAAGATCAGGATCGACACGACGGAAGCCATATTGAACTGATTGCGCTCCAGCGTCAGCTTATAGATCCAAGTAATCAAAATATCGGTCGAGCCTGCGTAGCTGTAGGCCGTATTGACCGGATTTCCTTGCGTTAAGAAATAAATAAGCGAGAAATTGTTGAAGTTGTTGGCAAAGCCCATAATGAGCAAAGGCGTTGTCGCGAACAATACGAGCGGAAACGTAATTTTCCAAAACTTGTTCCAAGGATTTGCCCCGTCCACCTCGGCCGCTTCATACATATCTTTATCGATCGACGTCATTACCCCTGACATAAGCAGCATCCAGAATGGGAAGCCGAGCCAAGTATGGACAAGGAAAATGGTCATTTTAGCCCAAAACGGGTCGGACAGCCAAGGAATCGCCTCAATGCCTAGCTGCCTTAAATATTTGTTAAGCGGGCCAAACTCTCCGTTAAAGATGTTTCGCATAATAAGGGTCGAAATGAATCCGGGAACCGCCCACGGCAAAATGAATATCATTCTCCAGAACTTTACGAAGCGAATTTTTCTATGTCCTAGGAGCGACGCGAAAAACATCCCAATGAAAAAGGTCAGTAAAGTAGCTATCACTGCCCAAATGACGGTCCAGGTAAAAACGCCGGCAAACGTCGTGCCCCATGTTTTCAGCTTGAACAGATTAATAAAGCTTTGGAATCCAACCCAGTCGACCAAGTTGTTCGGCGGCAAATAATTAGGGCCCGAATAATTGGTGAAAGCGATTAGTATCCCGAAAATAAGCGGCAAAACGGTAACAAAAGCGGTAAACAGTAAGGTAGGGGACAGCAATAAATACGGAAAACCGTTGCCCCATAAATGATTTAGCGTCTGTTTCAGCGTATTCGGCTTCTCTCCTGCTTCCCTGAGCTTGCCTACTCTATACGCATCGCGAATGTTGGAATAATAGACACCTAAGAACAGAATGAACGCGATCAAAAAGATAATGCCTTCAATCATGAGAAAAATAGAGTGGTCGCCCTGATAGACGATTTTTCGCCCTTCTCTAATTTGAGGCGTTTCCCCTAATGTCGTCAGCCCCCACATTGCCCATTGGAAAGGCGTCGACCAAAATACGATCACATATATTTCAAGCAAGAGAAGAAATATTCCTTTTGCGAATTGTCGGTGATAAAGTTGTCCTCCACCCATAATCAAGAATGAAAGAAGCGCGCCAACTACCGCTTTCGATTTGAGCATGCGAGCAATACCCTCTTTCATGTGAAATAACAGCTGTTAATCGGATTCAGATAAGGAAGTAGGAGTAACTAATAATAACTTGACAGCAGGAGCTAATCCCGCCTTGCGGAATCGGCTCCTGCCTGCCTTGTCAGCTTTTATTTCTGAGCGTTTTGAATTGCGTCATTAATTTGTGCTACACCGGCGTCGAGCGCGGCTTTCGGCTCATCAAGGCCGTTCCAAATCGCTGTAAATGCCGTTTCCATCGGTCCCCAAACGTATTGCATTTCCGGAATGTTAGGCATTGGCACCGCATTCGTTGCCTGCTCCAAGAAGGCCATTCCGACTTCATCCTTCATAAGCGTTTCGTTTTCAAGCAGCGTTTTTCTTGTAGGAATTTGCCCTGTCATTTCATAACGCTTCAGCAGCATTTCATCGCTAGTCGCGAATTGCGCATAGAGAGAAGCGGCATTCGGATATTTCGTATATGCGTTGACCAAGTATTGCTTAACGCCCGAGAAGCTTGTCGGATACTCGCCATTGTCCAGCTTAGGCAGCGGCGCTACGCCGAAATTAACACCCTTCTCTCTATGGCTCGCAAGAGCCCAAGGGCCGTCGATGTTAAATAACAAGCGATTGTCGTTGAAAGCCTCTTGCTTAACGTCATAAGAGATGTCTTCCTTCTTGATCGGCAATACTTCCGTTTGCAGACGCTTCATCAATTCTCCCGCCTTGATTGCGCCCTCCGTATTCAAGCCGATGTCCTGCGGGTTCGTATTGTTTTCGCCGAATACGTAACCGCCGTAGCCGCCGATAAAGGAGTAGGTGTAATAGAAGTTGCCCGCTTCCATCATAAAGCCGTATTTTTGCGCTTTAGAATCGTTGAACGCTTTCGCCTGCTCGATCAGCTCATCCCAAGTTTCCGGCACTTTTGTTACCAGATCCTTGTTGTAGAACAAAGCATACGTTTCAATCGAAACCGGATAGCCGTAAAGCTTGCCGTTAACCGTTGTGCCGTTGATCGCAGCATCTATATTCGTTTCCGTATATTCCTCTGGGAAAAAGTTTTCCATAATCAAACCGGCTGCAGCCATAGAGCCTGTATGGTCATGCGGCGCCAAAAATATGTCCGCTCCAAGTCCCGCAGGGCCGTCCGTTTGCAGCTTGCCCGGCGCGTCTGTATGTTTAACATTTTCATATTTTACTGGGATGCCGTATTTCTTCGTAAATTCCTCTGCAACAAATTTCGCCCATTCGCCTTCTTGGTCTTCGTTATCCCAAAGAAGCAGCTGCGCGCCCTCTTCTGGCACAATTTCATCGGTTTCTTCATTTCCTTGCTCATTGCCGCCTGCATTCGTAGGCTGATTGCTCGGAGCCTGAGTAGCTTGCGGCGGAGTTGCCGAAGGCGGCTTTGAACACGCTGCCAGCAAGCTCATTACTAAAGTAATCGCGAACAAAGTCGTCCAAAGTTTCTTTCTTTTCATTGGATACATCCCCTTCCGATAATGTGTTATCCGTTTTAGAATAAGCCCGATCTAACGAGTCCTGTTTGAATGCGCAAACGTTTGTTCAAATTTCGGCACAAATGGCTGAAATCCGTCATTTACACCCGTTTATGACTAAAATAAGGTCGGAGGATCGTTTTGAAAGCGCTCTACTCTTGCCATCATCATACAATAGACTCAAGGAATTGTTAAAACGTTTGCACAGTTCAAATAATGGAAATAATGCCAGCTTCCCTTTCCTTTTCTCATTTTTTCTTCCATTTTAACAGTTTCTCGTCATTTGTTATGCGCTTACATTCATTATATATTTACTTTTAAGCAACAGTTGCATTAGGATGAGTTGTAGATTAAACAATCGATTGCGCATTGGAGGAACACTTCCTTATGGTTACTATAAAGGATATCGCAAAAGCCGCCGGCGTCTCGCCTTCCACGGTGTCCAGGGTTGTATCCAATCACCCCCGGATCAGTAAAGCGACCACCGTGAAGGTTAAGCGCATTATGGAAGAAATGGGGTACCATCCCAACGTAATGGCGAAAAGCCTGGTCTCCAAAACGACGAAGACGCTGGCGATCATGCTGCCTCGTCCGGCCGAAGAGCTGTTTCAGGATTTCTTCTTCGGCGAGCTGCTGCGCGGCATATTAACCCAATCCACGCGTGCGGGCTACGATATGCTGCTGACGACAGCCACTTCTCCGCACGACGAGAAGGAAACGGTGTCGCGCCTCGTTTTCGGCAGACGCGTTGACGGCGTTATTTTGTTATCCTCGCGCGTAAACGACCCCTTGATCACTTTGCTGGATGAGCAGCATTTCCCTACCGTCCTCATTGGCAGAACCGAGGGACATGCGAATGTATTGTCCGTGGATACCGATAATGAACAGGCCGCTTATGACGCTACCCAGCACTTAATTATTCAAGGCCATGAACGAATCGGATTCGTGAGCGGCCCGCCTAATTTGACGGTCGCGCTTGACCGTATGGCCGGCTATCGCCGGGCGATGCAGGAGGCCGGGCTTCCTATCCGCTCGGAGTGGATTGTCGAGGGCGAGTTTTTGCAGCACAGCGGTTATCGGGCAATGTCCTTCATGATGAGCCTGCCTGAGCGGCCGAGCGGCCTTGTCGTCATTGACGATGCGGTAGGTTTCGGCGTGCTGCGGGGATTAACAGAGCTCGGCTACAGCGTGCCGGACGATATATGCATGGTCAGCTTTAACAATATCGCGCTGTCGGAGCTGGCGACGCCGCCAATCAGCTCCATCGATATCGGCACCTATCAGCTCGGCTATACCGCTTCGCAAATGCTGATCAGGCTCATCCAAGAGGAGCATCTCGCTCATCAGAGCAGAGTCATCATTCCTCACCGGCTTATTGTGCGAGAATCTTCTATTCTATCACTTGCAAAAAGGAGCTGACAGAAGCATGTCCTTGAACAAGCCTTATTTAGTAGATGCTATAATTGGCAACGGTTCTTTTCTGGCATCGCTCGGACGCAGCGGGCGCATGTATCGCCTTTGGTGGCCCCATATCGATACGCCGCAGCATGTCGATGCGATCCGAACCGGCATTAAGCTTGAAAATGAACGGATATCCTGGTTCGACAGCGAGGCCCATGGCTGGAGCCATGAGGCTTCTTATGTAAACCGAACGAATATTTACAGCGTTAAAGCGTTCGCAGACGAGCTGCCCATCGAGGTGGACAGCCGGCATTTCGCTATTCCTGACCGCGATGTCATCGTTAGAAGCTATACGTTTTACAATACCGGCGAGGCGCCCGCTTCGTTCTCTTTTGTTATGCATTCATCGTTTTACGTTGCCGACAGTCATCTGTTCAATACAACGTTTTTCCATGAAGCCGCAGACGCTTTGATTCATTTCCGCAACCGTTATTATTTTGCGCTTTCAAGCGCAAACGTGTGCGCTGAATTTCAGGCGGGCATCGATTGGGAAGGCGTGCAGGAGTCAGCCTTATCCGGCAATTCGATCGATATGACGCCGGATGGAGCGATCAGCTGGCATATTGACTCGCTTGCTCCAGGCGAATCGGTTACGATACCCGTATATATTGCTGCCGGAGCCGATGAAGCCGCGGCTTTGCAGCAGCTGTCGCTGGCGAAGAGCAGGACGGCCCAGCAATGGCTCGACGATACGATCCGCTACTGGCACAGCTTTGTTGACGCGGCGGCTCCTTGTCCAAGCAAGGAAGCCGACATCATTGAGCTGTATGAGCGGTCCGTCCTCATGTTCAAGCTAATGAGCGATGGAAAGACAGGCAGCATTATTGCGGCGCCGGAATTTGACGAGCATTTCTCCCGCTGCGGCGGCTACTCCTTCTGCTGGGGCCGCGATGCCGCATTTATTACGGCGGCGCTTGACCGCACGGGGCTCGGCGAGCTGTCCGACCGTTTCTACGATTGGACGCTTGCCGCACAGTCTCCTGACGGCTCTTGGCAGCAGCGCCATTATCATGACGGCAGCCTGGCTCCTTCTTGGGGGCTGCAAATTGATGAAGGCGCATCGATCCTTTGGGGAATGTGGCAGCATTATATGGAGAAGGAAGACCGCAGCTTTGCCGCTAAGGTCTGGCCTGCAGTGGAGCGCGGCGCGCGCTTTCTCATCAGCTTCATCGATGCGGACAGCGCGCTGCCTAAGCCGAGCATCGATCTTTGGGAGGAGCGCAGCGCTTCTCATACCTACTCTTCAGCTGCCGTATACGGCGGATTAACTGCCGCTGCCAGCTTCGCCAAGCTTGCGGGCCGCGAAGATTTGGCCGCGGAATGGACTGCCGCAGCGGCTCAAATCTCAGCCTCTATCGTCTCCCATCATTGGAATGAAGATCGCGGCTGCTTCTACCGCGGCATTAACCTTGCCGTCAGCAGCGAACGCTATGAGCAGGAGCTCGCAGCCGGCAAGACGGGCCGTATCGAAACGGCTGCCAAAGGATATAAAAAGCATCTGCTTGATTATGATAGCGTCATCGATGTTTCCTTGCTTGGCGTTGCCGTTCCTTTTCAGGCTGTGGAGGCAGACCACGATTATATGGCGCGTACGGCTGATGCGATCGAAGCTGCGCTGACCGTCCCAGGCGTCGGCGGCATTCTCCGTTACGAGGACGATATTTACGCCGGGGGCAATCCATGGATTCTGACGACGCTATGGCTGGCTCACTACCGCATTCGGACCGGCAGGCTGGATGAAGCAAGGAAGCTTATTCAATGGGCGGCGGATCACCGGACTGAGTCGGGCTTGCTTCCGGAGCAGATCGACAAGCATACCGGCGAAACGGCTTGGGTCGTGCCTCTAACTTGGTCGCATGCGATGTTCGTGCTTGCCGTGTTCATGCTAGCCGACGCGGAAGCAGCCGCTATTAACGCTACCGCAGCAGGGCTCGATCAATAGCTGTGATTCAATTCATTTAAAAATGGGTATTCCTATAGCAGCTCCTTCTGCTTTGGGGATACCCTTTTTCGTGCCCTATACGCTGAAAATTTGCACGATGGCTTGACAATTCGGTTTTTATTTGTAATAATTATAAAAAAGAACTTAGTCTAAATAAAAGTTGGACTTGAGAGGATATTCATTTTTTGTATCGCATTGCCTGCATTTGAACACAATACAACATATAACCTGAAAGGATGATGGCTATGAAAACCATTCAAGAGCACTTAAACCGTCAAATCGCGAACTGGAGCATCCTGTACATAAAGCTCCATAACTATCACTGGTATGTTACCGGCACTCAGTTTTTCACGCTGCATGCCAAGTTCCAGGAGTTTTACGAGGAGGCTGCGCTCCATGTCGATGAAATCGCTGAACGGCTGCTTGCGCTTCGCGGCAAGCCGATGGCAAGAATGAGCGACTATTTGTCCAATGCGAATATTAAAGAAGCGAGCGGCGAGGAATCTGCCGAGGAGATGGTCGATCAGCTTATCGCCGACTTCACTACCGTCATTGGCGAGCTGAAGGAAGGCATGGAAGCCGCCGATGCGGCTGGCGATGAAACGACAGCGGACATGCTGCTGGCGATCCATACGTCGCTGGAGAAGCATGTGTGGATGCTGAGCGCATTTAACGGCAGATAAGGGTGACTGCTGGCCATATCGAATGAACGCCGTGAAATAATCTTGTATTTCCGGCTAACAAAAAAGAGCACCTTGCTGTTGTATCGAGTATCGCTGTACTCGAACAACCACCGCAAGGTGCTTTTCTGTTAATTTTTCATTTGTAAAATCGTCCACGGATAGCCGAAAGGATCGGTGAATTGCAGATAGAAGGCAAATCCCTCATCACGGATAGGCTGCACCGAGGCGCCTGCTAGCGCAACTCGCGCGCTAAGCTCCTCTACCGGCCGCTTGGTTTCATATACGACGCATGCCGTCGCGTCTTTGCGTTCCTCGCCTTGCTGCGCTTTGCGAAGAGCAAGCTCAGGCCCTTTATACAGTGTAAGCATATAAAATTCATGTTTGTGCTCCATATGGAGCTTAAAGCCCAAATGCTTCATATACCATTGCGCAGCCGCATCGATATCATCCGCATTCATCGCGACGCTAATATCCGATACCGAGTCGAGCAAAGGCAGCTCCTTCTGTTCCTCGATGCGCAGCTCCGGCTCGCTTGGCAGCGTCCAGCCATTTTCTGAAAAAAGACCGTTTATCTCTTTCTCTTCAAGCCCCCGATTGTAAACTCTCACATCGTCAATAATGCCATGGAAGAAAAAATGCGGCTCATCCGTCGATTTTCTCCCTATATACAGCGGCTCTCCTTCTTCCGGCCTTAACTTGCCTTCCGTTTCATGAACCAGCGCGCCGTTCCGATACAGCTTGAACCGGTTGCCGGCATACGTAACCGCGATATGGTACCAGTAGTCCTGGTGCAGCGGCGCTTCCGCATACAGCTCGCTATCGAACATAAACCGATGGAACGTAATCTGCTGGTTCAAGGTGCTTAGCTGAAATATCCTTCGGCTAAGCTGGCCGTCCTGCGATACGATGGCGCTGTGCCACCCTTCACGCCGGTTGTTTTTTGCATATTTGCACCATACGGACAGCGTGAACCCTTCGGCGGACAACGGAGGCGCAGGATCAACGACAATGTAATCGTCTATTCCGTCAAAATAGTACGCGCTGTCTTGCTCCCCGAACCGGTTCTCGCACAGCGCGGCTCCGGCAATCCGGCCATGCCTCTCTCCCCCGCTGCTGTCTGCGGCGTTGCCGCCAAACAAATATTCGGCGATAAGCCCTTCCCGCAGATCAAATTCCGCTGTCTCGGCGGATCTGCCAAACAATTCGTCCAGCGACAAACCGAATATATCGGCCAAAGCGGGCAGCAGCGTCACATCGGGACAGGATTGTCCGTTCTCCCACTTGCTGACCGCCTGATAAGTTACGCCCAACCGGCCGGCAAGTCCCTCCTGCGTCATGCCGCTCGCTTTCCGGCGGCTGGCGATCTGCTCACTGAGACTTTTCGTATAATTGATACCCACTGCTCTCGCACCACCCATTGTTAAGATGCTTTCATTGTAGCCCAGCAATTATTGGAAATAAATAGAGCGTTGGTAGAATGCGAGAGCGGTTCGCTCAACCTGCGGTTGAGCTATTCATTGCCCATCCGCAGCGCGTCTGCCGCCTTAAGCTTTAGAGCCGAGCGGCTCGGCGCGATATTGATAAGCAGCGATGCGGCCAGCAAGCCGAGCACGATTACACTAAGAAGCATAATCGGAAATGGAATATCGAAAGGCTGCTCATACGCCCTTACATCCGAAGACAGGCTTTCAATAAGGATGCGGCTGCCGCTTGTGCCGATCGCCCATCCGACCAGCAGCCCGATTGCGCTTATGAAGAAGCCCTCAATGAAGAACATCCAATAAATATGTTTTCCCGGCAATCCGACGCAGCGCATCATCGCAATCTGATTGCTTCTCTCTCTTACCGAGCGGAATTGAATGACGGCAAGGCCCAAAAGGCCGATACAGGCCGATATGACCGTAAATCCGATAAAGCCGTTGCCGATTTGCTTGGTCGTGAGCAGCGACGCCTGATTATCCAAATAAGGCACTTTAAAGGTCATAATGCCCAGAATGGCAAAGCGCTCCTCAAGCTCCTGCGACAACGCAATATTTTTATAGTCAAAATCGAACAGTACGAAGCCCAACTCTGTATGATGCGACCACTTATAGCCATACGGCTTAACTTCCTGGGCGACTGAAGGGTGCATATAAGCTGCGCCGTAAAAATAATTCGATCCGGGGTCGGCCGAGTACGGGATTGAAAATCCGGCAATCGTAAACGGCATGCTCATCACCGGTTCATACGGGTCGGACGGGCCTCTGAGCTTATCCTCGTATACCGGCAGCGTAATCGACTGCCCCGCTTCCATGGACGTCGTGTTGCCATGTGAATATTGTTCAGTTTGATTATAATAATAAGGCAAAATAATGTACTTTGGATCGTTCTGCACCGCTCGCCAAGCTTCTTCGTCCGTGGCAAACTCCGGCGATCTGCCGAACAGCTCAAAGCCGCCGTCCTTCATCAGTTCTTCGGTCACAGGCACGATAGCTGATGCCACGCCATTCTTCTGAATCGAGAGCATAAACGGCTCAACGGCGAATTGCCCTTTTACTCTCTCTTGCAAGAAGGGGTCGGCTGCTGCCGTCGCTTCGATCTTCGCCCTTTCCTCAGGCGTTCGATAGGATGCATATCCTCCATAGCCATAAACGCTTTGCGGGTAGCGCTCGGAATCAAAGTTCGTTAGAACGGCCTGTATCATGCTTGCAGTGAACGTAATGGTCATCATGACGAGCGCGAACAGCAGCGCAGCCGTGTAAGTTCTTCCGATATGTTTGCGAGGATATTTAACCGCAAGCATGATGGAGATTTGCGGCAGCTTCATCGCTTGCAGCAGCCTCATAAGCGGCCCTTGGAACGCTCCGAGCAAATAGATCCCCCAAAGCAATACGACGCAGCAGGTAACGATCCAGCATAGGGCAAAAAGCAATGGCGGATCCGTCCCCATTTTCGGCGCTTCTACAAATGCTTGGTAAAAGTGAACACACACAGCACCTAGACCGGCTGCAGTTACGATTGCCGCTGATGTTCTGCTCCACAGGCTTCTTGGCGTACCGGAATCGCTGGACGGTCCTCGAAGCGCTTCAACAATTCTCACCTTGCCCGCTTTACGCGCGGCCAGCAGCGAGATCGCAGCCAGGAACAGGAATACACTTCCGAAAACGATAGCAACGCCTGCCGCCGACACATACGGCGATACCGGAATATTTTCTCCTGACATACGCGCCAGCTCTTCCGCATAGCCGCCATACAGCCATGCTACGGCTCCATAGCCTCCGGCCAAGCCGAGCAATGTGCCGACGACCGCGCTGCACAGCGACAACAGCAGAGCCTCTACGAAAAACATGACGGAAATATTGCCCCTCGAGAAGCCTATCGCTCGCAATATTCCATATATCTCATGCCTCGATTCCCCGATCATAATGAGCACTTGACGCATAAACAGCAGGCTGGAAATAATCGCGACGATGCTGATCAGACCGATGATCAAGGTGAGATTCAATCGCTCTACTTTATTTATGTAGTCATTTTTAAGAAAAGTTATCGAATATTTGACTTCGAACATGATCGGGAAGCCAAACACAGGATAGTCCGGGTTATCGGTGCCGGCAAGAATGGCGTCAAATCGGCCGTCCGTTTTCCCTGTCAGCATGCGAACGGCATTCTCTGTCGCTATCACCGTCCCGTTATAGCCACCCGAATCGCGAAAGCCGGTCAAACCCCGTTCCTCAGCCACCGCCGCAATACGAAACTGCTTGTTCGCCGATCCGGCAGCTACAGTTAACGTATCGCCCACCGCTACGCCCAGCAGCTCAGCCGTCTGCTCGTTGATAATAAGCTCGTCATCGGCAAGCCCCGCGTTCCATAGCGTTGTCCCTTCAGGGTCAAGCTCCGCCGCAGCCTCAAAGGAGAACCCCATAAGCAGCTGTGAGAGAACTGCTCTATCTTCTCCACTGGAGGCGTCCTTGGACAGCAAAGCCGTCTCCGTCATGACATAAGGAAGCAACATGAACCTTTCCGTCGATGTCGTCGTATTGTTCTTCATCGTTGTTATATCTTCGTTTGAGAAGCCGCCCGCAGCCGGATTCTCAGGAACAAGCTTCCAGCTAATCGGGCCAAGCCGCTGCTCGATCCACTCATCCCCGCTTTGCTTGACCGATTCGTAATTAACCGCACTTATTGCGATGAGCATAGCGCCAATGGAACCCGCCAATACGGTGAGCAGCGTTTGCTTCCAGCTGTTTCTCAAGTTTTTGAGCGCCATGCGCCATATGATGCCGGACGTAATCATAGCCCACCGCCTCCGTCATGGATCACTCGTCCGTTCTGCAGGCGGATATGGCGAGACATTCTCGCTGCAATTTGCGGATCATGCGTAACGGTAACAATAGTCGTTCCGTGATGGCGGTTCAACATTTCCAGCAGTCCAACAATTTGCTCAGCCGTATCGGTATCGAGCGCACCTGTTGGCTCGTCCGCCCATATAATATCAGGCTTGCCGACAATAGCTCTTGCTATCGCTACGCGCTGATTTTGTCCGCCGGAAAGCTCTGAAGGATGCCGGTTAGCCTTGTCCGCAAGCCCGACCTCTTTCAATGCTTCAAGCGCCTGTTGACGCGCTTTTTTGGTCGGCATGCCGGAAGCGATGAGCGGCAGCGCTACATTTTCCCAAGCTCTAAGGACAGGTACGAGATGATACGATTGAAAAATAAAGCCCATTCGCTCAAGCCTCAGCTTCGCTACCTTCTTGTCATCCCACTTGTGAATAGGCGCGCCGCTGACCCACACCTCGCCGCTGTCGATCGATTCGATTCCCGCAAGAATATGCAGCAGCGTTGTCTTGCCGCATCCTGAAGGACCGGTGATCGCGACCATTTCCCCTTGATTGATCGTGAAGCCGACTTCCCGAAGCGCCCTTGCGGCAGCCTCGCCTTTGCCATACGTTTTCGATAATTCTTTTACTTGTACGATCATTTTTTCACCCCATGTTCTACCGAATGATTACACTCTAGCAGAACGATGTGCAATCGTTATGAAGCAAATATGCAAAACTTGTGCAGATTTCTACCCTTCGATAATAGGCAAAGAAAATGAATGTTCTACCCCCGCTAACTGGAAAACAACAGTAGAGTTTCTACCCGTCGATAATAAGCAAGGACTATTGAGCTTGCTACCCGTCGATTACCGGCAGCTTAAGCGTAAATTCAGCTCCTTCACCCCACCGGCTGGATAGCGCAATCCCTCCTTGATGAGCAAGCGCGAATTGATAGGCGATAGCAAGGCCGAGGCCGAGACCCGACGTGCGAGTCTTCGGCCGGCTGCCGTTTTGGCCGCGATAAAAGCGGTCGAACACCCGGCTCAGCTCCTCCTCTTCAATACCCCAGCCGTCGTCAGCCACTGTAACTTCCGCCGTGCTTCCGACCAGTCTCGTCTCGATGCGGAGCGCTGTCCGGGCATGCTGAAGCCCGTTGCCTATCAGGTTGATTAAAATTTGCCGCACTCTTGTTTCATCCGCATAGATGCGAATGTCTGGTCTTCCGCTGACATTGACCGTCAAAGCCAACTTCCGCTCCTCCGCATCTACGGATAGCGCCTCCGAAACCGATTGAACCAGACCGGTCAGCGAAAACCAACCTTTATCGAGCGGAAGATTGCCTGTCTCGGCAAGAGACAGCTCCTGCAGGTCACGAACCAGCTTCGTCAATCGAATCGTCTCATCGTGAAGTGCGGCTATTTTCGGCAAAGGCAGCGGACCGCCATCATGCAGCGCATTGTCGAGCTGCGTTCGCATAATGGCAATCGGCGTGCGAAGCTCATGCGCAATATCCGCTACCATCGTGCGCCTGACCGTCTCCAGACGCTCCACCTTGTCTGCAAGCTTGTCCACCTCCTGCAGCGCCAGCTCAGCCAGCTTCCGATCGTCTGCCGCAAGCAGCGAAGCTCCGCGTTCGCCGCTGATACGCTGCAGCAGCTCTGCTGCAATCGCACTGCGCGAACTCGCTTCGGCCCTCCGCACTCGATAAAGATGGAGTATCCCAGCGCCGTATATAATTAATGCAAGTAATGACGGTATGCCATAAACGATGGGATATGTATTAGCCGGCGGGGCTATTCTTACTAGCGTATAGCCGACCGTTTCCCCTTGGACTAAAATCGGAATTTTCCGTCCCGTCTGAGGAAAGTCCGAAGCGGATAAGCCCGATGCGCTTCCAGGAAACGCCAGCGCCGCCGATCCATTACGATCATATACATAGATCGCCTTATCTGTATCCGAACCAAGCATATAGCGATCTTTGCGAAACTGCGCAGCAAACCCGCTCCAATCGCCTGCCTGCTCATAGTACATTTTGGCATAGCCGTTCCAAAGCAAGGCCAACCTCTCTTGCTCTTTTTCGAATGCTTGGCTTGCTTTAGAGGATAATAGCAGGTGCAGCAGCACAGCCGCCAAAAGGCTGACGCCGATCAAAACAAGCTGAACGCGGCTAATTATTCGTTTAACCGCTTCCATTACACATCCTCCGCAAAGCGATAGCCGACGCCGTATACCGTCTGAATATGGCCCGCGCCAGCGCCGCTTTCCTCCAGCTTGCGCCGCACATTGCGAATATGAGAATCCAGCGTCCGCTCATAACCGAGAAAGCCGTCGCCAAGCGCCTCGTCCATCAAATGGGCGCGCGTGAACACTCTGCCGGGATAGGAGGCCAGCTTCCAGAGCAGCAAAAATTCCGTGCGCGTCAGGTCAATTTTTTGACCGCTATATTCCGCCGTAAACCGCAGCTGATCCAAAACAAGCTCGCCATGCTGCAGTACAGCTTCGTTTTTGTCGCTCGCCTCGGCATCCGCAGTTTTGCTCACTCTGCGCATAACCGCTTTTATTCTTGCGCTCAGCTCCCTCAGCCCAAACGGCTTCGTTAAGTAGTCGTCTGCTCCAAGCTCAAGCGCCAGCACCTTGTCGAACTCGTCGCCCTTCGCGGTAACCATAATTAGCGGCAGCTGCCAATGCTTCTCGTTCCACTTGCAAATTTCCAGGCCGTTCATCCCGCCGGGAAGCATCCAATCGACAAGCAGCAAGTCCGGCCGCTCGCGCTCGATATGCAGCCTCGCCCCCTCGAAATCGGCCGCGCCGTACACTTCTATCGATTCCTTGCGCAGAAACTCCGTGCATTCCTGCAGCAGCTGTCCTTCATCCTCAATCCATACCAGCTTCAAAGACATGCCATCAGCTCCTATATTCCTATACGTTCTTATCTTTGCATAAAAAAAGGATTCTTCCAATACTGTTGGAAAAAATCCTATTCCATGTCTATAGCTGATTGCGGGGGCAGGCTCGCTTGATCCGGTTGCGGCGCGCTCGTGCGGGCGTGAATTCATGCGCAGTATCCATCAACGACGTGACCGGACGGTGTACTCGTACAGGTGCGCGTTCCTGCGTCGTATCTATTCAGCGGCGTGACCGGACGGGGGCGCACTCCTGCTCTGCCCCCATTCAGTGACGCGCTCGTATGAGCGTAAGCGGACTCACATTCCGCTATTTTCGCTTTTTGGCACCCTTTTGCCGCCGATGCGGACTCACATTCCGTTATTATCCACAGAAAGGCACAATTCTGCTCTTTTTGACGCCAATAGCGGAACGTCAATCCACCAAAACGCTGAATAACTGCCAATTTCGGTAAATAAGGCATTCTGTGTCCGTCTACTAAAATAGCCAGCCGTACTAGCTCTGGAGTAGAGTTAGTTAGGCTGGCTATGTTGTCTACTGTTATGCAACGTATCTGCAGCTACACCATTTTCACTACGCAGCTTGCAACCTCGCGGCCAGCCCAATACGCCTGAAGCCGATCGCCGTCCTGCAGCGCAGCAACTCCTGCCGGCGTGCCCGTATAAATGATGTCGCCCGCGCCAAGGCCATAATGCTCGCCAATGAAGCTCACAAGCTCGGTCACGCTGAACAGCATGTCGCCTGCATTTCCGTGCTGGGCTTCTTCTCCATTGCGAAGCAAGGCAAAGTCATCTGCCTTAAGCCCTTCCGCACCCGGATAAGGAAGCCAATCGCTTAGCGGCGCAGACCCTTTAAAGCCTTTGGCAGGAAGCCAAGGCTGCCCCTTCGCCTTTAGCTTGGATTGTACGTCGCGAAGGGTAAGATCAAGACCTAACGCGAGACCGTCGATTAGCGAATCGGGGTCTGCTCCCGACTCATAATCGCGGCCGATGCGGAGCACCAGCTCCAGCTCGAAATGGACCTCGCCCGCATCGCCAGGCAGCTCTACCGTATTGCCATTCATCGGCGCGATCGCATGCGTAGGCTTAATGAACACCATCGGCTCGCTCGGCACTTCGTTGCCCAGCTCCAGCGCATGCAGCCTATAGTTTCTTCCAATGCAATATATATTGCGAATGTTGTTCGCGCTCATGACGTGCCCATCTCCTTTATTCTCTGTGACTGTATAGTTACGAGTGTGAGGTTATGCTATGCGATAGTGAAAGCAAGTTTCACTATGACAACCTTCTGAGCTAGTTGGACGAGAATAGTGAAACTGGCTTTCACTATTTCTCACCATTCGGCCCATTACCCCAACGTTTCTGCCGAGATGCTATGCTTTAGTGAAAGCAACTTTCACTATGGCGACCATCTAAGCTAGTTGGGAGGAAATAGCGAAACTGGCTTTCACTATTTCTCACCATTAAGCCCGTTACCCCAACGTTTCTGCCGAGATGCTACGCTTTAGTGAAAGCAACTTTCACTAAAGCGACCATCTAAGCTAGTTGAGCGGAAATAGTGAAACTGGCTTTCACTATTTCTCACCATTCAGCCCGTTACCCCAACGTTTCAGCCGAAATGCTATGCGATAGTGAAAGCAACTTTCACTATGGCGACCATCTAAGCTAGTTGGACGAGAATAGTGAAACGGATTTTCACTATTCCACACCATTCATCCCATTCTCCTCACCCTATCACTTCTTCTGCGCTGCTATCTGCTCAGCCAGCTCATTGAGCTCCGTCCAGCGGTCCATTAGCGTCTCCAGCTTCGATTCCAGCCCCTGCTGCTCGGCGACAAGCTCCTGCAGACGGGCGGAGTCGCTGCTCGCTTCCTCCATTTTGACGGCAATCGCAGCCAGCTCGCTCTCGGCAGCCGCAATCCAATCATCAATTTGCTCGAAGTCCTTCTGGTCTTTGTAGGACATTTTCAGCGCGCGCTCGCGGCCGCCGGCTTTGCCGGTTGCGCCGCTTGCCTCAGCAGC
>Ga0180215_1001541_pt1 | contig 25119 bp, 22 predicted proteins | sample eDN3rd37CBELigBY_FD_128871 | JGI IMG/M metagenome (GOLD analysis project Ga0180215, IMG submission 128871) | Enriched backyard soil microbial communities from Emeryville, California, USA - eDNA 3rd pass 37_C BE-Lig BY (version 2) (version 2) | ecosystem: Environmental > Terrestrial > Soil >...
AGAAGCCAGATGAATGGGTACATGATTTTGTAAAAGATAATAATCGGCTGTACTGTGAACGATGTAATTGCTTCAGCTTTCTGGATTGCGAGCGTCTTCGGGGCCAGCTCGCCGAGTACAACGTGCAGAAACGTGATAAGAGCAAAGGCAATTGCAAAAGACAAAAAGCTGTTTACTTCTTCAGGAAGTCCGACGGTTGCAAAGATAGGGTGCAAAACTTGTTCTACTGTCGGTTCTCCTAACCAACCCAAGCCTAGGGCGGTAATCGTGATTCCTAACTGACACGCGGACAAATACCCGTCTAAGTTACTTGTTACTTTTTGAATCGCTGCGGCGTTTCTTTTACCCTCAAGTACCATCTGGTCGACTCGGCTCGGCCGAATTCTGATAATAGCAAATTCCGTTGCGACAAAAAAAGCGGTAAGCAAAATAAGCAACGCGATTAATAATAAATTAAGGGTAACCATAAATGCTCCTTTTTTCCTAGGGTTTCAAGACAATTCGAGTTCTAATGAACTCATTATATGACCGCACCAAGGAACTTTCAAAGATAGAAAGGGTTCAAAATTGGTTAAAATTGACCGAATTGAATCATCCCACCCGATTATGGAGTTATGAATGATGTATTTCATTACCGCAATCAACGTGACCAAACATCCCTTTGACATCAAAGAATTGGAGTCTTATGATGAGTTCAAATGAGCTTATTAAAGGTGGTGTGAGTGGAATGAAGCAGTTCACATTAACCAGACGAGAGGCGGCCATGTTGCTCCTTTCGATACAAGGAAAGTCTCATAAGACCCCGCTTGATGTATTGCGGGAGGCCTGGTTACGCACACATAGCCATGATTTAAATCGTGATGAGTCCCTAGCAGCATTCTTGGGAACATCGATTCCCGCCATTTGCGAGAAGATAATAAAGAAGCGGATTCAAGGGTTATCACTAAGCGAAATCGTGAAGATCGGAAACCAGATTGAATATTCCAACTTATCCATTACATCGGTCCAAAACTGGGTGAAGAGGGATTTCAAGGACTTCCTTGGGGCTCCCAAGGAAGGAAAGAAATATTCGATTGAACAAGCTGGGATGATCTTGATTATAGAGGATTTGAAGACTGCGCTGGATTTCGAATCCATTCGGAAGCTATTTCAAATCATTTTTCGCAACCCGGAGGATGATGGTGACGATCTGATCGCCCCGGTCAAATTGTATTACGCATACTCCGCGCTATTCGAGGAGATGGATGAGAATGACGACCAGCTTCTGGATGTTAGCGGCTATGATAAAAGTTTAAGAAACCAGGACGCAGTGATCGAACAAATGATTCGAGTGAAGACAGACGCATATGTGAACCAATTCCCTGGTCTGACTTCTGAACAAAAGGAAGCCGTCAGGAATATGCTTATTGTTGCTCTCATTTCCGTACAAACCTCGTACTTTCATTCACTCGCGCGCCGGTACATGAATGCGACCTTGTTTTTGCAGAACCTGAATTAGAAAAATCGCAACGGCACTCCATAATTCGGAGTGTCGTTTATCGAAACGGAGCGAAAAATATATGGTTAGTGTTCGTCTTGCAACACTAGGCGATATAGATGAACTTGTTCAAATGCGTTGGGACTTTTCTATAGAGGATTATGGGGTTAGTACGGTTTGTTTTGAGGAGTTTTATCAGATTTGCAGTAAGTTTTTGTTTCGTGCGATGGAAAGCGGAAATTGGTACATTTGGGTGGCTGAAGCTGGAGGAGAATTAGTATCACATATGTACTTACAGTTAATCCATAAAGTGCCCAGGCCAGGAAAGACTCTAGATCCCTATTACGGATACGTTACGAATGTCTATACTCGCCCAGCCTTCAGAGGCCAAGGTATAGGAACCGTGATTCACGCCGCAATGGAAAAATGGTCAAAAGAAAATGATGTTGAATTTCTTATCCTTTGGCCTAGCAGCAACAGTGTACAATTTTATCAAAGAAATGGTTTTTCCCCTTCCGAAGAAGCGATGGAAAAGCATTGGTAAAAAGAAATCATTCAATTCTTATGAACATATGGATAAAGTGAGGAAAGTAATGAATATGAGGAGGTGTGTTCGTGCAAGGATATTTAGCAATCGTAACATTTCTCTTACTGATCGCGATGGTTATAACACGTTCTAGACAGTTAAAGAAACATGGAATTAAAGCCTTTAGATTTGGTGAACTGGATAGAAGGGACTTCCTGATTATTCCATTTGCATTGCTGTTTTTTTATCTCATTTTATCAAGTGTATTCGACTTACCTAAGCTAGGTAATGAACTTTATAGAAATGAGCTTATAAGTTGGCTGGGTGTAGGTTTATGCGCGCTTGGATTATTATTATTTTTGTTGAGCTTATTTTCATTTGGGAAAAGTTTCAGAGTGGGAATTGACGAAGAAAAACCGGGTGAACTGATCACAACAGGGGCTTTTGCCATTAGCCGTAATCCCATCTATACTGCGTTCGGGATGGTCCTAGTAGGGGTATTTTTGATTTTGCCCAATTGGATCTTGTTACTGTACGTACTTGCGGGGTTTTGGCTGTTTCATCGTCAAGTTCTACTTGAAGAAGCATCGTTGAAAAAAATTTACGGTGAAAAATACGAAGAATATTGCAAAAAAGTTCGCAGATACCTCTAAAATATGAAAGGATAGGTGAGGGTGACCCTTACCTATCCTTTCTTCGTTTTCCCGCACATCTTTACCCTTCTTCAAATAACTTCTCGCCGCGATGAAGGCGCCAAGCAATTTTTGCCGTATGAGGGGTTTCCCGAGCTGTCGGAGCATGTGCGGCCAAATAACGGGTAACCGCAAGAATTAAGGTTTCACGGGCTTTCTCAGCGAACGATCCCGACTCGGCTGACCAGTGGTCATATTCCGCTACGGCCGCCTCGTACATCTGGAAAGAGTGGAATTCCGCATCCTCCCGAAGCAGCGCATGACCCAATACGTTAAATAAAGGCTCCGTCTTACCACCGCTGTGCAGATAACGGATCACCCATTCCGAAGCTGCCGTTACCTGCTGCTGTTTGTCGAGAAGGTCAAGCAATTCCGAGGTCGGCGGAATCTCATTCGCTGAGCCATTCCCATTCGGCCTGCGGGCAGCCGGAATGTTTAGAAACCTGTCGAGGTATATGGTAGCCGCCGTGTGAAAAATTCCCCGAACCATCCATGGATCGGCGGAGCGGATCAAGCTTTGATGAACTGCATGGGCGTGAGTAAACGTGTGAAGCACCGAATTCCAGTCACCGAAATCGTTCTGCGTATGGAAGCGGACGATTCGTTCTGCCGCAGCCAATGCAGCAATTTGCGAGATCCGTACCGGAGAGTTGCCGGCGAGCAATGCTTCCTTCAGGAAATTGAACGTCTTCAGCGGATCGTCTCCCAGCAATATTTCCAGAAGTTCCTCATCATTGACTTTTCTTTGGTCAGACGAAGCCTCCAACTGGCTCAATTCTTCGAAGATTTCCTTCAACGGTTCCACCAAGTTCACCGGAGACTTCCAGTTGTGCAGCTCTTCACTGCGCGAGGCGCCTCCGAACATCGAAACGAGGGAGGTGAGGACATAATTGTGATGCTTCTTCTCGACATATGTTAAGCTCTCGAATGCTTTGTTGTGGAAGTCGAGCGTATGGCCGCCATTAATATAGAAGTGGTCCGTTGCCGCTGAACCCATCATCGCAGATAGCCGCTTTTCATCCATCTCATTCTGCAACGCTGTCAGCAGTACCCTTTCAGCACCTTGCGTATCCCGAACTTCAATGCAATCGCGGTACCATTTGGCCAGCTTCTCCTCAGAAACGTTTGTATTCGGGAGCGGATCAAGCAGGAAGCGCGTTCCGCTCCCGGCAGCGTCCCGCGCCGTATGCAGCATTCCTTGATATAACGCAAGAATACGTCCTTGTTTATCGAGCTTAGGCAGAACGTTCGCCATAGCGGTCAATATCGTCAATCCGGAGCCCCACCCCTGCCTGCGATGTTTAACCCCGAATTCGATTCCGATCGCAACGATTTCGGTTTCCGGAACGCCAGCTTCGATTAACCCGACAATCGCCTTGGCGATGACAAGACCGATATTTTGCTCAAGGCCGTTCAGAAGGCGCTTCTTGTACAGCTCAACTTGATCGCCATGCCGGGGATTCGGATTGACCCATACGATCCCGTCATGTACGGCCGTATCATGTACCGGTACATCGTCCGCCCACGGATCAAGCGTTCCGCCGCTGCACACATCGAAGCGCGCATGATGCCAATGACATGTCAAGATCCCGTCGCATAAACTCCCCATGTGAAGCGGAAAGCCGAGGTGAGGACAACGGTTGTCCAGCGCATGCACTTCATTCTCGTGAAAGAATACAACGATGCCCCTTTGATCAGTTTCGGTCCTTGTTCCCGAAGCTGATCGATCGTACCCGCTTGTATCCAACCTTCCATGAAAACGCCTCCAATCGTTTATGCATTGTTTACTCCTTGTCGCTACTGTATACTATTTGGAACATTTTTTAAATAAGCACTTTGTTTTCCATAACAACGATCGTTAACGGGAATTTTACGAATGTTCCATTATTTTCTAAAATGGTTATGACGGATCAAAGTGGGGAGATAACATATGCTGTGGATGATGATGGCGGTATTTTCCGCCTTTTTTGCTGGAATCACATCAATACTGGCGAACCAGCACGGTGCTCACCGTGTTACTTGCCATCATCTGTTTTGGAGAAACGGAAAATCTGGCTGTCAAGCTGATTGGAACGATCGTGCTGGGCATCGGTATACTGTTGATGGTTGAGAAGAAGAGATCTGAACATAAATCGGCAAACAGCAATTGGATGTTGTATGCGATCGGGGCTGCGGTATTTGCTGCGTTGACATCGATTCTTGCGAAGGTAGGCATCTCCGGCGTCGAATCCAATCTTGGTACCGCGATTCGTACTGGAGTAGTGCTTGTTATGGCATGGGTCATTGTATTTTTGAAAGGAAAACAGCTGCAGCTAAAAACGATCGACCGCAAAGAGCTTCTGTTCATCGGACTTTCTGGACTTGCAACTGGCGCATCTTGGCTCTGTTATTATTACGCGATACAGAAAGGCGTTGTCAGCGTCGTTGTTCCGATTGACAAGCTGAGCATCATATTTACAGTTATCTTCTCCTATTGGGTGTTCCAAGAAAAATTAAGCAAAAGGGCTTTCGCGGGACTATGTCTCATGGTTGCGGGGACATTGGCGATGGCGATCTCGCATAAATGAATTAAACTGGAGGTATAAATGATAAAGTTCGCAGTAATCACCGATATTCATGGAAACAGTCCAGCATTGGCGGCAGCGCTTCATGATATTTCAATAGACGTAGTTTATATTTAATTAATTCAACTCCGAAGCGAATTTGGCTGCTCAAAACGATTATCGCAAAATTATCGTTAATCGGTGAAACCGTCCGTTGCTGTTGCCTTTGAATCAATGCTCAAATTATCGGGGTTAGGAGGATGCTTGTGATTTATATTCTTGGAGTGTTTGCTTGGCTGTACCCCATTTTTGCGATTTTATTTGTAACAAGTTTCCTTCAAGCTATCAAGAAAATCGTGAAGCAAGAAGAATATACAGGCCATGCGCTTCTCGCAACAATAAGTTTCTTAGTTGTTGTATTACTTCCCTTTTACACCAAAACGTAAATAGCAGCGGCAGCTTCGGACATGTAACGTCCTAGGACTGCCGCTGTTTCGCATTTTATAAATCCTTCCGGCTGAATGCCCGGCACCCCAGCAAGAGTAGCAGCGCCGCATACCCTACCGTATAGAGAAGGAAGACATTCGAAGGAACACTCGCGATAGAAAACGGCCCCATGTCGGCAGTCATCAAACCGGCCCAATCTGCTCCTCCCACGACCTCGTAGACGCTTCTTCGGTAGACCGAGTCCGTAGGCAGAAGCAGCCCGGTGAGGAGGAAGAATTTATCCAGAGCGGGATGGGATCCTTCATACACCGTTATTCCTTCAACCAGTCCGCTAAAGAGGGCAAGCCCGTACAGGAGGGCGGAACAAATCCCGTTCCCGAGCATTGGCAGATAGACGGACCCCAGCATGGTCAGCGAGAGGAAAAGGAGCGGCATCCAAACAAATAATCCAAGGCCCCGAAGCAGATCACCCAGCAAAATAGGAAGCCCTGCTAGACTATGGACAGTCCAGACTACAGTAACGAACAGTATTGCGCTATATGCGACGATCCAGACGGCATGGCCGAACCACTTGGCAAGATAAAGCCGCCAGCGGGAAATAGGGCGAGCGGCGACCGCCAGCAACAGGCCGTTCTCCTGCTCTCCCGTGACGGTGCCCATGGTCGAGAAGAGCACGAAGAATGCAGACAGAAATTGTGCGAAAAAGAGTCCGAGCATCATCATCACCATATTGTTCAGCAAACGTTCAGGGGAGAATTGGCTCTGTTCTCCGATCCCTGATATCGCCCGAACCCCGAAGGCAAACAAGACCAAGAAGATGAAGGTCAGAATGAGCGTAACCAGGAACACCCGCTTGCGGGTTAATTCTTTAAAGGTAGCCGAGATGTACATGGTCATTGCGCGTTGCCTCCTTGCCGGGATTGAGCCATCTGAAGGAACCAGGCCTCCAAGTTGTTCCGCTCGGGACCGGATTCGTAGAGCGTCAAGCCGTTTCGCATGAATAGTGCGCACAGGTATCCGGCTTGTTCCCGATCGGTAACACGCGCGGTCAGCAGGGCGTAACCGATGTCATCGACTTCGACCAAGCGCAGATGGGGGAGAAGAGTGTCGCCAACGGCGTTGCTCAACTCCGCCCATGTCTCCGGAAGCCAACCGCCGAGCCGAAAACGCCAGTTTGTGCCGCCGGTACTGTTGATCAACTGATGCAGCGGACCCGACGCCAGCAGTTCGCCCCCGTACAGAAAAGCGGCCTCATCGCAAAGCTCCTCAACATCCTCCAATAAATGTGTATTGAGGAACACCGTCACGCCTTGGCCCCGAAGCCGTTTCAGCAGGCTGCGAATTTCGTAGCGGCCAACGGGATCTAACGCTGAAGCGGGTTCGTCCAGAATGACTAGTGCTGGATCCAGCAGCAGCGCGGCAGCCAGGCCGAGGCGTTGCTGCATCCCCTTCGAGAAGCCGCCGACCCGGCGGTCTGCGGCATTCTGCAGGCCGACCAGCTCCAGGGTGTCCCGTACCCGATTGCGGAAGGCGGGCGACCGCGTTTCTTGCGGACGCAGCCCTCCTAACCGTGCATGGAAGCTGAGCACCTCAACCGGGGTGAGCCAATCCTGGTAGCGGAACAGCTCGGGCAAGTAGCCGAGCTTGCGCCTTGCCTCCGGCCGGCCTAGGGGCTTTCCTAAGACGGTGCCCCAACCGGAGTCCGGGCGGTGGAGGCCGGCGAGGATCTTGACGAAGGTGCTTTTGCCGGCACCGTTAGGTCCCAGCAAACCGAAAATGCAGCCTTCAGGCACCTGTAAGGAGACGCCGCGGCAGCCGCCGCAGCCGTTGTAGGTTTTAGTTAATTGTTCTGTGTCAATCACCATCATGGCTGATAAGCTCCTTAGCTGCCTGCAAGAAGTCATGTTCCGCAGGGAAATCCGCCTTGTCGGCGCTTAACAATCCCATCCGATCCCCTTCGATCCAGAACAGCAAGCGTCTTCCGTCTTCTTCGGTCAGGATCGCGTCATATCCGCCGAACTGAAGGTTCGTAGTTACACCTTCGTGGGCCGGAACGGGCAGGGTGTTCTGCCAATCGCTGATGGCTGCCAGCTTGGTCCGCAAGCTGTCTGGGAGAACAGGCAACCCTAGTATCGCTTCACGAACTTTGGCCGCATCAATGCCGTCCTCCACGGTGAGCTTCGGCTTACCGTATTGGAGGAGCCGAGCCGGCTTGCCTGACATGGTTCCTTCTGTCACGATGCCTTCCGGGACGTGCAGCTGGATCGTTCGGCCATCCGCCTCGGAAGGAAGGGTGGTGTTGCTGCCCAAGCGGGTGAGCAGCCGGTTGACCGCTGTCACATTCAAATTGAAGGTGAGTGTGTTCGCCGGTTCAAAAAAAGGGTCGGCGGAATGTTCCAGCTTAAGCAGTGGGGCGCCCATCCGTTGTTCCGCTTCTGCCCAAGTTACGGTATGGGATTCTCCGCCTCCGGTTTGGCTCAAGGTACCGTATTGGGCCAAACTGAAGCGGCGGTCACCTTCAGGGGAACCATGTTCAAGAAGATTGGAAATCGCCGCCAAGTCATCTGCCGAGATCCCGACTCCGACCACGTGCTGAATACGGAATGTTTGCATCAATCCCGCCAACGCGCGATCCCCCAGGGGGGTGGTGAACAGACCGACAGCCAAAGCAGCCGCGGCTACCCCCGCAGTAAGTCTCCGCAGCCTGCGCTTGGCAGGTCTCTCAGTCAGCCAAGTTTTTGGTGTTACCAATGTCTCGCTAAAGGTTTTCGTTTGTTTCATCTCCGCCGCGCCATCCTTTGTATGATTATCGTGATTTTTATCCGGATGTACTTTTTTCTTTCCTTCGTCCGAACGCAAACCTTCCTCCGCCTGCTTCCAGAACGCTGATCCCGGCTCCTTGGCAGCGAGTGTAACGAATCGTACCCACGCCCGGTCCGTGTCAAAGGCCGGTTCCCCGCCGGTCTTCTTCATTCTGTCCTTCATCGAGTTGCTCCTCCTCCTGCCCGTATTTTTTCTTTAACCGTTCCTCTGCCCGGGCCAGCAGGGTACCGACAATCTTCGGGTTGACCTCCAGCCGCAAGGCGATCTCCTCGTAGCTGTATCCTTCCTCTCGAAACAGAAGGGCGGTCCGGTCCCGTTCCGAGAGCTTATGAAGCACCCGGCGGACGACGTCGATTTCCCATTCGCGGATGACCTCCGTCTCGCCCGAAGGAGCGGCGCCTTCCGACCATACCGCTACTCGCGCGGTTTCCTTTTCTAATAACGTCTTGTTAGACGATCGTTGTCTCAAGTAATCGTAACCTACCCGAGTCAGAACCCGGTGAAGCCATGCGCCGACGGCCTCTAGCTTTTCCGGAGGGCTCCGATAGAGCCGCAGAAATACTTCTTGGGCCAGATCCTCCGCCGCCGCATAATCACCGGTCAACGCATAGAGCTTCCGCGCGACCACGGGGTAATGCTCCCGAAATATGCGTTGAAACAACTCAGGTACCTGTGCGCCTTCCTCCATGTTGCCGCCGTCCCCCTTTCGCTAATAAGACGTATGCCGAATCGGTTTTGTAGCAGTATGACATTTACATTTCATTTTCAAACCATTTTGGCGGCAGGTAATCACCGCAGGATTGTAACGGAATCCACAGACGTTATTTTCCTGATATTGGACTCCAAAGAAATGTAACGGAACTGAGGGACGTTATCGAAAGCCCAAAGGCTGTATTCGGGCAACTTTATGGCAAATAAGTGCATGTGGTTCCGTTAGATTTTAGAAACTCGAATATTTGACCGAATAACGTCTCTCACTTCCGTTATAACAGAGCTGAAAATTTATATTGATCAATCGCAGTTCGAAGCGTATAATCCGTTCAGAAGTTGGGGGGGGAGAAACGGGGAAATGGGTATGAATAACGGGTTGGTCAACGCAATTATCGCGTATATCATGTGGGGCATTCTCCCGCTTTATTGGAATTTGTTTCACAACGTGCCGGCAGGCGAGGTTTTGTCGCACCGGGTCGTATGGTCGTTCGTCTTCATGGGAATTCTAGTCGCCGTCCAGCGCCGCTGGGGGGATATGAAGCGGATTGCGGCTAGCCGTGCGCTTCTGCTGCCGCTCGCCGCCAGCGGAGGGCTGATCGCAGCGAATTGGCTCATCTTTATCTGGGCTGTCAACAACGGGCATGTCGTCGAGACAAGTCTCGGCTATTACTTGAACCCATTGTTGAACGTGCTGCTGGCGGTCGTCTTCCTTCGCGAGAAGCCAAACCGGGGCCAATGGCTCGCGATTGCTATCGCAGGCGCCGCAGTGCTCATCATCGCCATCGACTATGGGCGGTTCCCGTGGATCGCGATCTCGCTGGCCGCGACGTTCAGTTTATACGGCTTCGCGAAGAAGAAGACCGTGCAAGACGCTTCTATAGGCTTGCTGTCGGAAACGGCTGTCGTCCTGCCCGCCGCGCTCGGCTACTGGCTATATTTGGCCGCCGCGGGTAAAACGACCGCATGGACACTGCCTCCGTCTACGCTTGTCGAATTGCTTCTGGCCGGCGCAGTAACGGCTCTGCCGCTGCTCTTCTTTGCGCGAGCGGCTGCCCGAATGGCGCTGTCTGCACTCGGCTTCGTGCAATACATCGGGCCTACGATCATGCTGGTTTTGAGCGTATTCGTGTTCAAGGAATCCGTCTCACCGGTGTTGCTCGCCGGATTCGCGCTCATCTGGACGGCTCTCGTCGTATATGCCGCAGCGTCGGTTCGTGGCAAAAGAGCCGTAAGGACAAGCTGACATAACGGCCATCTCCATCCGACTGGGGGGAGATGGCCGTTTTTTCGTAAGCCAGGAAGATGAATTGTGCTATATTGGGTGATGAGGAAGGGAAGTGATGAATTGAGGGAACCCGCACACATGAATGAAGATCAATACGATAAAATGCTGAATATCAAGACAGGCGGAAAGCTAAAAGGCTTTTTACAATCTTCCGAATACCACCCGTACGAGCCGACTCCTTATAAAGCGCTGGAGGAACTGTTCGCAACATATGAAATGAAGCGTTCGGACCGTGTTGTAGATTTCGGATGCGGCAAAGGGCGGATCATTTTTTACGTGCATCATAGGTTTCAGTCATTCGCTGCAGGAGTCGAGATGAACGAAGCGCTGTACCGGGAGGCAGAGTTGAATTATCAAAGTTATGTTAAAAAGCATCAAGCGGGGCAAGGAGACATTCAATTGATCCACTGCCGGGCCGAAGCATATCCGATCAATCCGGAGGATAATCGCTTTTATTTCTTTAATCCGTTCTCGATTCGAATCTTTATGAAGATCATCGGCAATATTCAGCGATCCTTCGAGCAGGAGCCGAGAGAGATGGAACTTCTTCTATACTATCCATCTGAGGATTATATTTATTTCTTAGAACATCAAACCTCATTTGAATACAAGCAGGAGATTGCTTTGACAGCGCTGTACGGGGAACATCCCTATGAACGGTTTGTGATATATAGGCTGGGCGGCAGTTAACTTGAAGCGCTTCGCCTGCGCACTCTGTACTTATATAGAAACCAAGTCTTTAGAAGCGATTCATTCGGCTCGTGTCAGGAAACTTTTGGGAGAAAAAGAAAATCTTCAGGCTCCACCTCGATCTTCGTGATGGGGGTTACGCTCGTTGTACTGATCCATTCATCGAAGGAAACGGCAGAATGGCTGACTCTTTCAAAGGAACGCTCCGGAAGAAAATAGATCATGCCGCTGACCCAAGGATCTTGCCGCAATGTAGCAGTCGTTAGTGAAAAAAAGTAGAACGTGTTGCGATCGTTTCGGACGTGAAAGCAAGCATTGCGGATATTCCCCTCGACCTTGCGGCGGTCCAACACCGCGTAAAACAGCGGCCAGATACCATCCTTCGTTGCAAAGACGGCGTCCGCATATTGACCGTTATACAGCGTCTGTCTTCGGGGTTCGAATTCCGCGATGGTTTTGTTGTTTGACCCGTGCAGCACCACTGGTTTCGCAGAGGCGATATATTGGATAAAGCGGTGCTTCGGATAACTGGATGAGTAGATGATGTGTGCTTGTTTCGATACGGCGTCCGTATAGATGCTTTCAAATTGTTCAATCTCTTCAGGGGAGAATTGCGGGAATGGCGACCGGTAAAACAATGTTCGCATCAGCAGTGACACCAGTTTACTCATCAGGATCTCCTCCTTCAATAGAAAATCGCATGCCCCGATCGGAGCATGCGATGTGTGTTCTTATCCAATGATGACGGTCTGCCCCGTTTCAGCAGAGGTATTCGCGCCAAGTGTAACCTTAAGGGTTTCAACCGCTTCCGCGTAATCGCAAAGAATGAGATTTTGATTCCCGGTACGTACGGCTTCGATGAAGGAGCGGTCTTGTTCAAGATAGAAATTCGTTGTGTAGGTTTCTTCAAATTTCTGCTCATCGTCGCGGATGATCAAGGTGTCGCCTAGAATCCCTACATAGTAGTCCGGTCCGATAATTTCCACGTCACCCTTCGAGAAATGACGGGACACGCAAGAGTTAACGATCGTCCCGATGGCTCCGGAGTTCATCTTGAACTCTACGACACCGACATCCGGTATCGTAGCTTCCGGATGGCTGTCCCGAATGCTGCGTTGTGCATAGATGGACCGCAGCTCTTGGATTTCGCCCGCCACATATCTCACCAGGTCGATCTGGTGTGTTGTCTGATCCAGCATTTGGCCGCCGGATAAGCTTTCGTTCGGGAACCAAGTCAGCGGCGGCGTCGGGTTGATCCGGTATGCCATGACCAGGTTGACTTGCTTCCCTTGCAAATATTGCTTCGCCTTCTGAACACCCGGCCGATAACGCAGGCAATAGCCGGATGAATTAATAACGCCGGACTTACGAATGAGCTCTAAGTAACGCTCTGCGTCCTCCAGATTTCGAGCGGCAGGCTTCTCGATAAAGAGGGGAATCCCTTTCGCCGTTGCTTGCTCAACAAAGCCTTCTCTCGCGAAGGGCGGGGTACAAATAAACAACGCATCGACCTTGCCTGAATTGATCAGCTCAGCGCTGTCTGTGAAAACCTCAGCCCCGTATGTACTTGCGATGTAATTGGCCCGTTCCGCGTTCACGTCAAACACGGCGGAAACGACTGCGTCTTCCACTTGTTGAACCAATTTAATGTGATGCTCGGCAATCGAGCCCACACCGATAAAACCGACTCTTACCGTTTTCAAATTCTGTTCCTCCAATGACGTATAAGCTATTATGCGTGATATTTTCCAGCTGGTTCATTTAACACCCATTCTAGCAGAAGAATGGAATCTTCCAAACGCTCAATTTCAGCCTTCAGCGGAACACTGCTTTCGGATGCTTGCGTTTCCAGCGATTTTTTCTGCATCACGAGCTCATTCAATTTTCTCTTAATTTGCTGTTCCGTTCTCATGTGCGTCTCCCTGTTCTTTTTTCATAGAATACCATTTTCATTGCTTGATTTGCTACCTCGTTCACGTTTGTATAAATTATGGAAAATGAGGAATTATAAAGGAGATTCAGGTTTTGCAGGAAAGGAAGGCTAGGATGAAAAACAAAAGCGCCGTTCCCCAACCCAAAACTTATGGCGTGCTGGGGAATCTCCCTTTAATCGATAAGGATTCGCCGACGTTGTCATTCTGTAAACTGGCGGATGAATTCGGTCCTGTGTATCGTTTCGAGTCGTTCAATCGGTCCGTTCTCATTATTACAGGCGAACAATTGACGGCCGAAGTTTGTGATGAGGCTCGGTTCGATAAGAGTATTGGGCATTTGCGCAAGGTGCGGGATTTTGCCGGCGACGGGTTGTTTACGAGCTTAACCGACGAACCGAATTGGCAGAAAGCCCACAACATTCTGCTTCCGTCTTTCAGCCAACAAGCGATGAAAGGGTACCATCCGATGATGGTGGATATTGCTTTGCAGCTGATCCAGAAGTGGGCCCGGCTTAATCCGGATGAGAGCATTGATGTTCCCGACGATATGACGCGTCTCACCTTGGATACGATCGGGTTGTGCGGATTCAGCTACAGATTTAATAGTTTTTATCGGGAAACGCCGAATCCGTTCATTGTCAGTATGGTACGGGCTTTGGACGAGGCGATGCATTATGGCAACCGGCTTCCGATTCAGAATAAGCTGATGGTTTTGACGAAGCGGCAGTACGAGCGGGATATTCAGAACATGTTTTCTTTAGTAGATAAAATCATAGCGGACCGCAAGGCGAAAGGGGACCAAGGGGAGACGGATCTGCTCGCAAGGATGCTGAATGTGGAGGATCCCGAAACCGGGGAGAAGCTCGATGACGAGAACATCAGATATCAGATCATTACCTTCTTAATCGCGGGTCACGAAACGACAAGCGGTTTGCTGTCGTTCGCGATCTATTTCCTGCTGAAGCATCCGGAGGCCATGCGGAAGGCACGCGAAGAAGTGGATCGTGTGTTGACGGAAGGGATTCCAACTTATGAACAGGTGCTGCAGCTCCATTACATTCGCATGGTTCTTAATGAATCTCTGCGCTTGTGGCCCACCGCGCCGCAATTCGGGCTGTATGCGAAGGAGGACACGGTCATCGGCGGAAACTGTCCCATGTCGAAAGGGGAAGTGGCGGCTGTCGTGCTGCCGAAGCTTCATCGGGACCGGAAAGCGTGGGGCGAGGACGCGGAGGAGTTCCGGCCGGAACGGTTCGCAGATCCGAACAACATCCCCGCTTATGCCTATAAGCCCTTCGGGAACGGTCAACGCTCTTGCATCGGCATGCAGTTTGCTCTGCATGAGGCAACGCTGGTTCTTGGGATGGCGCTTCGCCATTTCGACCTCATCGACCATACCAATTATCAATTGAAGGTGAAGCAAACGTTAACCTTAAAGCCGGAAGGATTCCGGATTCGGGTGCGAACCCGAGAGATCCCTTATGTGCATCCTGACTCAACGGGGAGCAGGGAGAATCGTGGGGGGGATTCCGGATCGGATGGTGCCGCAAGGATGGCGGCGGTACCTGGCGGCATGCTGGAGGGAGTGAATGACCGGCCGCTTCTTGTGCTCTACGGTTCAAACATGGGAACAGCGGAGGGAATCGCCCGGGAACTGGCGGATATCGCACGCTTGCACGGAATCCGCAGTGAAGTGAAGCCATTAAATGACGTTGTCGGACGGTTGCCTGCGGAAGGAGCTGTGCTGATTGTCACGTCTTCCTATAACGGCAAGCCTCCCAACAACGCGAGGCAGTTCGTGCAATGGTTAGAACAGGTGGAACCGGGGGAGCTAAACGGCGTACATTACGCCGTGTTTGGGTGCGGCGACCGCAACTGGGCCAGCACATACCAGTACGTGCCGAGATGGATTGACGAGCAGCTCTCCGCGAAAGGTGCCGTCCGATTTTCGTTGCGGGGCGAAGCGGATGCGAGCGGGGATTTCGAGCACGAGCGGGATGAATGGCAATCACGGATGTGGTCGGACGCGATGCAGGCGTTCGGGATCCGGCTAAATCGCAATGCCGAGAAGGAGCGGAGCACCCTCAATATTGAATTCGTGAGCGGGTTAGCGGCGGCGCCTCTGGCGAGGGAATATCAAGCCGTTCATGCCACGGTTGTGCAGAACAGGGAGCTTCAGTCCCCGGAAAGCGAACGCAGTACGCGCCATATTGAGATCGCTTTGCCGGAGGATGTGACGTACCAAGAAGGCGACCATCTCGGCGTGTTCCCAAGAAACAGGCGCGATCTCATTAACAGGGTGCTGCAGCGGTTCAGATTAAACGGCAACGATCAGGTGATGATGACCGCGAGCGGGTTCAGCGCGGCGCATCTGCCCTTGGATCGCCCGGTTAGCCTTGAAGAGCTGTTCACCTACACCGTTGAACTGCAGGAACCGGCGACCCGTGCCCAAATCCGCGAGCTTGCGGCCTATACAAGCTGCCCGCCTCATAAACGGGAACTGGAGGAGCTGTTGGTAGAACAAACCTATAGGGAACACATCCTTAAGAAGCGGATCAGCATGCTCGATCTGCTTGAGATGTACGATTCCTGTGAGCTTCCACTCGAACGGTTTATGGAGCTGCTGCCGCCGTTGAAGCCAAGATATTATTCCATCTCAAGCTCGCCCCTTGTTCGCGGGAATGATGCGGACCTTACCGTTGGCGTTGTACGAGGTCCGGCATGGAGCGGCAGGGGAATGTATTACGGCGTAGCTTCTAACGACTTAGCCGAACGGCAGCCGGGGGATGAAATCGTGATCTTCGTTCGTACGCCGGAGTCCGGATTCCAACTGCCTGAGGATCCTTCGACGCCGATCATCATGATCGGTCCTGGTACCGGACTTGCGCCGTTCCGCGGTTTTCTGCAAGCGCGATCGGCGTTAAAACAAGAAGGAAAGGCGCTTGGAAAGGCACTCCTGTTTTTCGGCTGCCGGAATGAGTCTGATTTTATCTACAGGGAGGAGCTTGAAGCTTATGATAACGAAGGGATCGTCAAGCTGTATGTAGCCTTCTCCCGCAAAGATGGGGTGCCGAAGACGTACGTTCAGCATCGAATCGAGGAGCAGGCGGATAAAGTGATTCGCTTGTTGGAGGAAGGCGGGCGGCTATATCTATGCGGCGACGGCACGAAGATGGCGCCGGATGTAGAAGCGGCGTTGCGCAGAGCTTATCAAACCGTCCATTGCGTTGACGACAAGGAGGCGGCTCAATGGTTGGATCGGCTGCTTGCGGAGGGCCGGTATGCTAAGGATGTGTGGACAAGTTCTTAAGTGAGAGTTTGGGACGCGAGATATATCGGCGGCAGAGTCTGCGGGCCCCGAAGGTATGTCTCGCGCTTTTTTTTGCAGGTGTTATAATGGAAAGAAAACAAAGGAGTTCATCCGTTATGGCACTTATTCATTGTCATTTTTATTCGGAATCGATCGGTATGAGCACATCGATGACGGTGATCCTCCCGCAACAAACGCAGACGCAGATCGGGATGGAGAGCAATCGGGGCGGGCGGAAGCTGTTGCCGACACTGTATTTGCTTCACGGGTTATCCGACGACGATACGATTTGGACCCGCCGCACCTCAATTGAACGCTATGTGGCCTCAATGGGGATTGCCGTGGTCATGCCGAATGTACATAAGAGCTTCTATGCGAACATGGAGTACGGTGAAAATTATTGGACGTTCCTCACGGAGGAGCTTCCTGCGGTGGCGAGATCCTTCTTCCCGCTCTCCGATAAGCGAGAGGATAACTTCGTCGCGGGCTTGTCTATGGGCGGCTACGGAGCGATGAAGTGGGCGCTAAGCTATCCGGACCGGATCGCCGCGGCGGCCAGCTTGTCCGGCTCGCTGGACATTGTTGAACGAGTTAAAAACGGCCCCAGCTGGCTGAAGTTTGATTTTGTGTTCGGCAACCGTCAGGTTGAGGGGACGGGGGATGATCTGCTGTGGCTGTTGAAGCAGGCTGGAGAATCCGAGGGAACGAAACCGAAGCTGTATCAATGCTGCGGGACGGAAGACTTCCTGTATCAGGATAATCTCACCTTCCGAGACGCATGCCGGCGCGCGGGGTTCGATCTGACTTATGAAGAAGAAACCGGGGATCATAACTGGGCGTATTGGGATATGAAGATCCAGAACGTGCTCAATTGGCTGCCGATTTCGAAATAAGTGCATAGAAATCAAAGAAGCCGTTCGGGGTGCCACCCGGGCGGCTTTCATGCTGTTTAGGTCGAATGCATTTTATATTTCGTTAAAATACAAGGAACGCCTTGACCGACCGCCCCCGGGGTACGCATCTGTTCCATATATGCAATGCCCCTTGCGCATTGGCTCTTGCACGCCTCGCATACGTCAGAAGTCACCAGCTTCATATAGATCTGCTGTGTGTTGTGATACGGAATTACCCGCCTTTTGCTCGCGCTCGTTTTGCCGGCCATCCGTCAGTTCCTCCTTCCCGCAAATTAACAGTCTATTGTATGTTGAAGGAGGAAAAAGGTGCGAGTGCGGAGGTAGAGGAACTGGAAATTCTCCTGTTTATTTCGCGGGAAAGCGGCTTTTTGGCCTTCTGAACTGGAATTCCTCCTGTATATATTCACGGAAACCGGCAAACAAGGCCAAAACGGGCCCGCTGAACAGGAGAAATTCCAGTTCACGGGCCCGAAATCGTTCAAATCGCCAAAATAAACGGGAGCTTTTCCCGTTCAGCTGAAATACTCTGCAGCCTCCTTCGCGATCTGCTCCGGAACCTTCAGGCTGAGCGACTCGCCATGCAGGAAGTTGAACACATGCATATCGCTCGTGTTTAACACGCCATACGTCAGCCGCGGGACAAGCCGCACATGCGTCCAGCTCGGCGAGCTGCGCCGGACCGGGATGAACAGCGCCAGGTTAAACCCAGCGAGCCCCTTCGAGGCCAAGTACGGGAAGAAGCTCAGCATGCTCTCGGCCAGAGACAGCCATTGCGCTGCATCCAGCTCAGCGAACGACGGGCATTGCTCGAACACCCCGACAAAATCCATATGGCTTCGCGGGGCGAAGGCGTGAACCCAGCTCAGCGAGCCCTTACGTCCAATCCAGCGATCTCCCAACCGGCGCTCTTCCTCTACTAACGCTGGATAATAATTCACCCCATGCTCTGCCAGGAACCGTTCCCCCGCTGCCTCCTTCACCGCTTGATAACGCGTTGGATGTTCCGATGCCAGCGTCTGAATATGCGGATGCAGGATACTCCCGCCCGAAGGCGGCAGGTAGTTCCAGTTCACCGACAGATGCGTAACATTCGGGTCGGAGGCGATGGCCTTTTTCAAATATTCATGGGCTGTAAAGAACGCATTGTGAATGATCTCCGCAGAGAATTCCTCCAACCGCACATAATGCTGCTCCGTCATGCGGACAACGGCATTATGCTTCCCGTACGGGAACAAATTCGGAAACGCAACCGCCTCTCCCTTCACCATACGGCCGCCATCCACCACTTCATCCGGAAACGCAGGCGTTGACGACATCACGTTGTCATTGCAGAACGGGCACCATCCCTTCGCAGCGAGCTCCGTATAATCCGGCGCAACGAACGGTGCTCCGGAATCGAACAAAATCCGCGACGTTTCCCCGGTCAACGGATCGTACCGAATTTCCGTCGCCCGATCCACCAGTTTGCCGCCCTGCATCGGGTCATGAAATGTGAACCGTTCCTCTTCCTTCCGAAAATGTATCGCCACCCATCATTCCTCCCTAATCATTTCCATTACATCCAATGTATCGGGGAACCCTTCGCCTGTCTACCGAACATCCATTCCGTGACAGCCTGGTGACACAACGCCTTGGTATCCTGTCATCATGATAACGGAACCGAAAGGATGCGAAACGGAATGACCAACCAATCGATTCGAACGATGTACGCGTGGAACAAGGGATTGTGGCCGACGGGAGGGACGGAGCGGGCGTTCCTGCTGTTGGAAGTAACCGGCGATGCGGGAGAGAAGCGCGCAGCAAGAGCGCCGATGAATGTGTCGTTGGTGCTGGACCGGAGCGGGTCCATGTCGGGCGAGCCGCTGGAATACAGCAAGAAGGCATGCCAATTCGTTGCGGAGCAGATGGGGGCGAACGACCAACTGAGCCTCGTCGCCTTCGACAACCATGTGCAGACCGTGCTCGCGCCGCAGCCAGTGACAAACAAGGATGCGATCAAGCACAAGATCTCCGCGATTCATCCTGGCGGGTCGACGAGCCTGAGCGGCGGATTGCTGCAAGGAATTGAGTACGTTTCTAATGGCAAAAAAGCTTCGAGCGTCAACCGGGTCATTCTTCTTTCTGACGGTCATGCGAACGTGGGCATTACAGACCGCGGCAAGCTGGAGGAAATCGCGAAGGAGTTCCACAGCGCAGGCATCGGCATTACCGCGATGGGCGTCGGCAACGGGTTTGACGAGGAGCTGATGGAGGGCATTGCCGACAACGGAGGCGGCAACTTCTATTTCATTGAAAAGCCGGAGGATATTCCGGGTATCTTCGCCCAGGAGCTCGACGGATTGCTGTCCGTCGTAGCGCAGAATGTGCGGCTCACGATTCGTCCAGCGAATGAATCCGCAGTGACGGTCAATCGCATCTTCGGATATGCAGCGGAAGAGACGGACCGCGGACTCGAGGTGTCGCTCGGGGATGTGTATGACCAAGAGGTCAAATCCATCCTTCTAGAGGTCACATTGCCGCCGCACACAACGGGAAAGCATGATGTGCTGAGCATTCAGTGGAGTTATATGGACGTCACTGACGGCGCGGAGCTGTGCTCCCTCGATGACAACATCGAAGCCGAGTTTACCAACGATATCGATCTCATCATGGATTCGCTCAACCCGCATGTGGAGAAGCAGGTGAAAATTACCGAATCCGCCCTCGCTATTCAGCATGCGATCGGTTTTTTTGACAGCGGCGATGAGGAATCCGGCAAGAAGCTCCTGCAGGCCCAAGCGGACACGCTCCTTCGCAGCGCATTGCTGATGGAGGATAAGGAGCTTTACGAGGAGGCGCGGATGCTGTACAGCAAGCTGGAGAATTTCGAATACTCCAGAGCGACGCGCAAGTCGCTCCATGAGCAGAATACCGCCAAATGAAGCGCAAAAGAAGCCGATAATCGCGATTCTTCTCTCAAACTAAGTTCATTTCGTGTACTTCGTTCTGCCGAGAAGGAGGCGAGTGACTGATCTAAGCACAAAACATGCACTTCGTTGGCCGGTTTCTGCTTGATTTTCACGATTCTGCTCGAACTAAGTGCAGGTTTTTACCTTAGTTGCCACGGTTATCGATGTTCCCGTTCAACGAAGTACATGTTTGGACCTTAGTTAGGACGCCTGTGCACACCTGCAGGACTCCTAAGCCCAGCGAGCGAAGTAATAAGGAACGATAAAGTCGGATGAAGGAGGCTTCCGCCATGCCGCTAATCGCACCATTGCACAAGCTGCTTCAAGAGCGCCCGCTGGAGCGCAAGATTTTGTTGACGGCAACCCGCGCGCAAGGCCATCAATGGCTTGAACAGATCGTCCGGAGCCATGGTCCCGTGCTGAACACCGAAGTCCACACGTTGGAGTCGTGGGCGTTGGAGCGTTGCAAGCTGACAATTGCGAAGAAGAGGCTCCGCTACATCACGGACACCGAAGCGATGTGGATCACCTGTGCGTTGCTGCAGGAGGAAGCGAAGATCGCCGATTCTTACCTATCGGGCGTCACCGTTACGCCGGGCGTAACTCGCGCCTTCCATAGAGCCATTGCGGAGCTGCGGGAGGCGGGTGTGCGATCGGAGCGGGAGGATGCGGAGTTTCCCGCGGCGCAGGAGTCGGCGGCGGCGCTCGAGCAGGCAGGACGAAAGGGCTTCTTATTGCGGAAAATGTTACATCGTTACGAGCAAGCATTGGTACGATACCGGTACATCGATTACGCATCCTTAGCAGCGGTGGCGACGGCAGCGGACACCATGGTGATCGTGGATGAATTCGCGATCCGCAATGCCGCTGACAGGCGATTGCTGCATCGGCTGACGGGCGGCGAGTATGTGACACTGCAAGCCGAGCCGACCCTGCCGAAGCGAGCCTCGTTCTTTCGCGCTGTCGGCCCTATGGCGGAAATTCGCGAGGTGCTGCGCCGAATTGCCGCTTCCGGTGTGTCCTGGGATCAGGTTGAGGTGATGGCGCCAGGGGATCATGCCGCGATTTACAACGCGGTGTCGTCCGCAGGCATCCCGTGCGCATTCGCAGGCGGGCTTCCGATCAGCATCACGAACCCGGGGAAAGCCGCACAACGCTTCCTCCAATGGATCGAATCGGGCTACGCTGCGTCAGTGCTGCTGACGGCCTCGAAGCAAGGCGTTCTCCGATTCGGGGATCAAGCCGTCCGCGAACTGGAGGGGATCGGCTGGGGACGGGAGCGGTATCGTCGGGTTGAGGTGCTGCGTGATGTGCTGCGCGAGCTCGACGACGACGCGCTCGCATCCCCGGGGCGCCTCTTGCGTATCTCCGCCGACTTTGCGGCGCAATACGCCGCCGTCACCGGCGATGCCGATGCGCAAGCGCTGGACCGGCTGCGGGAAGCGGCGGCCCCAACCGTTGCGGAAGGGGTACGCATGAGCCCGTCCTTGGCCATCCGCTACGCGCAAGAAACACTCGAAGGCTTACGCGTGCTGAACGGCATGCCGGCTCCGGGGAAGCTCTACGTATCCTCGTATGAGAATGGCGGCCAATCCGGCAGAACCCATACGTTCATTCTAGGTATGACAGAACAACAATGGACCCAGCCGCTCAAGCAGGACCCGATTCTGCTCGACGAGGAGCGCATCAGCATCAGCGAGGAGCTGCTCACGAGCGCGCAGAAGGCGGAGCTGCGCATTCGGGAGCGCCGCCGGCGCCTTAGCATGATTCAAGGCGAGCTGACGGTGAGCTTCGCCGCGTCCGAGGATCAGATGCCCGCCTTCGACATGCTGCAGATGTACCGCAGCACGACAGGCCGCGCGGATGCTGACTTCGCGGACCTGCTGAGCGGCATCGGTGCGATCGCTCGATATTTCAGCGGAGCGGCGCCGATGTCGGCGGAAGCGGTATATGAGCGGTACAACGGACTGCATCAAGGGCGGCGGGCGAATGTGCTGCGGCAAAGCTTGGAGCTTACCCCTTACGACGGCATCCTCGATACGGACCGCCACCCGGTGAAGCTCCCTTCGGCGTTCAGCGCAAGCTCCTTGGAGCTGTTCGCGGCATGCCCGTTGAAGTTCTTCTACTCGAACGTACTGGGCGTGCGCGTAAAGGAAGCGCCCGTCTTCGACCGGACGAAATGGCTTAACGCCGCTCAGCGGGGGAGCTTGCTCCACGAAATATTCAACCGCTACGTGATGAGCGTCCGCGGCCAGCCGCACAGTGAAGCGCTGCTCGACACCATCACCGAAGAGGTCATCCGGCGGTACGCCGAGGAGGTGCCTGCGCCGAGCGGGCATATTTGGCGGAAGGAAGCCGACAGCATCCGTGCGGATGTGCGGATTTTCTTCGCGGTGGAGCGGCAGCGCAAGACCAAGCCTGTGTACACCGAGCTGCAGGTACATAGCGATGAAGGACCGTTACATGTGGAGTTAGACGGTCTGACGATGCCGATTCGCGGCTTTGTCGACCGTGTCGATGAGATCGAGCCGCATAAATATAAAATTTATGACTACAAAACCGGCAACCCGCGCAAATACGAAAGCGACGAGGTGTTCGCAGGCGGCACCCAGCTGCAGCTTCCGCTGTACGGGGCCGCTGTCGAGCAGTGGCTGCGCAGCACCGGTCGGGACGTTGAGGCGCAGGTGGTGGAATCGGCGTACATGTTCCCGACCGAGCGCGGGATGGGCGAGGAGGTCAGCCGGCCGCAGAATAAGCGGGAGGAACTCGCTGCATTGCTGCTGATGGTACGGCAGGCGATGGAGGCGGGGCTTTATCCGCCGGCCTCAGATGAGAAGCAATGCTCGTGGTGTGATTATCAGGCGGTTTGTGCGGGGCATGCGGAACATTTTAAGGAGAAACGGAAACTTCACGAAAAGCTGAACCCGATTCTGGAGGTGAACGGCTATGTATAGCGATGAAGCGGCGCGCGGGCGGATCGCGGCGGACTTGAATACCACGTTCCTCGTGGAGGCGGGGGCAGGCTCCGGCAAAACGACCTCCATCGTCGGGCGCATGATCGCGCTGGTGAAGACGGGGCAAGCTGAGGTGCGCAACATCGCGGCGATTACCTTCACGAAGAAAGCGGCGGCGGAGCTGATGGGACGCTTCCGCGTCAAGCTGGAGCAGGAGCTGGCGAAGGCGGCGGATCATGCTGAACGTGAGCGGCTGGCGGAGGCGCTGCGCCAGATGCCGGAGTGCTTCATCGGGACGATCCACGCCTTCTGCGGGCGGCTGCTGCGGGAGCGGCCGATCGAAGCGAAGGTGGATCCTGCGTTTCAGGAGATGGATGAGCAGGAGGACCGGGAGTTCCGCGGTGCGTGCTGGGACGATTATTTGGAAGAGCTCCAGCTCCAAGGGCGGAGTGAGGCGATCCAGGAGCTGGCCGCGCTGCAGGTGAATGTGGAGGAGCTTCGCGCCGTGTACAACAAGGTGTCGGAGTATGAGGATGTGGAGATTTTCACGGAAACGGTGGATCGTCCAGATTTTGATTGGATTCGGGGGACGCTGTTTCCGTTGCTTGAGGAGTATGCGGTCTACATTCCTACGGTGAAGCCGGAGAAAGGCTGGGACACGCTGCAGCAGTCCATTCGCACTGCGCTCTTGCATCAGCGGACGAAACGGATGTCCGATGATATGAATGTCTTAGCGCTGGCAAAGCTGTTCGACCGCACGTTGAATGTCACCCTGAGCCGATGGACGGATGAGGCGATGGCGCGGGAGGCGAAGGAGAAGTTTGCCGGTTGGCAGACCGGGGTGCTGAAGCCGTTCCTCCAGCAGTGGCGGGAGTTTCTCCATCCGAAGCTGATTCAGTTTGTCCTGCCGGCTGTCGCGTACTGCCGCACCCGCAGGATGGAAGCGGGCAAGCTGAACTTTCAGGATTTGTTGATGAAGGCGGCGGAGCTGCTGCGGGAGCATCCTGAGGTTCGTTCGTATTTCGGACGGCGGTACAGCCGGCTCTTCGTCGACGAGTTTCAGGATACGGATCCGATCCAAGCGGAGATGATGCTGCTGCTCACCGGTTCGGATGAAGGCGTGTCGGATTGGCGCCAGCAGCGACCGCGTCCGGGCTCGCTCTTCGTGGTAGGGGATCCGAAGCAGTCGATTTACCGGTTCCGCCGGGCGGATATATCCACCTATAACTTCGTGAAACGGCGCATCGCCGAATGCGGCGAGGTGCTGCAGCTGACCCGGAACTTCCGCTCCGTCGGGAGCATCGGCGAATTCGTGAACGCGGTGTTCGAGGAGAAGTTTGCGCCTGCGGAGGCGGAGTCAGATGTACAGGCGCCGTTCGTGCCGATGGTGACGGTAAAGCCGAATCCTGGCGATGTACTGCATGGTGTTTATACACTGACAGTGCCGAAGATGGACCGCGACAAGCAGCATTCGATTGCGGCGTACGACGCGGAGCGGGTGGCGCAGTTTGTCGCGTGGTCTTGCGGGGCAGGCGGCGCCAAGCCTGAAGATTTTCTCATTTTGCTGAAGCATCGGAAATTCATTGACCTGTATGCCGCTATGTTGGAGAAGTATGGCATTGCGTCGGATACATCGGGAAGCCGCGCTGTTTTTGAGGAGATGCACGCGCTGTATGTATTGGCCATGGCTCTAGGCGATCCGGGCGACCATGTGGCGTTGCTTGCGGTGCTGCGGGGGATGCTTTACGGCGTGAGCGACGATGAGCTGTACCATTATCGGCGTGAAGGCGGGCAGATTGATCTGCTGGCGGATACAGGTGAGGTGTCTTTCTCCGAAAAAGGTTCCGTCACAGCTAAGGCACTAC
>Ga0180215_1001543_pt1 | contig 25109 bp, 25 predicted proteins | sample eDN3rd37CBELigBY_FD_128871 | JGI IMG/M metagenome (GOLD analysis project Ga0180215, IMG submission 128871) | Enriched backyard soil microbial communities from Emeryville, California, USA - eDNA 3rd pass 37_C BE-Lig BY (version 2) (version 2) | ecosystem: Environmental > Terrestrial > Soil >...
CGTGCGGTTTCGGCGAGGACGGCGTCGAGGTCGTCGACGTGTTCGAGGACGTCGCAGCAGTAGGCGAGGTCGAACGATGCGTCGGGCACGGGCAGGCGTTCGCCCACTCCCCTGCGATAGTCGATGGTGAGGCCGCTCGCGGCGGCGTGCCGCTGTGCGGTCTCGAGCGACACCGTGGACGGGTCGACGCCGACGACGGCGCAGCCGGCTTTCGCGAAGCGTTCGGCGAGGAATCCCCCGCCGCTTCCGATGTCGAGGGCCCGCAGTCCGTCGAGTCTGGCGTATCCGCGTTCGCGCAGGACGCTGCGGAAGTAGTCGTAGCGCGCCGGGGTGAGGCTGCCCTGCAGCAGGTTGAGCGGGTTGGATTCGTCCCACCAACCCACACCGATCCGGTCGTAGACGTCGTTGTCGATCGGCACGGTGGTCACCGTCCTGCGCTCGAGGGGCGATGTCTTCCACGGTCCCCGTCCGGGACCGTCCCGTCCAGGTTGCCGGATCGGACCGCGCCGCGTGGTCGTTGTGTCGATGTCGGGTGGGGGGAACCTTGTCGACCCGGGAAATTCGGCTAATTCTTGTGTTCCGTATGCTCCGAAATTCAACCAACCCGCCACGAGTGCACCCCGAGTGGATTTTGTAGGCCGACAGCGGGAATGCCCATCGCTCTCGGCCTGTTGTGGATACAAGTTGCAACTCTCGAAATCGGATCGATGGTCGATCCGGCCGGCCCGCAGTTCGCGGGCCCGGCCGCACCGTTTCGGTCACGGCCGCCTGCACGGGTCCTCGCCGCGCGAGTCCATGGCCGAGTGCAGATCGGAGTTTCACCATGGAATCGACACCCACTACACATTCACGTCGCATTCTTCGCTGGGCCGCCGTCGCCACCATGTCGGTGGCACTTCCCCTCGGCCTCGCCGCAACGCCCGCTGTCGCCACCGCAGCCCCGGACAGGACGATCGAGACCGTGTGGCAGGACTGCGACTGCGACCCCAGTGACCCCTGCCTGTGGGAGCAGAACCCCGGACAGTTGAATCTGGGCGACTGCGACCGCGACGACGAAGACAGGGAACGGCAGCGCCGGCACGAGCACGAGCAGGGGCAGTTGCACCGCGACTCCGACATGTCACTGCGGGTCCCGCGGTTCGACACCTTCTGAACCGGCGCCGCGCGCAGCCTTGCCCGGACGAGGGGTCGACGAAAAGGAGTCCGGGCGCGACCGGCCTACCCGGACCGAGGGGTGATACCGATGCGAGAAGACGGGGACACCTGGGACATCGTGAGCAGCGTGGGCCGCACAGCCCTCGCGGTGGCGACCTTCCGGGCGCTCGAATCCGAACGTCCCGACGCTTTGATCTCCGATCCGTTCGCCCGCTGGTTCGTCGAGGCTGCGAACGATCCTCAGTTCGTCGCGTTGCTGAGCGACAGTTCCGCGCTGGAGAAGCTTCCGTTCTTCTTCCCGCGGTTCATGGGTTTACGCACGAAGTTCTTCGACGACTTCTTCACGACGGCGACCGCGGACGGGGTGCGGCAGGTGGTCATCGTGGCCGCCGGACTCGACGACCGCGCCTACCGCCTCACGTGGCCACCCGGGACGGTCGTGTTCGAGATCGACCGGGCGAGGGTGCTCGAGTTCAAGTCCGGCGTGCTCGATTCACACGGCACGCCACCGACCTCGGATCGAAGGCCGGTCGCGGTCGATCTCCGCGACGACTGGCCTGCCACCCTCACCGAGGCCGGCTTCGTCCGGGAGCACCCGACCGCATGGTCGGCCGAGGGGTTGCTGCCGTATCTGCCGGGGCCCGCGCACGACGCTCTCTTCGAGCGCATCGATGCGCTGTCCACCGGCGGCAGCAGGCTCGCGCTCGACGGATTCGGCACGAGCCACGGTTTCGCGCGGTTCGCCGCCGTGCGCGAGAAGTACTTCGGAGGCAAGTCGTTCTTCGGCAACTTCGACGTGACCCACCTGTTCTACGCCGATGCCCGGGTCGATCCGGCAGGCTGGCTCGGCGAGCACGCGTGGGACGTGCGGACGTCGAGCATCGCGGAACTCATTGCGGCCTATCACCTCCGGTTGCCGCCGCTCCCGGACGAGCTGTCCGAGCTGACCAGGACGGAGGCCTACCTGACGGCTGCGAAGAACACCGGTTGACTCGCTCTCCCCCGGAGTGCGGGCACCGACACCGGTGACACCCATTGGATTCGGTAAAGTTTCTGATTCCGTAGCGTCCGGATTTTTCCTCCGAGCCGCTCTGCCCCGGGCCGTACGCCGGAGTCAGGGGAGGTCGAGGACGAGAATCCCCGGTCGGTCCAGGCTGCCCAGATACAGCCGCCCGTCGTGTTCGGCGACCCCGGTGACCATGTGGAAATCGACGTCGTCGGCCTGTAGGTCGTGCAGGATGCGCCCGTCCTCCCCCACGCACCACACCCAGGTGGTGCGGCCGGGCATGGTCAGCAGCCGGGTCGGCAAGCGCCAGAGCAGCTTCCGCAGCCACGGCGGGGTGGTCCCGAGACGGTCCAGCAGCCGATTCCGGGGCGTGACCATCGCGATCCACAGCCGGCCGCCACGCGCCCGGGAGGCGTTGTCCGGCATGCCCGGCAGGTTGTCGAGGAGAACTTCGGGCACGTGCGGGGCCTCGACCGGGACGCGAGTGAGGCGATATCCGTCGGTCTCGACGAACAGCACCGCGGTTTCGTCCTCGGTGAGGGTGATGCCGTTCGGGAAGTGCAGGCCGTCGAGCACGACGTGGAGGGTGCCGTCGGGGTCGCGGCGCAGCACCCGGCCACTGCCGCGGTGCTCGAGCACGGCGCCGACGTAGCGGTCGAGATCGTGGCGGGTGCTCGACTGCGTGAACCAGATGGTGCCGTCGCGGGCGGCGGTGGCATTCGAGCAGAAACGCAGGGGTTCGCCGCCGACGGAGTCCACGACTGTGGTGAGAGCGCCGGTCTCGGGTTCGAGCCGGAGCAGGCCGCGGTAGGCGTCGCAGACCAGCACGGTGCCGTCGGCGCAGACCTCGAGGCCGAGCGGCCGGGAGCCGGTGGTCGCCAGGGTTTCCTCGGCGCCGGTCGCGGGGTCGATGCGCAGGATGCGCCCGTCGTCGACGCCGCACAGCAGCCGACCCTGCGCGTCGACGACGACGTCCTCGGGCGCGTGTCCGCTCAACGGAAGCAGCCGGTGCCGCGGGAAGGGCTCGGGACCGGTGCGTCGCGCCGCGCGCGGCGGGGGTGGCGGGAGGCGACGGACGACGGGATCGAGGGGCGGTTTTCGGTGGGCCACTTGACGATTGTGCCGCGCGCGGGGCGAATCCGGTCGGGTTGGGCCCGATCGCTGCGGCGATCGGTTGGCGTCAAGGAAGCCTTGACGAGACTCTACCGTCAATCTACCGTTGACGTATGACGACACCTCGACTGGACGACCTCATCGACGGCATCCGCACCGGCTACCCGGATCAACCCCTGGATCAACTCACCGCCGCCGTGCTCGCAGCGGAACACATGAGCGAGATCGCCGACCATCTGATCGGCCACTTCGTGGACCAGGCCCGCCGCAGCGGCGCCTCCTGGACCGAGATCGGACGCTGCATGGGCGTGACCAAGCAGGCCGCCCAGCAGCGCTTCACCCCCAAGGCCGATGCGAACATGTTCGCCCGGTTCACGCCGCGCGCCCGCACCGCGATCGTGCGGTCCCAGGAGGAGGCGCGTGCCGCACACCTGACGGAGATCGGCGCCGCGCACCTGCTGCTCGGCCTGACCACGGACCCCGACAGCCTCGCGATGCGCGCCCTCGCCGAGCAGGGCGCCGACGCCGCGGCGATCAGATCCGCCGCCGAGGCGACGGTGCCCGCCGGCGATCCCGACACCGAATCCCCCACCCTGATCCCCTACGACGGGGCATCGAAGAAGATTCTCGAACTCACCGTGCGGGAGGCGCTGCGCCTGGGCCACAACTACGTCGGCACCGAGCATCTGCTGCTCGCACTGCTCGCTCCCGAGAGCCCGACCTCCGAACTGCTCGGTGGCCTCGGGATCACCACCGAGGCCACCGAGTCGTATGTGATCGCCGCGCTCGCGGAACTCGAGAAATAACGCTCGCGCTACTGCCCGTGAGGGAGCGCTCGCGCTATTGGGAGTTCCCGGCGATGTTCACCATCCACGGAATCCCGAACCGGTCCGTGCACATGCCGAAGGTGTCCCCCCACGGCGCCTTGGCCAGGGGCATCGCGACGGTGCCGCCGTCGGACAACTTGTCCCAGTAGCCGCGCAGTTCGGCCTCGTCGTCTCCGCTGAGGGAGATCGAGAAGTTGCTCCCCTCTTTCAGTTCCATCGCGTTCGGGGTGTCGGCCCCCATCAGCACCAGGCCGTTGGGGGCGACCAGCTGTGCGTGCATCACCTTGTCCTGCTCCTCCGGCAGGTCGCTGGCGTGGAAGTCGCCGAACGTGCTCACGGTCAGTTCTCCCCCGAAGACATCTCGGTAGAACTCCATTGCCTGCCTGGCGTTGTCACGGAAGCTGAGATACGGATTGAGCTGGGTACCCATCGAACGACCTCCTGATCGACGTGCGTCGGTTCGTGACGTCACCCGATTGTTCTCGCCGTCACCGGCTCGCGGGCGGTAATCCCCTCAGCCGGCGGCAACCTCGGCGGTCGCGCGCGCAGGAACGAGGCGACGGTGGCGCGGCAGCACGAGCGGGTGCGCCACGCTCCAGGCGGCGCCCGCGCACACGAACTCCTTGATCCAGGCCCCGGCCCGGCCGGTGACGGCGGTGGACGTCGCCCGGTCGTCCGGGGTCACCCGCTGGATGATTCCGTCGCGCCGGCCCAGGCTGATGCACTGCACGGTGTAGCCGATGGTGGTTTCGGGGACCGTGCGGCCGGTCAGGCGGGCGGCGAGTGCGTCCGCGGCCGCCCAGGCCATCGGGATTCCCGATGCGCAGGACATGCGCAGGGGCTTGCCCCCGGCACCCTCCGCGAGCGCTGCGTCACCGATGGCGTACACGTCCGGATGCGACACCGAGCGCATCGTGCGGTCCACCACGATCCGGCCCGTGTCGGAGACCGTCAGGGTGGTGGCGGCGGCGAGCGGGTGAACCGCGAATCCCGCCGTCCACACCGTCACGTCGGCCGGGATCGTGTCGTCTGCCGCGGAATCCGCTGTGCGGACGGCGACTTCGTGGGCGTCGACGCGGGTGACGTCGGTGTGCTCGTGGACGGTGACGCCGAGCCGGTCGAGGGCCGCGCGCAGGTGGCGTTGCGCCTTGTCGCTCAGCCAGCCTCCGACACGCTCGCGGGCGACGAGCGCCACGCCGAGGTCGCGGTGGGATTCGGCGATCTCGGTGGCGGTTTCGATGGCGGTCAGGCCGCCGCCGACGACGAGGACCCGCGCACCGGGGTGCAGGTCGGCGAGCCGTGCGCGCAGGCGCAGTGCCGCCCCCTTGCCCGCGACGTTGTCGGAGTGCTCGGCGGCGCCGGGCACGCCGTGATCGGCGACCGCGCTTCCGAGGGCGTAGACGAGGCTGTCGTAGGCGAGGGTCGTGGCTCCGTCGGGGCCGGTCAGGTCGACGGTGCGGCGGTCCACGTCGAGGGCGGTGACGCGCGCGGTCAGGACGCGGACGCCGTGGCGCCCGACGATGTCGCCGAGTACTCGCCGCGGCAGGTCCTGCCCGCTGGCGAGCTGGTGCATGCGCACGCGTTCGACGAAGTCGGGGTCGGCGTTGACCAGGGTGATGTCGACGTCGTCGTGGTCGAGCCGCCGGGCGAGGCGGCCGGCGGCGTTGGCTCCGGCGTATCCGGCTCCGAGGACGACGATGCGGTGCTTCATGACGTGCTCCTTCCGAAGTGGTTCACTCCCTGAACCGGATAGGGGCACGATCCCTGACAGGACCGGAATGTGATCTGCATCACCAATGAGCGATGAGTGGTTCGTGCGGGCCGGTCTCCGCCCACCTCCGGCTGATCCGGTCGAGCTTGTCGGGATTGACCTGGATGGTCAGGCCGGCGACCTGCCCGTCGGTCACGTCGAGACAGAAGACCCCGACCACGCGGCCGTCCACCTCGACGAGCACGGCGGGCCCGCCGTTGACGACGGCTGCGTACACCGCCGGGCTGCCGCCGATGACGGCTCGTTTGGCCTCGGTCGGGTGGAACAGCCCGCGCAGGTACTTCGCGATCGCGAGCGCACCGCTGACCGGGCCGCGACGGGCCGGGACCCGCCCGCCACCGTCGGCGACGCTGACGGCGTCGCCGGTGAGCATCGCGACCAGCGGCTGGGTGTCGCCGCTCATGGCCGCGGCGACGAACTGTTCGGTGATCTTCGAGGCGGCGGCCGCATCCACGTCGGCGCGGACCCGGTCGGCGGCGATGTGCTGCCGGGCGCGGCGATGGATCTGCTGGCAGTTCGATTCGGTGAGCCCGAGGATGCCGGCGATCTCGCGGTGCGGGAAGCCGAACGCCTCGCGCAGCACGTACACGACGCGTTCGTTCGGGGACAGCCGTTCGAGCAGCGTGAGCATCGCCATGGACACGGTGTCCTTCTGCTCGGTGCTGTCGGCGGGGCCGAGCATCCGGTCGCCGGCGAGCAGCGGTTCCGGAAGCCACTGTCCGACATAGGTTTCCCGCCGGACCCGCGCGGAGGTGAGCTGGTTGAGGCAGATGTTGGTGAGCACCTTCGTCAGCCAGGCCTCGGGGCTCTCGATGCGGTCGTGGTCGGCGGCGTGCCAACGCAGATAGGTGTCCTGGACCGCGTCCTCGGCGTCACCGGCCGATCCCAGCAGCCGGTAGGCGATCGCCTCCAGCCGGCCCCGGGAATGCTCGAACACTTCGGCATCGCTGCCTACGGTCGACATCACCCCATGATCGACGAGGCCGGGTGCGACGTCCAGCGGTCGCGCTTCTGTCCCCCGCCTTTTCCGAGCGAACGGTACATTCAGTCGACCCAAGGAGACGAACGGTACATGCGCTCGGAAGAACGGGGCCGGAAACGAGTCAGGCCCCGGATTCTCGGGAGAATCCGGGGCCTGCCCCTACCTACCTGTCGGGCTGACAGGATTTGAACCTGCGACCACTTGACCCCCAGTCAAGTGCGCTACCAAGCTGCGCCACAGCCCGTCCGCGCTCTCGTCGAGCGCTCGTTGAGATTACAACAGTGACGGACCGAAGCACCAATCGCCTGGTCAGCGACCCATTTTGGGGCGTGGGTTCTACTTGCGGACGCGCTTTTCCCGCACCCGCACCGAGATCCGCACCGGGCTGCCGTCGAAGCCGAACTCCTCCCGCAACCGGCGCTCGAGGAACCGGCGGTAGCCGGCCTCGAGGAACCCGGTGGTGAACAGCACGAAGGTCGGGGGCCGGGTGGCGGCCTGGGTGGCGAACAGCACCCGCGGCAGCCGGCCGCCGCGCATCGGCGGCGGCGTCGCGGCGACGACCTCCTTGAGCCACGTGTTGAGCCGGCCCGTGGAGATGCGCTTGTCCCACGATTCGAGCGCCGTCTCCATCGCCGGCACCAGCTTCTGCACGGCCCGGCCGGTCTTGGCGGAGATGTTCACCCGCGCCGCCCACGGCACCCGCAGCAGGTCCCGCTCGATCTCGCGGCCCAGTTCGTAACGGCGGTCCTCGTCGACGAGGTCCCACTTGTTGAACGCGATCACCAGGGCGCGACCGGATTCGACGACCATCATGATGACCCGCTGATCCTGCTCGGTGATCGGCTGCGAGGCGTCGATCAGCAGCACCGCGACCTCGGCGGCGTCGATCGCGCCGCGCGTGCGCAGCGACGCGTAGAACTCGGCACCGGACGCGCTGTTGACGCGTTTGCGCAGGCCGGCGGTGTCGACGAACCGCCACGGCTTGCCGCCGAGTTCGACGATCGAGTCCACGGGGTCGACGGTGGTGCCGGCGACGTCGTGCACGACGGACCGTTCGTCCCCGGACAGCTTGTTGATCAGGCTGGACTTGCCGACGTTCGGCTTGCCGACCAGCGCCACGCGCCGCGGACCACCGCCGCCGGTGCCTTCCCGCGGGGTTTCCGGCAGCGCCTCGAGCAGCACGTCGAGCAGATCACCGGTGCCGCGGCCGTGGGTGGCCGAGACGGTGTGCGGCTCGCCCAGCCCGAGCGACCACAGCGCTGCCGCCTCGGCTTCGACGCGGTCGTCGTCGACCTTGTTGGCGACGAGGATGACCGGGGTCTTGGAGCGGCGCAGCACCTTCGCGACGGCCTCGTCGACGGAGGTCGCGCCGACGGTGGCGTCGACGACCACGAGGATCGCGTCGGCGGTGCGCATCGCGACCTCGGCCTGCCGGGCCACGGACTGCTGCAGGCCCTTGGCGTCGGGTTCCCACCCGCCGGTGTCCTGCACCATGAATCGCCGGCCGTTCCAGCTGGCCTCGTAGGACACGCGGTCGCGGGTCACGCCCGGCACGTCCTCGACGACCGCTTCGCGGCGGCCGATGATGCGGTTGACCAGGGTGGACTTGCCGACGTTGGGGCGTCCGACGACCGCGACGGTGGGGACCGGCACGAACTCCTCGAGGTCGCCGCCCTCCCCGAGTTCGATGTCCCAGTCCGATTCCTCGGACCAGGTGCCGTCGCCGGCGAATTCGATTGTCACGTCGTCGCTCACAGCGCCGCTCCCGTCTGTTCGGCGACCACCGCGACCAGAGCGGTGATCACCTCGTCGATGTTCATGTCGCTCGTGTCCACGTGCACGGCGTCGTCGGCCGCGCGCAGCGGGGACACCGCCCGGGTGGAGTCGAGGTGGTCGCGGCGCTGCACGGCGGCCAGCACCGCGTCGTAGTCGTCGCCGCGACCTTCCGCGATGTTCTGGGCGTTGCGCCGCTGCGCGCGTGCCTCGGCGGAGGCGGTCAGATAGATCTTGACGTCCGCGTCCGGGAACACGACGGTGCCGATGTCGCGGCCCTCGACGACGATGCGCGCGGCGTCGCGGCCGATCTGCCGTTGCGCGGCCACGAGCATCTCCCGGACCTGCGGGACCGCGGACACGGCGGACACCGCGGCGGTGACCTCGGCGCCACGGATCTCGTCGCGCACGTCCTGGCCGTCGAGGCGGATGTCCTCGACGGTCGGGTCGGTGCCGATCGACCAGGGCAGATCGGCGGTGGCGGCGGCGATGGCGTCCGGGTCGGTCAGGTCGGTGCCGCGGCGCAGCGCGTGCAGCGTCGCGAGCCGGTACATGGCGCCGGTGTCGAGGTAGGCGGCGCCCAGATGCTCGGCGAGCCGTTTGGAGACGGTGGACTTGCCGGTGCCGGACGGCCCGTCCATCGCGACGATCAGCGCGGTCACAGGCCCACCGCCTGGTACAGGCCGCCGACTTCCTTGCGGCCGAGGACGCGGAGGGTGCCGGGCCGCTGGTCGCCGAGCGCGACGGGCCCGATGTCGGTGCGCACGAGCCGCACCACCGGGTGCCCGACGGCGTCGAGGAGGCGGCGCACGATGTGCTTGCGGCCCTCGTGCAGCTCCAGCCGGACCAGGGACTGGCCCTCGTTGACCTGGAGCAGGGCGAAGCTGTCGACCTTGGCGGGGCCGTCCTCGAGTTCGACGCCGGCGCGCAGCTGCTTGCCGACGCCGCGGGCGAGTACGCCCTTGACGGTCGCGAGGTAGGTCTTGGTGACCTCGAAGGACGGGTGCATCAGCCGGTGGGCGAGTTCGCCGTCGTTGGTGAGCAGCAGCAGGCCCTCGGTGTCGGCATCCAGTCGGCCGACGTGGAACAGGCGCTGACCGGCGGCGACGCGTTCGGAGACGATGTCGCCGACGCAGGGGCGGCCCAGGTCGTCGGACATGGTGGACTGCCAGCCCCGGGGCTTGTTCAGGACCAGGTGCACCAGGTCCTTCTTGACGACGACGCGGATGCCGTCGACGCGGATGACGGTGTTCTCGGGGTCGACGCGCAGCCCCTGCGAGGTGACGATGTTGCCGTCGACCTCGACGCGGCCGGCGGCGATGAGTTCCTCGGCGGCGCGGCGGGAGGCGACCCCGGCCTGCGCGAGCACCTTCTGCAGGCGCACGCCCTCACCGGCGGGCAGCTGGGTGGGCGCGGCGGAGCTGTGCTGGTGCCGGGCGGGCTTGGCGTTGCTGATGGTGGGGATCGGGTCGGGACGCTTGGCGGCCGGTTTCGGGGCGGCGGGCCGGCCACGCTTGTTCAGCTTGGTCTGCGGGGTGCTGCCCTTGCGGTGCGCCTTCTTCGGGGCGTCCGCCCGGCCCGAGGCCTGTGCCCTGGATGAACCCTGGGTCTTGCCCGAGCGGGAGGTGTTCTTCTTGCGGTCCGGTGTGCCATCACGGCGAGCGGGTGTATTCAAGATTTTCCTGTCAGTTGTCTGGCTCGAACTCCGCGATCGAGACGTCCTCGGTGCGCGAGTTCCCTCCCATTCTCGCAAATCGCGGGTCCGACTCGAGGCTCTCGGAGATGTCATCGATCACATCCACGTCCGGGAGCAGCGGCGCGACGGGCGGCAGATCCTGCAGCGACGCCACACCGAGACGCTCCAGGAACAGCTCGGTGGTGACGTAGAGGGTGCCGCCGGTCTCCGGGTCGGTGCCGGCCTCGGCGATCAGGTCGCGGGCGAGCAGGGTGCGCATCACCCCGTCGACGTTGACGCCGCGCACCGCGCTGACGCGGCTGCGGGTCACCGGCTGCCGGTAGGCGACGACGGCGAGGGTTTCCAGCGCGGCCCGGGTCAGTTTGGTGCGGGCCCCGCCCTGCAGGAGCTTCTCCACGTAGGGCGCGTAGTCCCGGCGGGTGTAGAACCGCCAGCCGTCTCCGGCGTAGCGCAGGTCGATGCCGGAGCCGCGCGCGGTCAGCTGCGCGGCCATCTCCAGCAGGGCGGATTCGACGCGGGTGGCGGTGACACCGATCGCGGCGGCGAGCTGCTCGTTCGAGGCGGGGGTGTCGACGACGAGCAGCAGTGCCTCGAGGGCGGCGGCGAGCTCGTCGTCGGACATGTCGAGCAGTTCGGCATCGAGATTCCGCTCGGCGGTGACATCCGTGTCAGGGTTCTCGGTCACCCGTAATCCTCCTCGAAGTCCACGGCGGCGTCGTCGTTCTCGCCGGTCCAGGTGATGAGCAGCTCGCCGAGCGGTTCGGGCTGGTCGAACTGGACGGCGCGTTCGCGGTACAGCTCGAGCAGCGCGAGGAACCGGGCGACGATCTGCAGTCCGCTCTCGCATTCGGCGGTCAGCTCACCGAAACCGGTCCAGGTGCCGGCGCCGCGGGCGCGCAGCAGCTCGAGCAGCCGGGCGGCCTGCTCGGGCACCGACACCTTCGGTACGTGCAGGTGATCGAGCCCGACCGTCGGTGGCGGTTTGGGGCGGAACGCGGCGGCGGCGATCTCCGCGAACCGTTGCGGGTCGACGCCGAGGGTGACCTCCGGCAGCAGTCCCTCGTAGCGTTCCTCGAGGGCCACCGCCCGCGGGTAGCGGCGCAGCGCGGCGGACTCGAGGGCGGCGAACAGTTCCGCGACCTGCTTGTAGGCGCGGTACTGCAGCAGCCGCGCGAACAGCAGGTCGCGGGCCTCGAGCAGCGCCAGGTCCTCGGGGTCCTCGACCTCCCCGGACGGCAGCAGCCGCGCGGCCTTCAGGTCCAGCAGGGTCGCGGCGACGACGAGGAATTCGGTGGTCTGGTCGAGTCCCGCCTCCGGGCCGAGGGTGCGGGTGTAGGCGATGAATTCGTCGGTGACCTCGTGCAACGCGACCTCGGTGACGTCGAGGCGGCGTTGCGAGATGAGGTTGAGCAGCAGATCGAAGGGGCCTTCGAAGTTGCGGAGCCGGACCCGGAATCCGCCGGTGTCGGGTTCTTCGACGGGGGTGTCGTCGGGCAGCAGGGTGTCGTCGGGCACGGATCAGCGGCCGGAGCGGTGAATGACTTCGCGGGCGAGCGCCCGGTAGGACTCGGCGCCACCGGATTTCGGGGCCCAGGTGGTGATCGGTTCGCCGGCGACGCTGGTCTCGGGGAACTTGACGGTGCGGTTGACGACGCTGTCGTAGACGAGGTCGCCGAAGACCTCCACCACGCGGGACATCACCTCCCGCGCGTGCAGGGTGCGCGCGTCGAACATGGTGACGACGATGCCACCCACCGTCAGCCGCGGGTTGAGCCGGTCCCGGACCTTGGCGACGGTGTCGTTGAGCAGGGCCAGGCCGCGCAGGCTGAAGAACTCGCATTCCATCGGGATGATCACCGAATCGGCGCAGGCCAGGGCGTTGACGGTGAGCAGCCCCAGCGACGGCTGGCAGTCGACGAGCACGTAGTCGTAGCGGTCGAGCACCGGGTAGAGAGCGCGGCCGAGGGCCTGTTCACGGCCGACCTCGGAGACGAGCTGGATCTCGGCGGCGGACAGGTCGATGTTGCTGGGCAGCAGGTCCAATCCCTCGACGCGGGTGCGCATGAGCACCTCGTCGACGCCGACGCGCGGTTCCACGAGCAGGTTGTGGACGGTCAGGTCCAGGTCGTGGTGGGCGACACCGAGTCCGGCGGACAGCGCACCCTGCGGGTCGAGGTCGACGAGCAGCACCCGGCGCCCGTATTCGGCGAGGGACGCCCCGAGGTTGATGGTCGAGGTGGTCTTGCCGACCCCGCCCTTCTGGTTGCACATCGCGATGATCTTGGCGGGCCCGTGGACGGCCAGCGGCGGTGGTTCCGGGATGTGCCGGCGCGGGCGCCCCGTCGGTCCGAGATCCATGTCGGCTGCAGAGGCCACCGGCCGCGCGTCGTGCGAGGTCGACGCGGGCGGAGCCGGGTAGGTCGTGTCCGTTGCGGGTGAGTGTGGTGTCCCCACGGTCCGGTCCTCCCCCTGTTCGGCGTCACTGATCTGTTGCCCAAACGCTACCGCTTCGGCCCCGGGTTCCGTGGACGGACACGCTTCCCGGGCGTGGTGCTCAGCGGGCCCGCGGATGCGCACCGGCCCACACCTCTCGCAGCGCCCCGACGGTGACGAGCGTGTAGATCTGGGTGGTGGTGACCGAGGCGTGACCGAGAAGTTCCTGCACGACGCGCACGTCGGCGCCGCCGTCGAGCAGGTGGGTGGCGAACGAGTGCCGCAGGGTGTGCGGGGAGACGGCGGCCGTGACGCCGGCGCGGTCGGCGGCGGTCTGCAGGACCTGCCAGGCGCTCTGTCGGGACAGGCGGCCGCCGCGGGCGTTGAGGAACAGTGCCGGGGTGCGCCCCTGGGACAGGCCGGGCCGGCCGCGCACCAGGTAGGCGTCGAGCGCGGCGAGGGCGGGACGGCCGACCGGGACCACGCGTTGCCGACCGCCCTTGCCGCGCAGCAGCACCGAGCGGGCCTCGGTGTCGATGTCGTCGACGTCGAGGCCGACCGCTTCGGAGATGCGGGCGCCCGTCGAGTACAGCAGTTCGAGCAGCGCCCGGTCGCGCAGGCCGCGGGGCCCGTCGGATTCGGTGCCGGTCGCGTCGAGGATCGCCAGCACCTCGTCGACGGTCAGCGATTTCGGCAGTCGCCGGCCCGGCGGGGGTGGTTTCACGGCCCGCGCCACGTCGACGGGGGTGTGCCCCTCGGCAGTGGTGAACCGGTGCAGCCCGCGGACCGCGATGAGCGCGCGGGCCGCGGAGCCGGCGGCGAGGGCGGGCCGGTTCCGGTCCGGGTCGCCGCGCTGCAGCACGATCACGAAGTCGCCGATGTGGTCCTCGCGGACCTCGGTGAGGTCCCCGACGCCGCGATCGGTGAGGTACTCCTGGTAGCGGGCCAGGTCCCGGCGGTAGGAGGCGATCGTGTTCGGTGCGGCGCCGCGTTCGACGGTGAGGTGGTTCAGGTACGCGTCGATGTGGCGGGACAGCACCGGGTCAGTTCCCGAGCTCGGCGCGGGTCCGCGCGAAGGCCTGCGGCCGATCCGGCCAGGCGGTGTCCGGTGAGCGCGGCGGCAGGCCGGCGCTGCGGGTCGCGGCCAGCGCGAGGATCCCGGACACCGCGGTGGCGTTGACGATGTCCCCGCGCAGCACCATCGCCACCGCCTCGTCGACCGGGACGAAATGCAGTTCGAGGTCCGCTTCCTCGTGTTCGGGATCGGGCCGGTCGACGGGATACAGGTCGCGGGCGGCGAACACACGGACCGCCTCGTCGGTGAATCCCGGCGACAGGGCGATGTCGACGAGCAGGTCCCACCGGTGGGCGGCGAACCCGGTCTCCTCGGCCAGTTCCCGGCGGGCCGCGTCGAGCGGGGATTCGCCGGGGGCGTCGAGGAGACCGGCGGGCAGTTCCCACAGTCGGTGGCCGAGCGGATGCCGGTACTGGTGCACCAGCGCGAGCCGGTCGTGGTCGTCGACCGCGGCGACCGCGACGGCCCCGTGGTGTTCGACGACTTCCCGCTGCACGGCATGCCCGTCCGGCATCCGCACCTCGTCCACGCGCAGCGACACGATCGCGCCGGTGTAGACGCGCCGTGAGGACAGGGTCTCGAATTCGTGTCGCTGCGCCACGGACTAGTCGACCTCGGCCGCGGCCGGTTCGGTGGCCTCGGTGCGCTCGTCGCCGTGCACGTCCACCGGCAGTCGTTCGGCGGCCTTGTACCGCAGTGCCGCGGCGATCAGGCCCGAGAACAGCGGGTGCGGGCGGGTCGGCCGGCTCTTGAGTTCCGGATGTGCCTGGGTCGCAACGAAATACGGGTGCACGTCGGCGGGGTACTCGACGAACTCGACGAGCCGTCCGTCCGGGGAGGTGCCGGAGAACTGCAGACCGGACTTGGCGATGCGGTCACGGTAGGCGTTGTTGACCTCGTAGCGGTGCCGGTGCCGTTCGGAGACCTGCTCGGTGCCGTAGGTCTTCGCGACGACCGAACCCTTGGTGAGCACCGCGGGGTAGGCGCCGAGCCGCATGGTGCCGCCGAGGTCGGCCTCACCGGCGACGATCTGCTCCTGGTCGGCCATCGTGGAGATCACCGGGTGGGTGGTGTCCGGGTCGAATTCGGTGCTGGACGCGTCGGTGATGCCCACCGACCGGGCCGCCTCGATCACGACGCACTGCAGGCCCAGGCACAGGCCGAGCAGCGGGATCTTGCGGGTCCGGGCGAACCGGATCGCGCCGAGCTTGCCCTCGATGCCGCGGATGCCGAAGCCGCCGGGGATCAGCACGGCGTCGACGTCGCCGAGATGGCGTTCCGCGCCGGCCTCGGTCTCGCACTCGTCGGAGGCGACCCAGCTGATCTCGACCTTCGCGCGATGCGCGAAACCACCGGCGCGCAGCGCCTCGGTGACCGACAGGTAGGCGTCGGGCAGGTCGATGTACTTGCCGACCAGCGCCACCTTCACGGTTTCGCGGGGGTTGTGGACCCGGTCGAGCAGGTCGCCCCACACGGTCCAGTCCACGTCCCGGAACGGCAGGCCGAGCTGACGCACCACGTAGGCGTCGAGGCCCTCGCTGTGCAGCACCTTCGGGATGTCGTAGATGGACGGGGCGTCCGGGGTGGAGATGCAGCCGTCGACGTCGACGTCGCACATCAGCGCGATCTTCGCCTTGAGCGCGTCGGGCACGTCCCGGTCGCAGCGCAGGATCAGCGCGTCGGGCTGGATACCGATGTTGCGCAGCGCCGCCACCGAATGCTGCGTGGGCTTGGTCTTCAGTTCGCCGGACGGGCCCAGGTACGGCACGAGGCTCACGTGCAGGAAGAAACAGTTGTCGCGGCCGATGTCGTGGCGCACCTGGCGGGCCGCCTCGAGGAACGGCTGGGATTCGATGTCGCCGACGGTGCCGCCGATCTCGGTGATCACCACGTCCGGGACGTTGCCCTCGGCGTCCGGGGCCGCCATCGCCTTGATGCGGTTCTTGATCTCGTCGGTGATGTGCGGGATCACCTGGACGGTGTCGCCGAGGTATTCGCCGCGCCGCTCCTTGGCGATGACCGTCGAGTACACCTGGCCGGTGGTGACGTTCGCGTCGGCGGACAGGTCGCGGTCGAGGAACCGCTCGTAGTGTCCGACGTCCAGGTCGGTTTCGGCGCCGTCCTCGGTGACGAAGACCTCGCCGTGCTGGAACGGGTTCATGGTGCCGGGGTCGACGTTGAGGTACGGGTCCAGCTTCTGCATGGTCACGCGCATACCGCGCGCGGTGAGCAGAGCACCCAGGCTCGATGCGGTCAGCCCCTTGCCGAGCGAGGATGCGACGCCCCCGCTGACGAAGATGTGCTTGGTAGCGGTACGCGAGTGGCGTGACTGTGGCAAAGAAGCTCCCGTGACGTCTGGTGCAGGACTTCGGACTGATGGCGGTACTGCTGGGGCCTGCGGACCCACGGAACCCCACCGTAACACCTGCCGGCGCGATACCGTGCACGACTCGCACGCATCCGTGCCGACGTCACATTTCGGGAGTCGCGGCCGGGTGGTCGCCCGCGGTCAGCGGGCCGCCGACCCGACCGTGACGGCGCCCGCGCCGGGTCCGGTGCCGTAGCGTCCGGCGCCCCCGGCGAGCTGTTCCTGCAACGCCAGGACGGTGGTGATCCGGCCGGCTTCCCGGTCGAGATTGTCGACGGTGGACAGACCCGCCGACAGCGCCGTGTCGGCCCGGACCACCGCGAGCGGGCCGTTGCCGGTGGCCGCGCCGGGCCGGCCGGCCAGCACGGTGCCGGCGCCGCGGGTGTCGAAGATCGCGGCGAACCGCGCGAGCATCGCCCCGCGGTTGCCGCTGCCCTCTTCCCCGCCGCTGCCGTCCCCGGTGACGACGATCGCCGCCTGGGCCGGCTCGACCGTGCCGTCCTCGAAGGACACGAATCCGGCGCTGCGCAGCGTGGTCAGCGCCAGCGTCCGTTCCTCGGGGGTGCTGCGCGGCTGCCCGGTGCCCGGGTCGACGAGCAGCACCGCGCCGAGCAGGTCCCCGGCGAGGCTGCCCTGGTCCACGGCGCCGGTCTGCAGCTGCACCCCGGCGGGCACGACGTTGGTGACGGTGGTGCGCAGCAGGTCCGCGCCGGCCGCGTCGACGAACGACTCGGTCAGCGACACCCGCCCGGTGACGGCCGCCCCCGCGGCCTCCACGGTGGCGACGACGGCGTCGAGATCGGCCGGGTCGGCGTCGGGCCCGGCGACCATCAGCACCGTGCGGCCCGCGAGCGTGTCGCGCACGACCCGCCCGGCGACCGCGGCGTCGAACCCGTCCGCGGCGTTGAGCCGCTCGGTGAGCACACTGTTGCGGTCCTGTTCGGCCTGCAGCTCGTCGCGCATCCGGGCCTTGTCGTCGCGCAGCCCGGACACCAGGCTGCTCGACAGCAGCCCGGAGCCGAGCACGATCCCCACCGCCAGTGCCAGGAAGATCGCCGCGATGGACACGGCGTGCTGGCGCAGAGAGATCACGCGCGCAGCCCCCGCACCCACTCGACGAGGTCGTCCCACAGCTGCACCGCCCAGTCGACGACCTCGCCGCCGAGGTTCGAGACGATGAGCGCGGCGATCACGGCGATCAGCGCGGCGAACACGAGCAGGGCGATCACGCCGCCGGAGACCCGGCTGCGGTAGAGCGTGGCGACGGCCTTCGCGTCGACCAGTTTCGGCCCGACCTTCAGGCGGGTCATGAACGCCGACGGGTTGGTGTCCCGGCGTCCCTGGTCGAAGAACTCGTCGAGGGAGACGGTGCTGCCGACGGTGACGATCAGCGCGGCACCGTGGTGGTCGGCGAGCAGCAGCGCCAGATCGGCCGGGGCGCCGGCCGCCGGGAACGTCATGGCGCCGATCCCGAGGTCCTGGATGCGTTCGAGGCCCGGGGCGTGCCCGTCCGGGTCGGCGGGCAGCACGACCTCGGCGCCGGACTTGAGGGTCTCGGTGCCGATCTGCTCGGGATCACCCACGATGAGGTCGGGCCGGTAGCCGGCCTTGGTGAGGGTGTCCGCGCCGGCGCCGACACCGATGAGGATCGGCGAGTACTCCTTGATGAACGGCTTGAGGTCCTTGAGGTCCTGCACGTGATCGGGCCCGTCCGCGACGACCACGACGTGCCGGTCCTGCAGGTCCACGTCGATGTCGGGCACCCCGACGCCGTCGATGAGCAGCGGGCTCTCCGACCGGATGAATTCGATGGTGTTGCCGGAGAAGGCTTCGAGATGGTCGACGAGTCCGGTCTTCGCCTCGATCATGCGATCGGAGATCTCCGCCTCGGTCTGCTCCTCCCCCTGGATGAGCAGCCGTTCCCCGGCGTAGACCCCGCCCTCGTACAGCCGGATCTTCGCGCCGTCCTTGACCTTCTTGAACAGCTCGGTGCCGGTGTTGTCCACCAGCGCGACCCCGCTGGCGACGAGCACCTCCGGGCCGAGGTTCGGGTAACGGCCGGTGATCGACGGCGACGCGTTGACCACGGCCGTGACCCCCGCCTCGACGAGGGCGTCGGCGGTGACGCGGTCCAGATCGACCGCGTCGAGGACGACGATGTCGCCGGGACCGACCCGGCGCAGCAGCTTCGCGGTGTTCTTGTCGACCCGGGCAATGCCGCTCACTCCGGGCAACGTTTCGTTATTGCGTGACAGCAGAGCCGGCATCTTCATGGCATCGATGATGAACCCGGGTCGCGGCACGGTAACGGAGGCGCGCCGAACGGACGACACGCGAGCCGCGGTTACGGACCGCTCGGCACGATCCGGCCCGCCTCGGTCGTTCGGCCCGAATCAGCTCTGCCGTTCGGCGTGGGCCATCGCCAGCAGTTCCTCGGCGTGCGCCCGGCCGGTCTCGGTGTCGTCCAGACCCGCCAGCATCCGCGCCAGCTCGGCGACCCGTTCGGTCTCGTCGAGGGTGCGCACCCCGCTGCTGACCACCCCACCGGCGTCGTCGACCTTGTCGACGACCAGGTGCGTGTCGGCGAACGCCGCGACCTGCGGCAGGTGGGTGACGACGATGACCTGGTGGGTGCGCGACAGCCGGGCCAGCCGCCGCCCGATCTCGACCGCGGCCCGGCCCCCGACCCCGGCGTCCACCTCGTCGAACACCATGGTGGCGCCGCGTTCGGAGGCGGCGAGCACCACCTCGAGCGCGAGCATCACCCGGGACAGTTCGCCGCCGGATGCGCTGCGCGCCAACGGAAGCGACTGGGCGCCGCTGTGCGCGGCGAGCCGGAATTCGACCTCGTCGGTCCCCGATTCCCCGGCGTGCAGGACCCGGTCCCCGATCGTCAGCGGCGCCGCGTCCTTCTCGGCGGCCTCCCGGTCACGGACCTGCACGTCCAGGGTCGCCCGGCCCATGGCGAGGCCGGACAGTTCCTTGCTGACGGCCTTCGCGAGCCGGGCCGCGGCCTTGTGCCGGGCCGCGGACAGGGCCTGCGCGGCCTCCGCGGTCGCGGTGCCGGCGGACTCGACGGTCGCGGCGAGTTCGGCCAGCGCGTCGGCGGACACGTCGATCTTCGACAGCCGGGCTCGGGCCTCCTCGGCCCAGGCGAGCACCCCGTCGGTGTCGGCGGCGTACTTGCGGGTCAGGGCCTTGAGTTCGGATTGGCGGTTGAGCAGGGTGTCGAGGGCGCCGGGATCGGACGGCAGGTCGGCGAGGTAACCGGACAGGTCGCCGGCGACGTCGGTGACCACCGCCATCGCCTCGGCCAGGCGCGGCCCCAGCTCGCGCAGGGCCGGATCGTCCGCGCCTTCGACGCGGGCCCGCGCCTCCCCGAGCAGATCCAGGGCGGCGGCCGCCCCGTCGCCGTCGCCGGCGTCGCCGCCGGTCAGGACGGCGTGCGCGGCCTCCGCGGCCTCGCGCAGCGAATCCAGGTCGCCGAGGCGGCGCACCTCCGCGACGATCCGGACGTCCTCGCCGGGTTGCGGGTCGACCCGTTCGATCTCGTCCAGGCCGAACTGCAGCCGGTCCGCTTCCTGCGCGAGCTCCCGCGACCGCTCGGTGCGCTCGAGCAGCTCGGCGCGCGCGGCCAGCCACTTGCTCCGGTTCTGCTGATAGGCGGCGAGCAGCGGCAGTACCGCCTTGCCGGCGAACCGGTCGAGGGCGGCGCGCTGCTGGTCGGGACGCAGCAGCCGGAGCTGGTCGTTCTGGCCGTGCACCGTCAACAGCGGGTCGGTGAACTCGGCGAGCACCCCGACCGGGACACTGCGGCCGCCCAGATGGGCACGGGAGCGCCCGTCCCGGCCGACCGTGCGCACCGCGATGATGCTGCCGTCCTCGTCACGTTCGGCTCCGGCCGCCTCGAGCAGCCGGGCGATCTCCCGTTCGACGTGACTGGGCAGCGCGCCCGCGGTCTCGTCGGCGTCGACGGCGAATCGGCCCTCGACGACGGCGCGATCGGCCCCGACCCGCACCCGGGCCGGATCCGCGCGGGCGCCGGACAGCAGGTGCAGGCTGGTGACCACCATCGTCTTGCCCGCGCCCGTCTCGCCGGTCAGCACCGTGAAACCGTCGTGGAACTGGGCGCTCGCCTCGGAGATGACACCCAGGTTGTCGATCCGAATCTCAGCGAGCACGTCAGAGTTTCCTTCCTCGCCAGCCCTTCACCGGAAGTTCGAACTTGCGGACCATCCGGTCCGCGAACGGCGCCGAGTCCAACCGAACCCAGCGCACCGGATGCTTGCCGCGCACCACCTCGACGCGGCCCCCGGCCGGCAGCTCCAGGGTGCGGCGACCGTCGCAGAACACGAGACCGTCGTGGCTGCCGCGCAACGTCTCCACGGCGATGAGCGACTCCGGGCTCGTCACCAGCGGGCGCGCGAACAGAGCGTGCGCGTTGCTCGGAATCACCAGCAGCGCTTCGAGTTCCGGCCACACGATCGGTCCGCCGGCCGAGAACGCGTAGGCGGTCGAACCGGTCGGGCTGGCGACGAGGACACCGTCGCACCCGAACGACGACACCGGCCGTCCGTCGACCTCGAGCACCACTTCCAGTACCCCGAGCCGCGACTTGTTCTCGACGCTCGCCTCGTTCAGCGCCCACCCACGATCGACGATCTCGTCGTCGACCCGGATCATCACGTCGAGCGTCATGCGGTGCTCGATCCGGTACTCGCGGCGCACGACCTGCGCGAGCGCCTCCTCGAGGTGCTCGGCCTCGGCCTCGGCGAGGAACCCGATCCGGCCCAGGTTGATGCCGAGCACCGGCACCGCCGCGTACTGCGCCAGTTCCGCGGCCCGCAGGAAGCTGCCGTCCCCGCCGAGCACGATCACCATCTCGCAGCCGACCGCCGCGTCCGGTCCGGACTCGACGATGCGGACCTGCCCGTCCGGAGCGGCGACCGCCCCGAGGCCGGTGCTGTCGGCCTCCTCGGCGAGGACCCGGAGCCCGATCCCCGCCTCGCCGAAGATCGCCGCGACGCGTTGCGCGGTCTCGGCGATCTCGCCGCGCCCGGAATGCGACACGAGCAGGATGTCCCGGCGCGGCGCGGTGGCCGTGTCACCGGTTGCTGTGGTCACTGGGGTCCTTCCTGCACCGCACGTTCGACGAGTTCGATCACCGACGGCTCGAGTTCCGCGGGGCCGGGCTCATCGGCACGCAACCACAGGAAGTACTCGACGTTGCCGGACGGACCGGGCAGCGGGCTCGCCACCGCGCCGATCGTGCGCAGACCGAGGGTCTGGGCTTCGCGGGCGACGTCGAGCACCGCTTCGGTCCGCAACGCCGGATCCCGCACGACACCGCCACTGCCCACGCGTTCCTTCCCCACCTCGAACTGCGGTTTGACCATCGGCAGCAGGTCGGCCCCGGGGGCGGCACAGCGCACGAACGCCGGCAGCACCAGCTTCAGCGAAATGAACGACAGGTCCGCCACCACCAGCTCGACCGGACCGCCGATCTGCTCGGCGTCGATATTACGCACGTTTGTTCGATCGAACACGTGGACGCGGTCGTCGGACTGCAGCCGCCACACGAGCTGGCCGTATCCGACGTCCACTGCGGCGACCTCCCGGGCGCCCTCGTGCAGCAGCACATCGGTGAATCCGCCGGTGGACGCGCCCGCGTCGAGGCAGCGGCGTCCGGTGACCTTCAGCCCCTGCGGTGCGAACGCCTCCAGCGCCCCGAGCAGTTTGTGTGCCCCGCGTGACGCCCAGGACACCTCGTCGGTGACCTCGGTGACCAGCAGGGGTGTGCCCGGCTCGACTGCGGTCGCCGGTTTGGTGGCGACGCTGCCGGCGATCAGCACCCGGCCCGCCGCGATCAGTTCGCTGGCGTGTTCGCGTGAGCGGGCCAGCCCGCGCCGCACCAGTTCCGCATCTACCCGTGCCCGGCGCGCCACGTCAGACCTTGTCCACGGTCGCGAGGGCCTGCACCAGCACGTCGTGGGCCTGCTCGAGCAACTGGGCCTGCCGCGAGATCGCGACCGCCCGGTCGTGGCCGTCCCCGGCCGCGTCCCGGGCGCGGGTCAGCAGCCCGTCCACCTCGGCGTGGAGCCGGTCCGGTTCGATACCCGGCTGGGAGCCGGGGAGATGCTGGCCTGGGCGTGGAATCGACGTGCTCATCGCTGACCACGCTAGTGCATCACCGACCCACCGGACACGCGGCACGACCGGATCAGGCACCCGCGCTCCACGCCTCGATCGAGGAGCGGGCCGCGTCGTTCACCCCGACCACACGTTCGAAGTCCGGGTTCGCCCACGCCACCGGAAGCACGGCCCGCAGCGCCGCCATCGGGTCGACCGGCCCGGACGCCTCGAGCCGGAGGTCGCGGCCGTCGACGATCGCGCTCCACGTCCCGACGGCGCCGACACGCAGCACCCCGGCCTCGACGTCGAGGCAGCTCAGCGAGTCCGCGACATAGGTAGGCCGCTGCCGCGACGGAGCCCGCAGCAGATCCGCGACGGTGCTCACCCCGGTGAGAACCAGCAGCGAATCGACGCCGACGGCGACCGCACCTTCGATGTCCGTGTCGAGCCGGTCACCGACGACCAGCGGGCGGCCCGCGGCGCTGCGGGCGATGGCATGCTCGAGCAGCGGCGCGGCGGGCTTGCCCGCCACCACCGGTTCCGCGCCGGTGGCCGACCGCACCGCGGCGACCATCGAGCCGTTGCCCAGCACCAGCCCCCGTTCGGTCGGCAGCGTGGAGTCGACGTTCGTCGCCACCCACAGCGCGCCGGCCCGGATCGCGAGGGTCGCCTCGGCGAGGATCGGCCAGCCGGTGTCCGGGGAATGTCCCTGCACGACGGCGACCGGCCGCTCGTCCGCGGAACGCACCGGCCTCAGGCCGACGTGGGTGATCTCCTCGGACAGCGCCTCGGTTCCCACGACGAGGACTGCGGCACCAGCGGGGACACGCTCGGCGAGCAGACGGGCGGCGGACTGCGAACTGGTCACCACCGTCGACTCGTCGGCGGAAAAGCCCAGGTCGCGCAGGTGTGCGGCGACGTCACCGGGCCGGCGACTGGCGTTGTTGGTGACGTAGAACAGCCGGTCGTCACCGCCGGTCAGCGCCTCCACCGCCCCGGGGACGGGATCAGCCCCGCGGTAGACGGTGCCGTCGAGATCGAGCAGCAGCACGTCGTACGCCGACCGCAACGTACCCGCCGCGGTCCGGGCGTCCGCGCGTGCGGATACTCGATCGGTCACAGATCCTCGCCGGTCAGTTCCGCCACCCGCTCCTCGGCGTCGGTTTCGCCGTCGAGGTCGGCGGCGGCCGCGTTGAGGAACCACTTGACGCCGTCCTTCGTGCGACCGGCCGCCACCAGCGCGTCCGCGTAGGCGTAGAACAGGCGTGCGGCGGCGGTCCCGGTCCGGGATTCGTCGAGGTCCGGGGTCTGCAACGTGACGACGGCCTGATCGTACTGGCCGAGGTCCATGCGGGCACCGGCCACGACGATGCGCAGCTCGCTGGCCTCGTCCCCGGTCAGGGCACGGGCTTCCTCGCTGCGACCGAGTTCGATGGCACGCTCCGGCCGGCCGAGTCCGCGTTCGCAGTCGGCCATCACCGCCAGCAGGCCGGGACCGCCCGACATGCGGCGGGCAGCGCGCAGCTCGGACAGGGCCTCGGCCCATTCACCGGCGTGGTAGGCGGTGATGCCCGCGGCCTCGCGGACCACGGCGATGCGACCGGCACGCTGCCGTGCCGCCCGAGCGTGCGCGAGCGCGAGTCGCGGATCGTCGTCGATGAGCTTGCCGGCCATCACCAGGTGCCGAGCGACGGTGTTCGCGTTCGACTTGTCCAGGCTCAGCAGGTCGCGACGGATCGTCGGATCCAGCTCCGAGGCCTCGACATCGTCCGGCAGATCCGGCTCGTCCGGTCGGGCATCCCGACGCTGCGGGGGCACACCCTCGCGACCGCGTCCGGGTCCGAAACCGCCCTCGCCGCCACGACGACGTGCGCCGCCCTCGCGCCGATCCGGGCCGTGACCTCGGCTGTCGCGGGCACCCCGATCGTCACGGGGTCCGCGGTCGCGTCCGTCGCCTCCCCGGCGGTCGTCGCGTCCGCGCTCGCCACGGGCGTGCTCGGGCCGCTCACCGCGGGGCCGGTCACCGAAACCGCCGCGCCGATCGTCGCGGCGCTCGTCGCCGTAACCACCCCGGCGCTCGTCACGTCCGCGTTCGCCACGGGCGTGCTCGGGCCGCTCACCGCGGGGCCGGTCGCCGTAGCCGCCCCGGCGGTCATCGCGACCGCGGTCGCCACGCCCCTGCTCGGAACGTTCGCCCCTGGGCCGGTCGCCATAGCCACCGCGCCGATCGTCGCGGCGTTCGTCGCCGTAGCGGTTCGGACGGTCGCCACCTCGGCCCTGACGGTTGTCGCCGGTTCCGCCCTGACGGCGATCACCCCGGTCGTCGCGACGACGGTCTCCGCCCTGACGTGCATCGTCTCCGCGATACGACGGACGGCCATCACCGCTGCGGCCGTACCGCCCGCGCTCGCCCTCGCCCTGCCGGCGATCGCCGGAAGAAGGACTCTGCCGGCGGTCGCCGAAGGACGAGCTCTGCCGGCGATCGTCGCTGCGGCCGGAACGATTCTCGTCCCGGCGCCGGTCCTGATTGTCGTCGCGTCCCGACCGCGGGGTGGATCCTCCGCCCCGGAAGGATCGACGCTCACCGCTGTTGTCGGACACAGAAAAATCCTTTCACGAAAAAACACGAAAGGGGACCCAGTGAGTGGGTCCCCTTTCGGTAACGGGTGTTCGGCGGTGTCCTACTCTCCCACACCCTGTCGAGTGCAGTACCATCGGCGCAGACAGGCTTAGCTTCCGGGTTCGGAATGGGACCGGGCGTTTCCCTGTCGCTATGGC
>Ga0180215_1001545_pt1 | contig 25101 bp, 18 predicted proteins | sample eDN3rd37CBELigBY_FD_128871 | JGI IMG/M metagenome (GOLD analysis project Ga0180215, IMG submission 128871) | Enriched backyard soil microbial communities from Emeryville, California, USA - eDNA 3rd pass 37_C BE-Lig BY (version 2) (version 2) | ecosystem: Environmental > Terrestrial > Soil >...
CAGTTCTATACATTTACGATGCGATGCATGGCTTCTCCGATTTCCACCACGTGCTGACACGGCATGAGCAAGGCGCTATTCATGCGGCTGACGGCTATGCGCGCGCAAGCGGCAAAGTCGGCGTATGTATCGCAACTTCGGGACCTGGAGCGACGAACCTGGTAACAGGCATCGCTACGGCTTATATGGATTCGGTGCCTCTGGTTGTCATTACAGGAAACGTCATGTCGACGCTGATCGGCTCCGACGCTTTCCAAGAGGCTGATATTACAGGCATTACAATGCCGATTACGAAGCACAGCTACTTGGTGCGCAATGTAGAGGATTTGCCTCGCACGATTCATGAGGCGTTCCATATCGCCAATACGGGGCGTAAAGGTCCGGTGCTGATTGATATTCCAAAGGATGTATCGGCGGCGAAGACGCTGTTCAAGCCGGTAACGGAAGTAAGCATCCGCGGTTACAACCCGACCGTATCTCCGAACAAGCTGCAGGTCGACAAAATGATCAAGGCGATCGAGCAGGCGGAACGTCCGCTTATTCTCGCAGGCGGCGGTGTCGTTTACTCTGGAGCCCATGAGGAATTGTATGAATTCGTTACGAAATCGGACATTCCGATTACGACGACGCTTTTGGGTCTTGGCGGCTTCCCAAGCGGACACGAATTATGGCTTGGCATGCCGGGCATGCACGGAACCTATACGGCGAACAAATCGATTCAAAGCGCCGACTTGCTGATCAACATAGGAGCGCGGTTTGACGACCGGGTTACCGGCAAGCTAGCGGGCTTCGCGCCTAAAGCGAAAATCGTCCACATCGATATCGATCCTGCGGAAATCGGCAAAAACGTGCCGACGGACATTCCGATCGTCGGCGATGTGAAGACTGTCCTGGAGCAAGCGAATAAGCTTGTGAAGCGGGCCGATAAAGCGGATGAGTGGCGCGCTCAAATCGCGGCATCGAAAGCTCAATATCCGTTCTCTTATGTAGATTCGGACACTGAATTGAAGCCGCAATGGGTTGTCCAGATGCTTCACGAAACGACTAAGGGCGACGCGATCGTAACAACTGACGTAGGCCAGCATCAAATGTGGGCGGCGCAGTATTATAATTTCAACAAGCCTCGTTCTTGGGTAACGTCCGGCGGACTAGGCACAATGGGCTTTGGCTTCCCTTCGGCGATTGGCGCGCAAATGGCTAATCCGGATCGCGTAGTCGTATCGATCAACGGCGACGGCGGCATGCAAATGTGCGCGCAGGAGCTGGCGATTTGCGCCATTAACAACATTCCGGTTAAGGTCGTTATTCTGAACAACCAAGTGCTCGGAATGGTTCGCCAATGGCAGGAGCTTATACATGAGAACCGGTTCAGCCATATCGACCTAGCAGGCAGCCCAGATTTCGTTAAGCTGGCTGAGGCTTATGGCGTTAAAGGCTTCAGAGCATCGAACAAGGAAGAAGCGCGCGCGGTTTGGGAAGAAGCGCTGAACCATCCTGGCCCTGCAGTTGTAGAATTCGTCGTTCGCAGAGATGAGAACGTGTATCCGATGGTAGCACAAGGAAGCACAATCGACGAAATGATCATGGGGGATGCGTAAAATGAAGCATACAATCGCTGTTATTGTTAATGACCAGCCCGGCGTTCTGCAGCGCGTATCAGGCTTGTTCGGACGCCGCGGCTTCAATATCGAGAGCATTACTGTAGGCACATGCGAAGAGCCTGGACTATCCCGTATGGTTATCGTCACTACTGGCGATAACCATACGCTGGAGCAGGTGACGAAGCAGCTGTACAAGCTTATCGACGTTATTAAAGTAATCGACCTTAGCGCTAACCCGATGGTTGGCCGCGAACTTGCGCTAATTAAAGTGAGCGCCGAGCCTGCGATGCGCCCAGAAATTTTAGGCGTTGTCGAGACTTTCCGGGCTGCTATTGTCGATATCGGCACTCATTCGCTTATGGTTCAAGTTGTCGGCGATACCGAAAAAATTGATGCTATGATCGAATTGCTGAAGCCTTACGGCATTCGCGAGCTGTCGCGCACAGGCGTTACTGCGATGGTCCGCGGCAATGTAAAGTAGTGAAGTTTGTCTGTAATTATGTTTAACACCCCGCTTTGAGCGGGAGTTTAAGGCGAGAAGCGGCGCTTTACGAATGCTGGCGAAATGCTTCTTAACTTAAACACCCGCTCAAATGGGTCAAATAAAAGGAGGCAATTATTCAAATGGCAGTTACATTGTACTATGAAAAAGACGCTGATCTAAGCGTACTATCCGGCAAAACAATCGCAGTTATCGGCTATGGCTCCCAAGGCCATGCACAAGCGCAAAACCTTCGCGACAGCGGCGTTAAGGTTGTAATCGGCCTTCGTCCTGGCAAATCCGCGGACGTAGCGAAAAAAGACGGCTTCGAGGTGCTTTCCGTTGCTGAAGCAACGAAAGTAGCTGATATCGTACAAATTTTGCTCCCAGACGAAACGCAAGCTCAAGTGTACAACGATGAAATCGCTCCAAATCTGAAGCAAGGCGCATCCCTGATGTTCTCCCACGGCTTCAACATTCACTTTGGCCAAATCGTGCCAAGCGCTGATACAGACGTATTCCTGGTAGCGCCTAAATCGCCGGGCCACATGGTTCGCCGCACATACCAAGAAGGCTTCGGCGTTCCTGGCTTGATCGCAATCTATCAAGACGCTTCCGGCAAAGCGAAAGACGTAGGTCTTGCTTATGCAAAAGGTATCGGCTGTACGCGTGCGGGCGTTATCGAAACATCTTTCAAAGAAGAAACGGAAACCGACTTGTTCGGCGAGCAAGCTGTACTTTGCGGCGGCGCTTCCGCGCTTGTTAAAGCAGGCTTCGAAACGCTTGTTGAAGCAGGCTACGCTCCAGAAATGGCATACTTCGAGTGCTTGCATGAGCTTAAGCTCATCGTTGACCTGATGTATGAAGGCGGTCTTGCTACTATGCGCGACTCCATCTCCAACACAGCTGAATACGGCGACTATGTAACAGGTCCTCGCATCGTTACAGAAGAAACGAAAAAAGAAATGAAACGCGTGCTTGAAGATATCCAATCCGGCCGCTTCGCTCGCGATTTCATCCTTGAGAACAAATCGAACCGTGCAATGCTTACGGCTACACGCCGCAACGAAGCTGCTCATCCAATCGAAGAGACAGGCAAACAGCTTCGCCAATTGATGCACTGGATCAAAAAGTAATAAAACCTTCTACAACGTAATAGTTTGCAGAAGAACGATATAATCCCGGTTCTCCGGAGCGCAGGCGCTGATTTTCATTTCGGGGCCTGCGCCCTTGGGAGATCCGGGATCATTCTGTTCACGGAGGAGGATGGCAAGGATGCGGAAAATTTATATTTTCGACACAACGCTGCGCGACGGCGAGCAATCGCCTGGCGTCAACTTGAACACGAAGGAAAAGGTGGAAATCGCCCTTCAACTGGAGAAGCTTGGAATTGACCGTATTGAAGCGGGTTTTCCTGCGGCGTCTCCTGGCGATTTGGCTGCGGTTAACGCCGTAGCTCGCGCAGTTAAGAATGCTTCAATCATCGGATTGTCACGCTCTCGTGAACAAGATATCGATGCGGTTCGCGAAGCGCTTCAAGGCGCGCAGGATCCGTGCATCCATTTATTCCTGGCGACGAGCCCGATTCATCGCAAGCATAAGCTGCGCATGGAGAAGGAGCAAGTGCTGGAGACGGCTGAGCGCGCGATTCGTTACGCTAGGCAATATTTTGATAAGGTTGAGTTTTCGGCAGAGGATGCAGGACGTACCGAGCTGGATTTTCTATGCCAGGTTACCGATATGGCTATCCGCGCAGGCGCGTATGTCGTCAATTTGCCGGACACGGTCGGTTATTTGAATCCGATAGAATACGGCAATATTTTCAAGACGATGAAAGAAAATGTGCCGAACATCGAGAAGGTGCAGCTAAGCGCGCACTGCCATGACGACTTGGGCATGGCGACTGCCAATGCGCTTGCAGCTATTCTGGGCGGCGCGGATCAAATCGAAGGCACCATTAACGGAATCGGCGAGCGCGCCGGCAATACTGCGCTCGAAGAGGTTATTATGGCGCTGGCGACGCGTCCGGATTACTTCGATGCGACAACGACGATTCAATTGAAGGAAATTGCCAAAACAAGCCGTCTTGTCAGCAAGCTGACAGGCATGGTCATTCCAGGCAATAAAGCGATTGTCGGCGCCAATGCGTTCGCGCATGAATCCGGCATTCACCAAGACGGCATGCTGAAGGAGAAGACGACTTACGAGATCATCTCTCCGGATACAATCGGCCTTCGCGAGTCGAAGCTCGTTCTTGGCAAGCACTCCGGCCGCCATGCGTTCCGCGAGAAGCTGATCGATCTCGGCTATGAGCTTGAGGACGAAGCGGTGAACACGGCATTTGCCAAGTTCAAGGATCTTGCCGACCGCAAGAAAAATGTCAGCGACGAAGATATTCGCGCTCTGCTTGAGGAGAAGCTGACCGATACGCCTGAAGTATACACGCTGGAGATGATCCAGGTGAGCTACGGCAATCAATCGACGCCTAGCGCATCCGTTCGCGTCCGCAAGTCCGATGGCGAGGCGGCGGAGGAAGCGGCAATCGGCAACGGCTCGGTTGATGCGATCTACAATGCGATCGACAAAGTGACGTCCGAAGCGGTCGAGCTTGAGGATTACTCCATCAAATCCGTATCGCAAGGCAAGGACGCGCTTGGCGAGGTGCATGTCGTGCTGAAGCAGGACGATGTAACCGCACAAGGCCGCGGCCTGAGCACCGACATTTTGGAGGCGAGCGCGCGCGCGTATATCGATGCGCTTAACCGTCTGATCGACAAGCGCAAAACGCCAAGCCGCCGTGACAAAATGAGCTTGATCTAGGCATAAGATTCATGGACAGCAGAAGCAGCAGGTGCAGCGAACAGCCGCGCTTGTTGCTTTTTTTGCTGCGGCGTCGATATTTGTTCACTTGCTGCTGCGTGAATCGTTCATGTAGGGCGGGATTGGGGGCGCTGGAGTGAACGAGTGTTGTTAATTAGTGAAGTGAAGTTAAATCGTATTTCTTCAATTGTCGTAGAATAGTGAAGTAAAGTTCACTCCCCGTGAACATAAGTTCATGACGAGTGAACTTTGATTCACTAAATCGCGCTGCGGGCTTGTTGGCAGCCAAATTAGAGTAATTGGATTCATTAATTAGTGAATAGGTTCACATCGTTCGCATCATTCGCATTAGTTCATATATGGGAGATGTGCAGAACCGTTCAGTTATAGTCTATAACTATAAAGCCAATAGATTTTATATCTTTGTCTAATGCTTTAATTTATGGTACAAATGATAGTATGCTATATATTCCGTAGATTTCATTGAAGATGAGGAGTGTTAACGATATGTCAGAAGTGAAAAAAATCGCAGTCATCGCCGGCGATGGCATCGGACCTGAAGTTGTTGGCGAGGCGTTGAAAGTATTGAAAAAAACAGAAGAGCTGTTCGGCTACAAATTTGAAACAGAGCATGGCTTGTTCGGCGGCATCGCAATCGATGAGAAAGGTACTCCGCTTCCGCAAGAAACGCTTGATATGTGTAAAGCTGCAGACGCTGTATTGCTTGGCGCAGTCGGCGGACCGAAGTGGGACAACAATTCGAAGGAGCTTCGTCCGGAAACAGGCCTGCTAGGTATCCGCAAAGCGCTTGGCTTGTTCTCTAACATTCGTCCGGCAAATGTTTTTGACTGCTTGAAAGAAGCGTCGACACTGAAGCCAGAAGTGCTGGAAGGCACTGACCTGATCGTAGTGCGTGAGCTTACAGGCGGCATCTACTTCGGCGAGAAATTCCGCCGCGAAGGAGCTAACGGCGAAGAAGCGGTTGATACTTGCGTATACAATGTCCAAGAGGTTGAGCGCATCGTTCGCCAAGCTTTCGATATCGCAATGACTCGCAGCAAGCGTCTTGCTTCTGTAGACAAAGCGAACGTTCTGGAAACTTCCCGCCTGTGGCGCGAGGTTGTTAACCGGATTGCTCCGGAATATCCAGAGGTTGAGCTGGAGCATGTGCTTGTAGACAACTGCGCAATGCAATTGCTGCGCCGTCCTTCGAGCTTCGACGTTATCGTAACGGAGAACATGTTCGGCGACATCCTGAGCGACGAAGCGGCTATGCTTACAGGCTCGATCGGCATGCTGTCCTCCGCATCGCTGGGCGAAGGCAGCTTCGGCTTGTACGAGCCGGTGCACGGCTCCGCGCCTGACATTGCCGGCCAAGGCATCTCCAACCCAATTGCGACGATTTTGTCCGTCGCGCTTATGTTCCGCCTTACATTCGGCTATCATGAAGCAGCTGCTTCTATCGAGAACGCAGTTAAAGAAGTGCTTGATGCAGGCCACCGTACAGGCGATATCGCTGTCGATAAGAGCAAAGCGATCGGTACGACTGCAATGGGCGATCTGATCATTGCCGCAATGAAAAAATAATCGTGATAAATGAATAAGGGATGTCCTCTTAGCAGACAGTGTCTGGCGGGGGACATCCCTTTTTATATTCCGAAGCTGCCGCATGGAGATTGCCTTCGAGTATGGCCTGCCTATGCATAATGAGATGTTTTTAATGGTGGAAGCATCTTCGCATTTGGCTGTAAAGCAGGAATTAAGAGAGAACGGGACGAATAAAGTAAACGAAGCAAAATGATTTTTTTCAATATTTACGAGGATGGCCGTAGCATAGAATACTCTAAAGTGAGCCGAGAGGAGAGTCGCCGATGAGCTTTTGCTGTGGAGCCAGCATGTTAGGCACGAAAGGAACGCTAAAGCACTACAAGACACATATTCATAATGTTCCGATTACGTATTGTCCTGTGTGCCACCGCGTCGATATTCATTACTTAGCCCAAAACGAATATGATATATTGGCCGAATATGCGCACGGTGACGGAGCCGAGGAAGTCGATTTTCAAGATTATGTCGAGCAGGAAGGCAAGGATTTGCTAGCTAACTGCGTTAACCATGAGAATGAGGACCCTTACGAGGTCGTTTTGAATCAGATTGATATGGCGCTTGACCTTATGAATTTTGCGTCCCAAATAAATGATATGGAATGGCAGTCGGAGTTGAAGCGGCGGCTTATCGTATTGAATGGCAGACGAAATAAGCTGCTGCAGCGGAGAACGTCAGTCTAGCGCGCCGGAAGGAAATTCATACGGGCAATGATGACAAGCAAAGCCTCCTGCACGGGGGCTTTTTCATTGAAAGAAGATTTATATGCCTCCAAATGGGGTATAGCAGAAATAGAATTCATTTTTCTCATTTTTTTATCCGGACACCCCCTTAACGGCAAGGGGGCAAACGAAATATTAGTAGTAAAGAGGTGGAGCTATTGTTACTTGTTTTGTTCAAAAGATTTCTGCGGAGATCGGCAGTCTCCGAAGCAGAGGAAATCGAGCAGAAGCTTACACCTGAAAACAGCGTTATTCGGATTCGTCAAGGCGATGAGCTTCTGCGTGAGCAATTTATATCCGATTACAAGCCATATATAGCAAAAGTAACAAGTCGATTCAGCAAACGGTACATTGATCCGTCCAGAGATGATGAATTTAGCGTGGCGCTGCTCGCTTTCAACGAAGCGATCAACCAGTACGACGTCCGCGCTGGAAAATCATTTATCGGATTTGCAGAAACCGTCATTCGTCGTCGGCTTATTGACTATGTCCGAAAAGAGCAAAGGCATAAGGACGTTGTCCCGTACAGCATGTTCGATTCCGAGGATGAAGAGGCTGCAGCCTATAATGTGATAGAGACGAAGCAGGCTGTCCATGCTTATGAGAGCAAGCGCGATCAAGAGGAAAGAAAACAAGAGATAGCAGAGCTGAATGAAGATTTAATGAATTATGGAATTACTTTCGAAGAGCTGGTCGAGCTTTCACCTAAGCACGCCGATTCACGCAAGCTGCTGATCGGCATTGCCCATACACTTGCAGCCGAACAAGAGCTGATGAGCATATTGAGAACGACCCAAAGGCTTCCGGTCAAGGAATTGACGGAACGCTGCGGCGTCTCGCGCAAGACGATTGAGAGAAACCGGAAATATTTAATCGCGATAGCACTAATCATGTCCGGATTATATCCATACATGCATGATTATTTACATATACCGTTGCCATTTAATGAAGAAATTCGGAATAAGGAGGTTGGCCAATGAAACGCGGTGTCGTGATGTCTATTCAAAAGCAGCATCTGGTAGTAATGACGGCAGACGGCCAATTCGTTAAAGTCCCTAATTCCGGAAGCACCCAGCTTGGCGAGGAAATCTCGTTTGAAGAGGAATATAAGAGCAGGCGCAGGTTTAGCGAGCAAGCGCGCTACTTAACGGGCGCCGCTGCAATTGTGCTGGTGCTTGGCGTTTCGATACTGATGATGGCAATGCGTGACACTCATGCTGTAGTCGCTTATTTAAGCATGGATATCAATCCAAGCGTAGAGTTCGGCGTCGATAAGGGAGAGCTTGTGCAGGAGCTCCGGGCATTGAATAAGGATGGCGAAAAAATAATTGAAGGAATCGCCTACAAAGGAATATCGCTCGATGAGGTTGCGTCTGCTGTCATTGAGAAAGCCAAGCAATCCCACTACTTGGATCTGCCTGACCGGGATATCGTCATTACGAGCATGCTTTTGGACGATAAGAAGGTGAAGCAGCTCGACTATGATCAATTTTTAGCGGGAAAAATTAGCAAGACGCTCATCGGCATGCTGGCGGAAGCCGCCGCCGAATCTTCGAAAACGAATGTGACGACGCTCACGCTTCCGATCGAAATGAGGAATGAAGCGGCAGCGAACGGCGTATCCTCCGGCAAGCTAGCCGTCTACTTAATGGCTAAAAATGAAGGCTATGAGGTGGAGCTGGAGCAGTTCAAGGGCCAGTCGATAGATAAGGTCGTAGAGCCGATCGGCGGCATGAAGACGATAATCGAAAATGCTGAGGACACGAGCAAGCAGAAGATGAAGGAACTGCTGGAGCGCGAGCAAGCCGAGATGAAGCTGAAGTCCGCGCTCGCAGCGGAGAAGACTGCCGCAACGGCAAAGCCGCCGGCGTCGCCGTCGGCGGTGCCGGCAAAGCAGAATGGTAAAAATGACCGCGAGGATAAATGGAGCGGCAATGGCAACGGCAAGCGCGGTAACAAAAACAGCGGCGATAATAAGGACGATAAGAAAAGCAACGATAAAAGCAGCGCAGCTAATAAAGATAAAGACAGCAAGAAAAATAGCAGCGAAAAAAATAGCAATCGGGATAAACGGTCCGGCAAAGACAGTAAAGACAACAAAGACAGCAAAGACACCGGCATCAGCAGGGACAACAAGAGCGATGACCGCGGCAAGGATAATAACCGGAATCAATCCCGCAGCAATAAAGACGATGATGACGATGACGATCGCAAAAAGGATAAATCCGGCAAAGCCGGGTCGCAAAACGATTCACGGAGCAGCAGCGGCAAAAATAGCAAGAGCAGCGATAATAAATCTAATAGCCGTGGAAATAACGATTCCAACCAAAACGGCGGCTCGGGAAATCGCGACAGCGGGAGGAATTGGCGTTAAAGCTCGAATAATGTAATTTTTTAATGGAAGATTAGTGCAAAATGCTCACTGTATTTCGCGGATATTTGCGTCAAACAAGATTCGACAGTATCTCTTATTGACATATTTTGTTATACAAACCTATGATTAAGTAGATCATATATTCGTAGTATGTAGACGTTGTCGGGGGAGGACGAATAAATGCAAGCGATTCGAAATCGGTATTTCCCGGCGCTTGCAGAGTACAGTCGTAGCGGATCAGAAGCATCATTAGAGCAAGCAAGCGAGCTTGGCAGAGCACTTTGCGGCGTTAACCCGGAGCAAATTATAGCTGTTCATGAAGATTGTATGCGTACGTTGGTCGACAACATCGCATCCGATGAGGCGCTTAAGCTATATAAGCGCTCATTCGTTTTTTTAACGGAAATCATGCTGGCCTGCAGTTCGCTGCAGCAGTCTGTGGACGGCAAGGAGAAGCAGTTCAACGAGATGAGAGAGCTGCTTTACCGGTCCAATCGTTCGTTCGAAATGGTAAAAAACAAATACGAGAATGTGCTGCAGCATATGGACAGCGGAATTGCGCTATTCGACGACGATGGCATTCTATCGTTCATTAATCTGCAAATGGCGAAGCTAATGGACATTCCGCGCAATACGTTAATCGGCTGCACGTTGAGGGAATTGCTGAGGCACAGGCAGCTGTCGATTGCTACAAGACGTACCATTTTGCGGCTGTATAAGGAAATGACATTGAAGCGAAGCCGTTATTACGAGTTCCAGGATAAGAACGGCAAGCACTTGCTCGTAACGGTGACGTACGGCGATCAACTGGACGGGGATATTTTGTTCAGTGTGAAAGATGTATCCGAGTACAAGCAAATTGAGCAAACTGCGATGCAGAACGATAAGCTGGCGATGCTCGGAAAAATTGCGGCAGCAATCGCGCATGAAGTGCGCAATCCGCTGACGAGCATTCGGGGCTTCATTCAGCTGCTTCGCCCTTATTTGCTTGAGGTTGGAAAGGCAGAGTACGCGCGAATCATATTGACGGAGATCGACAGGGCTAACGATATTATTTATGAATTTTTGAATTCGTCCAAGCCTACGGCGCCAATGAAGCAGCTTATACCGGTCAACAACTTAATCAGAGAAGTTGCCATGCTGATGGAAAGCGAGGCGCTAATGCGCAACTGCGAGCTGTCGGCGGAATATGAAAGCAATGACAGCATGGTATCGATCGATGTTAAGCAAGTAAAGCAAGTTGTGCTCAATATGGTGAAGAATGCATTGGATGCGATTGAGGACGTACATACGGAACGACGCGGGCGAATTGTTATTACGACATGTCCGGAAGGCGAATTCGTCAAGGTGGCTATTCAAGATAACGGAAAAGGGATGGACAACGCGACGATGTCGCGATTGTTCGACCCGTTCTTTACGACGAAGGAAACCGGAACGGGACTTGGCCTGTCGGTAAGCTATCGCATTATTCGAAATCATGGAGGAATGATCCGAGTCGAGAGCCAGCCGGGCTACGGCACAAGCTTTAACGTTTACTTGCCTTTAACTATATAAAGAAGTAGAATCGGGGTGATGACCCCGATTTTTTTTCATCTCATTACCATTTAACAAACAGTAATTATCGAGAAACCATTATTTTTATTTCATGACTGGAGGCGTTCACTGTGGGAGCTAACATTCAATATTGCGAGAAACTAGAACAGCTGCAACCGGCTGACGCGCTCATTCGTTTTGTAAGCGAAGCTGAGCTTCAAGGAGAAGGAGATATCGTTCAGCCTCAAATAGACCGGGCCATTAAAGGTCTGTATGCGAAAAAACTGTTCAAGGCTGAGCCGGAGCAGGCGGAATCGATTCCGACGCTCGGTTTGCATCCGGCAGAGCATATCGTATTTGCAGGCCTGTCGCCGGAAGAAGGAATGAACGGCCTGCGCAAAGGAGCGGCTGCAGCGGCAAGGGAGCTGAAGCGTCTGCGCGCGAAAAATGTCAGCATTATTTTCCCGCAGGAAGAGCTTTACGCGGCAGCTGGACAATCAGGAGCAGCCCGCTGCGCGCAAGCGCTGGCAGAAGGATTGCTGCTTGCTCTGCATGAGCGTGAGCCGATGCTGCGCATCCAGCCGGAGCTTTATGAGCTGCAAAACGTCCAAATCCACCAGCTTAGCGAGAACGGCAAGCAATGTCCGGAGGAATGGCGGAGCGGCATCGAGCGCGGCAGCTTGTATGCGAAGGCAACTGCCTATGCTCGCGATTTGACGAACTTGCCCGGCAACGAGCTGACGCCGGAGCGACTGGCTTACTTAGCGGAGGAGCTGGCGCGCGAAGCGGATTTGGAAATTGAGGTTATTGACGAATGGACAGCTTCCGAGCAAGGAATGGGCGGCTTGCTTGGCGTAGGCCAAGGAAGCGTCAATCCGCCGCGGATGATCGTTATTCATTATAATGGCGCGCCGGATTCCGAGGAAAAGTGGGGGCTTATCGGTAAGGGCATTACGTTCGATACCGGAGGCATTTCACTAAAGCGGGCTGCCGGCATGGAGGAAATGATTACCGATATGGGCGGCGCAGCCTCGGTGCTCGGCGCGATGCTTATCGTCGGCGAGCGCAAGCCAGCGGTTAATATTGTAGCGGTCATACCGACTGCGGAAAATATGCCTTCGGACCGGGCGCTCAAGCCGGGCGACGTCATTCGGATGATGAGCGGTCATACGGTCGAAATCATCAATACCGATGCCGAGGGAAGGCTCGTGCTGGCTGACGGCGTTACGACAGCCATTCGCCGCGGGGCGACAAAGCTGGTTGACGTAGCAACCTTGACGGGCGCCGTTGTCGCGGCATTGGGCAATGAAGTGACAGGAGCGGTCGCCAATAATGATGCCTTGATGAAGCGGGTATTGGAGGCATCAGTGCTAGCGGGAGAGCGCATATGGGAAATGCCGTCCTATCCGGAATATAAGAGGCAGCTCAAAAGCAGCGCGGCGGATTTAAGAAACGGCGGCTATAAGCAAGGACGAATGATGACTGCAGGCTTGTTCATCGGCTTCTTTGCCGAGGAGCTGCCTTGGGTCCATCTTGACATCGCAGGGACGGCGCGGCTGGAATCCAATCGGGGCTGGGAAAATAAAGGGGCGACAGGCGTCATGGTGCGTACTCTAGCAGAGCTGATAGAAGCCTAAGCTTTAAAAGAATTGTCAGACTCATGCCGCCTTGCCATTCATGACATCGATTGATGCTCAAAAGCGATTATATTAATGCTTTAATGATTATTGTAGGCGGACGATTCATAATCTACAATGAAGTAAGCTAGACCGCAATCTGACAAGAGGCGGATAGCTTCTTCCTATGTTAGGGAAGCAATTTGAAAGCTATAGGATGCTATAAGCGGATGCTTATAGACTCTTATAGGAGCGAAACAAGCGATTGCCGCTCTTTTAAGGCGACAGCCGATTTCGCTCAGCGCAAACGTTATTTTTATATGTGTAGTGAGCGGTTTATGTATCTTTAAGTTCTGCTCGGAAAATAATAAGATTGCAAAGATAAGAGAGGGTGGAAAATTCTGCAATGAGCATCCATGATGAGCGCAAGCAATCGCCTTGGCAAAGCTACTATGGTCCCAATCTCGGGTATGTGCAGGAGCAGTACGAACGTTTTCTGGAAGATCCGTCTTCCGTAGACGAAGCCGATCGTCAATTGTTTTTACGTTGGGGGGCGCCGCCTTCCGAGGATATGATTGAATATGTTGCCGAACAGCCCGCCGCTAGAGCAGTATCGAGCCAAGCTGTCGGATCTTTAAATGCATCACATTTTCAGAAGGTCGTGGCTGCGCATCAGCTTATGCTGAACATACGCAGATACGGCCATTTAGCTGCGGATATCAATCCGATGAATTTAAGCGCAAGAACAGAGACAAAGCTGCTTGATCCAGCCAACTTCGGATTGACTGAAGCGGACTTGGCGGCAATGCCGGCTTCATTGATTTGGGATAACGCGCCTTCCAATATTTCGAACGGTTGGGAAGCGATTAATCGCCTAAGAGAAATTTATACGCGTTCGGCTGCATATGAGTTCGCTCATATTCATGACGATAACGAACGGTTCTGGCTGAACAAGCAAGCCGAGTCTGGCTCATTCCCGGCTCCGCTGTCGCCGAGAGAGCGCGCGGCATTGCTTGAGAGGCTCATACAGGTTGAATATTTCGAGAGCTTCTTGCACAAAACATTCGTCGGCCAAAAGCGCTTCTCCATCGAAGGCGTAGACATGCTGGTGCCGATTCTGGATGAAATCGTTCGCGCGGTAGCGCATGACGGCGCTCAACACATTCTGATGGGCATGGCCCATCGCGGACGTTTGAACGTTCTAGCCCATGTACTGGGCAAGCCTTATGATAAAATTTTCTCCGAGTTCTACCATGCGCCGAACAAAGAGCATTTGCCGTTCGAAGGCAATGACGGTTGGACAGGCGACGTGAAATATCACTTGGGTGCTGACCGCGCTGTCAAAGAAGGCGAGACTGTTCGCGCTAATTTGCTGCTCGCCAACAACCCGTCGCACTTGGAATTTGTTAACTCGATCGTTGAAGGGTATACGCGTGCTGCACAAGAGGATCGCAGCGGCGCAGGCTTTCCGGTTCAAGACATTACAAAAGCGGTATCGATCGCCATTCATGGCGATGCGGCGTTCCCAGGCGAGGGTATCGTTGCAGAAACGCTTAATTTGAACAATCTTGCCGGCTACCGCATCGGCGGTACAATCCATATTATTGCGAACAACCGTCTGGGCTTTACGACTAACAGCCAAGACTCGCGTTCAACTCATTATGCAAGCGATCTTGCGAAAGGCTACGATCTTCCGATCATTCACGTAAACGCAGACGATCCGGAGGCTTGCCTTGCGGCAGTTCGTCTCGCTTGCGAATATCGTCTACGTTATCAAAAAGGCTTCGTTATCGACTTGATCGGCTACCGCCGTTACGGACATAATGAAATGGATGATCCGGATGCAACGCAGCCGCTCGTCTATCAGAAGGTTCGCAATCATCCTACAGTAAGCAAGCTGTATGAACAGCAATTGCTGAACGAGAAAGCATTGACGGAAGAGCAAGTAGAGGAAATGAAGCAGCGCACGAACAGCAAGCTGCAGGAATCGTACGAAACGATGAAAGCGGAAGCTGCTAAGCCGATCCAACTGCCTCATCCTGAAGTTGAAGGCGTTAAGCTGGATGAAATTCGTACGGCTGTGCCGAGTGACAAGCTTCATGACATTAATCTTGGCTTGCTGAACAGACCGGAGGGCTTCACTGAATATTCGAAGGTACAGCGCATTTTGCAGCGCCGTGCTACAGCTCTTGATGACGGGGAGAAGGTTGACTGGTCGCTTGCGGAGGCACTGGCATTCGCAACGATTTTGGCAGATGGAACGCCAATTCGACTGACTGGCCAAGATTCCGAGCGCGGCACATTCGCGCATCGCCATATTATGCTGAACGATGCGGTTACCGGTGCTAAATTCTCTTCGATGCATATGCTGCCGGAAGCGAAAGCTTCTTTCGCGGTGTATAACAGCGCGTTGTCTGAAACAGCGGTTCTCGGCTTTGAATACGGCTATAACGTATTTGCGCCGGAAACTTTAGTGATCTGGGAAGCGCAATTCGGCGATTTCGCGAACGTTGCCCAAGTAATGTTCGACCAGTTCATCTCTTCGGGACTTGCGAAATGGCATCAAAGATCCGGTATCGTATTGCTGCTGCCGCATGGCTATGAAGGCCAAGGACCGGAGCACTCCAGCGCAAGGCTGGAGCGTTACCTGCAATTGTCGGCGGATAACAACTGGACGGTTGCCAACCTGACCACATCGGCTCAATATTTCCACTTGCTTCGCAGACAAGCAGCATTGCTCGGTACGCCTCAAATGCGTCCGCTTGTGCTGATGGCTCCGAAGAGCTTGCTTCGCAACCCGCGTGTCGCGTCGCATGGCGTGGAATTTAGCGAAGGCTCATTTAAGCCGGTATTGCCGCAATTCAGCTTAACGGAGACGAAGGAGCGCAGAGACAAAGTGAAGCGTCTCGTTTTGTGCTCGGGCAAGGTGGCCGTCGATATCGAAGAGGCGCTTTCTTCCGGTAATGAGGGAGAGTACGATTGGCTGCGCGTAGCGCGTGTCGAACAGCTCTATCCGCTTCCGAAGGATGAGCTGGCTCGTATCGTGAAGGCGTTCGACAAGCTCGACGAAATTGTTTGGGTTCAGGAAGAGCCTAAAAACCAAGGCTCCTGGAATTATATCGAATCGCATCTGCGCGAGCTCGCGCCTAAGAAGGCGGCAGTTCGATACATCGGCAGACCGGATCGTTCCAGTACGGCAAGCGGGCACTCCGATGTGCACAGCGCTGAGCAGAAATGGATTATTTCTTCCGCTTTGGACGCCGAAGCGTTTAAAGCTAGTCTGATTAGGGGGTAATAGAAATGGCAGATATTATTGTTCCAGAACTTGGCGAATCGATCACTGAGGCTACGATTTCGAAATGGTTTGTGAAGGAAGGAGACAGCGTCAATCAAGGCGATGTCCTTCTGGAGCTTGAAACAGATAAAGTTAATGTTGAAATTAGCGCTGACAGCGCGGGTGATGTCAGCGGCATCTCAAAAGCTGAAGGCGATGTTGTTCTTGTAGGTGAAGTCATTGGCGTTATCGGCGCCGGCGGAGCGGCTCCAGCCGCTGCGCCTGCACCAGCGCAAGAAGCGCCGGCTAAAGCTGCCGCTGCACCAGCGGTTGCAGCAGCCGCACCTGCAGCTTCAGCGCCAGCAGCAGAAGGCGCGTCAGCCGTTAACGCAACGCCGGCTGCACGCAAGCTTGCCCGCGAGCAAGGCATCGACTTGGCGCAAGTACAAAGCAAAGACCAAATCGGACGCATCTATCCGGAAGATGTCCGCTCGCATGGACAAGCAGCAGCAGCTCCTGCGCCGGCAGCAAGCCGTCCGGCCGCTGCGCCAGCTCCGGCAGCAAGCGCATCAAACGATGGGAAGCCGGTTGAGCGTAAGCGCATGTCCCGCCGCCGCGCGACAATTGCGAAGCGTCTGGTTGAAGCTCAACGCACAGCAGCGATGCTGACAACGTTCAACGAAGTTGACATGACGGCGATTTTGGAGCTTCGCAAACGCCGGAAGCAAGCATTCTTCGAGAAGAACGAAGTAAATCTCGGCTTCATGTCCTTCTTCACGAAAGCAGTTGTGGGCGCATTGAAGCAATTCCCGCTGCTCAACGCTGAAATTGACGGCGAAGATATCGTTGTGAAGAAATTCTTTGACATTGGTATTGCTGTAGCGGCTAATGAAGGTCTAGTCGTTCCTGTCGTACGCGATGCGGATCGCTTGAGCTTCGCTGAAATCGAGCGCACGATCGGCGATCTCGCTAAGAAGGCTCGTGCGAACACATTGTCGATCGGCGATCTTCAAGGCGGCAGCTTTACAATTACGAACGGCGGCGTATTCGGCTCCTTGCTTTCGACGCCAATTCTTAACACGCCTCAAGTCGGCATTCTGGGCATGCACAAAATTCAAATCCGTCCGGTTGCGATCGACGAGACAAGAATGGAAAACCGCCCAATGATGTACATCGCTCTTTCTTACGATCATCGTATCGTAGACGGCAGCGAAGCTGTACGCTTCCTTGTAACAGTGAAAAACCTGCTTGAGGATCCGGAATCCCTTCTGCTTGAAGGCTAGTTGATATAGTATAAACAATTGTTTAACGAAACTGTTCATTCCCTTATGATGGGAATGAACAGTTTTTTTTCTTTTTATTGAAATAAAAGAAAGCTAAGCAGGAACAGCTTAATGTTTGTTGAAAGTATTGATGGGATCGATAATTGTTTTTTTCAGAGGGGAGTGTAATGCATGATTGAAAATTTCGATTTGGCGCCCTGTATGGTTTCATGCGAAGAACTAAACAATATGGAGGTTTTGGGCATATGCAGGCAGCTGTTGTATCACTTTCCGGATGCGGTCGTTATAAGCGACCGGGTAAAAATATTATATGCGAACCGATCGGCATTAAAGATGGCCGGGACGGATTCGCTGTCGGTTATTGTCGGCAGGCCGATAAGCGATTTTGTCCATCCTAATCAGCTTCATGAAATGAAATTGCGATTAGATGAATTATTCGAGACGAATGAGTCCATTACATATAGCGATATTATTTTAACAAATGGAGGAAATAGGAACTATGTCACGGAAATTTCGAGCACTCGAATATATGATAATAATGGAAACCCGGTGCTATTAAGCGTCATACGCGACGTAACGGAGCGAAAGCGATCGGAGGAGCTGCTCATTCGGTCTGAGAAGCTGTCGGCCATCGGCCAATTGGCGGCAGGCGTGGCACATGAAATACGCAATCCGCTGGCTGCGCTTAAGGGCTTTACACAGCTGTTGAAATCGAAGCTTCCCGACTATGGGAGCTATTTCAACATTATGGCGAGTGAAATTGACCGGATTAATTTAATCGTCAATGAATTTATGACCCTTGCTAAGCCGCACTACTCCCATTATACGGTTGGAAGGCTTGAGCCGATCATACATAGTGTGCTGTCTATTCTCGAAACGCAGGCGACGCTGCTCAACATCATGCTGCGGGTAGAATTGAACTCGCCGTTGCCTGTTGTGCTGTGCAGTGAAAATCAATTGAAGCAAGTGTTCTTAAATATAATAAAAAATGCGCTGGAATCGATGCAGGGCGGCGGGGAAGTTGTAATAACGGGGAATGCGCCAGGAAATGATATGGTGGAGATTAAGATTAAGGATGCGGGACCAGGCATGCCCGAGGAGCTTATAGCCAAGCTTGGAGAGCCTTTCTTCACAACGAAGGAGAAAGGCACCGGGCTTGGATTAATGATCAGCTCACGCATTGTTGCGGAGCATAAGGGAAGCTTGAACATAACAAGCCAAATAAACAGCGGCACGACAATTACGATCAGGTTGCCTGTTTATAAGCAGGAGCCGCAAGCTTAGATTGCGGCCTGTGATGCAGCAAATAGTAAAACAAGACGCTGGCTGCAATGACGATCGCACATATGACATACATCGCGGAATAGCTTGAAGCGGTGGCTATGGCGCCTAACGTGTAGGAGCCGATGCCGTATCCAAGATCGAATAGCAAATAGAAGGTTGCCGTAGCCAGCCCGCGCCGTTCGGGCTTGGCAGACATAATGGCAATAGTCTGCAGGCACGGCAGCATGGCGCCGTATCCCAGCCCGGCTACAGCGCCAGATAACAGCAGCATCGCCGGCATATCGGCGAAGCTAAGCAGAAGCATGCCGAGGGCGAAGATGAAGATGCTCGGATATATGATGTAGCTTTTATTGTAACGATCCATCATTTTACCGATAAAAGGTCTTGGCAAAATAATCATAAGGCCGAAGAATACAAAATAATAGCTGGAAACATCAGCAAGATTGCGTTCCTTCGCATAAATCGAAATGAATGTAATAAGGCCGCTGTACGAGAACGCAATAATAAAGCCGCTGATCGAGATCGGCACCGCATTGCGCTCAATCATATCGCGGATACTGAATTTACGCTTTACGCTGTTTTCCGGCGCAGCGGCGGCAGCTGCTGCTGAAACAGCCTGCTGAGCGTTGTTCGCCATGCTTTTCTTGGATTGGCGGAAGGCCGACAGACCAAGCACATAAGCAATTATGGCGCATATGGCGCATACCGCGAATACGGCGTTGAAGCCCCATTGATGCGTAATCGTTAAACCGATATAAGGACCGATAACCATAGCCATGCTCATGAATAAACTGAAATAGCTGATTCCTTCGCCTTTGCGGCTATCGGGAATGAAGTTTATCGCTGCCGTATTGGTTGCGGTCGTCGCGATCGCAAAGCTGCCGCCGTGTAAAAACCGAATGACGAGTAGCACCGTGAATCCTAGAATCGCAAAGTACGAGATGGAAAAAATCATGTAAAGCAGCAAAGCGGCGAAAACGATTTTCTTCACGCCATATTTCATCATGAATTGACCGGCAAAAGGACGAAGCAGAACGGCCGAGATGATGAAAGCTGCCATCGCCAAGCCTGCTTCGGAGTCGGTGCCGCCCAAATTTTCCGTTACATAAAGCGACATGCCGGTTGCTAAAATATAAAAAGCAAGAAAAACAAAAAAACTGCTGAAGCTTATTTTCATAAAGCTCGCAGTCCACAGTTTAGGCTGCTGCATAAATGGATGTTCCCCCTTAGATGTTATAATGATGCAGAGTGCAGCTCCACATGCCTGTCAGCATTATTATTTAGTTTGTGCATAATGGCAGTGAATTGCTCAATTTCTTCTTTCGTAATATTGGAAAGCAAGTTTTCAATAAAGGCCTGCTCGATCGGAATTAACGTATGAACGATATGCTTGCCTTCCTCAGTCAAGTATAGCTGTATCGAACGGCGGTCATCGGGATTGCTGACACGCTTTACTAACCCTTTGCGTTCCAATTGGTCGACAAGTCGGGTGACGTTAGCTCTGTCTTTCTCTGTCCGTGTTGCTATTTCTTTATGGGTTGCTCCGTCCTCTTCGATGAGGCAAAACATAACGCTCCATTGCTCGGAGGTTACGTCGTACGGTTGAAAGAGCGAGGATAATTGATGGGAAAGCTTGCGGCCCGTGTTGCTGATGTAATAGCCTATCGGATTTTTAAGCTTCAAAATGTTATTACACCTTCTATCTCCGTGAAATTAGTTGACTTAACAATAATACGCTTATCAACAAAAGCTGTCAACCGCTCGCGGATCGCTGGCATAGCGATTCTGTAACAACTATCGAATATTTGAATAGGCAGCAGGATGTGACTCGGAATGGGACACTTCCCGGTATGCTAACTGAAAAACCTCCATTTAGAATAAGGAAATAAAAAGTAACATCCCGACCTTTGACAGCGTCTAAAAGCCTGACACAATTGTGCTAGGCTTGAGGCTGCCCAAACCGGCTGTCAGCCCGATAAAGTTGATGCATATGTACAGCCTTTTTTTGAATAAACGGGCCATCAGAATGAAAAAGAAACGATAATGCAGGAATTTGTTCGCTAAATGCTCAATTCTTAACACTACAGTCGAAAAGCCTGTACATATGCAGGCATTCCTGTACATCAACTTGGTATATAAAAAAAATAAATGCAATTACGCATCTATTTTTGGAACTTCCACTAGATAAACTCTCCTCAAGTCGCCCCCTAATCAGTGAAAGCGGAAAAAATTATGCGGGACGTTCAGCGTCCTAACGAATGCAATTGATGCTGCTTTCGATACTGCTCTGGCGTAAGCGCGGTATGAAGCTTAAAGGCGCGGCTGAAATGCGAAGGATGCTTAAAGCCGATGCTGTAGCCGATATCTGTAATCGCCTCATTGCCCTCGATCAGCTCAATTTTCGCCTGGTAAATTCTGCGCTGCATCAGGTATTGAAAAATCGTTATGCCGGTGACCTCTTTAAACGTCTTGGCCAAATAATATTTACTCAGATGAAGGGCGGACTGAATGCCTTCGAGCGTAATATCTTCCTCATAATGGCTCTCCACATAGGTCATGATCGATTGCACATGATGCGTTTTAGAGGACGGAAAGCTGGCGATCGAACGTAGCGATTGCTCGCATAGCTCATTGATCCGAATCATCAAATCGAGAAAAAGCGCCTGAAAACGCTGCAGCGAGTAAGATGTTTGGGCGCTATACATTTGATCCAGCTTGCGCAGCATGTCTTCGATCTCTTCTTTGTCGCCGCCCCGCAGCTGAAGTCTTATGTTTTGCAGTTTCTCGAAGGGGCTCAGCAAATCGCCGCTGAATGCGGATTGGATAACTTGCTTAAAGTAGTGCGGGTCAAAGTGAATCGTGCAGCGATGATAGTGCACGCTCGGATCGATATTGGCGCGATGGAGCGTCATGCCGTGCATGAGCAGCATATCGCCGGGTTCCAGCTCATAGATGCGGTCGTTAATTAGGTAGTTGGCTTTGCCGCTATAGAAATAATAGATTTCATAGTGAAAATGAGAATGGTAGGGAACCTGTGTCTGCAGCGTTGAACTGGTGCCCATAATGAAGGGCGCCTGAATTTGATGCTGAATCATAGTGGTTAGCCTCCTGCCTATGCCTATGTAAATAACCTCATTATACACCAACCACAGTCAATTGAAAGCGTAAACAGGATAATGGGGAAACAGCCGCCGTGAAGGGCTCGTGCTACGATAAAGAGGTCGGATCCACGAGGAACGGCAACGAAAAAGGTGCTGCGGGGCGGCACGCCATAAGGGGGCGGAAGACAGATGAACATTGTAAGGCTTGGCGTTATCGGATTAGGCAATATGGGAAAAGGACACCTGGGCTACATAAGCAAGGGAGAAGTAAGCGGCGTAAAGGTTACGGCTGTCAGCGACAGCGATCCGGAACGGCTGAAATGGGTGCGAGAGCAGTTTGGCGAAGAGGTTCAACTGTTTGTCGATCCGCAGGCGCTTATCGAATCGGGCGCAGTCGACGGCGTATTGATTGCGACGCCGCATTATTCCCATCCGGAGCTGGCGATTGCTTGCTTCAAGCAAGGCTTGCATGTGCTGTGCGAGAAGCCGGCCGGTGTATATACAAAGCAAGTGCGCGAGATGAACGAGGCGGCTGAGAAGGCCGGCACGGTGTTCAGCATGATGTACAATCAGCGGACGAATCCGCTTTATGTGAAGCTTAAGGATATGATCGACAGCGGCGAGCTTGGCGAAATCAAGCGGACGAACTGGATTATTACGAATTGGTACCGTCCGCAAAGCTACTATGATTCCGGCACATGGCGAGCTACTTGGGCTGGCGAAGGAGGCGGCGTGCTGCTGAATCAGGATCCGCACCAGCTTGATCTGTGGCAGTGGACGATCAGCATGATGCCGAAGCGGGTGCGCGCTTTTTGCTATTTCGGCAAGCATCGCAATATAGAGGTTGAAGATGATGTGACGGCATTCGTCGAATATGAAAACGGGGCGACCGGTGTCTTCGTAACGACGACAGGTGAAGCGCCCGGCACGAATCGGCTGGAGATTAGCGGCGATCGCGGCAAAGTTGTCATCGAGAACGGGACGCTTATTTTTTGGCGGCTGCGCGTGCCGGAATCGGAGTTCAACCGCAGCTATACCGGGTTGTTCGGCCAGCCGGAATGCTGGAAATGCGAGGTTCCTGTCTCGGGCCCTTATCCTGATCATAAAGGCATTACGCAAAACTTCGTCAACGCCATCTTACACGGAGAAGAGCTTATAGCGCCTGGAGCGGAGGGCATTAAAGGCTTAATGCTGTCCAATGCGATGCTGCTCTCCACATGGACGGACAATTGGGTTGATTTGCCGATTGACGAAGAGCTTTATCTTACACTTTTGGAAGAGCGTATATCGGCTTCGGAACGGAAGCGGAAGGAGAGTCAGCATGGATAAAAGAGACGGTATGAACTATGCGCCAAAAGGGAAGCCGAGCAAGGTCGCAGAAGCCGGCGAATTCGTCTTCGCCGCCCTTCGCCTCGATCACGGCCATATTTACGGCATGTGCAACGGACTCATTGAAGCGGGAGCGGAGCTGCGCTGGGTGTACGATGCCGATCCGGCCAAGGCAGAGGCTTTCATTAAGCAGTACCCCGGCGTTAAAATAGCGGAATCGGAGGAGCAGCTGCTTCAAGATCCCGACATTCAGCTTATCGCATCAGCGGCGATTCCATGCGACCGCGGGCCGCTCGGCGTCCGCGTCATGAGAAGCGGCAAGCATTATTTTACCGATAAAGCGCCGTTTACGACGCTGGAGCAGCTTGCGGATGCGCGCGCTGCAGCTGCGGAGACAGGGAAGAAGTACGCCGTCTACTATAGCGAGCGGCTTCATGTCGAAAGCGCCGTGTTTGCCGGGGAGCTCATTGCGCAAGGCGCAATCGGGCGCGTTGTGCAGGTGCTGGGGCTGGGTCCGCATCGGCTAAACGCCCATCTGCGTCCGGACTGGTTTTTTGTCAAAGAGCAGTATGGCGGCATTATATGCGATATCGGTTCCCATCAGATCGAGCAGTTTCTGTATTTTACAGGCAATAAGAAGGCGACGGTTGCGCACAGCAAGGTTGCGAATTACAACTGCAAGGAGCACCCGGAGCTGGAGGATTTCGGCGATGTGACGCTAGTAGGGGAGAACGGAGCGACAGGCTATTTCCGCGTCGACTGGCTGACGCCGTCCGGGCTTAGCACTTGGGGCGACGGCCGCATGCTTATCCTTGGAACGGAAGGATATATCGAGCTTCGGAAATATGTGGACATTGCAAGAGAAGGAGCCGGCGATCAGCTTTATTTGGTTAACGGCGACGGAGAGCGGCATATGCAGCTTGGGGGCAAGGTCGGCTTTCCTTATTTCGGGCAGCTTATTTTAGATTGCTTGAACGGTACGGAGCTTGCGATGACGCAGGAGCATACCTTCTTGGCGGCAGAGCTTACGCTAATCGCGCAGCAGCAGGCTGTACAGGTCGAGTAGATGACAACGGCGCTCTCGGAGGAGAGCGGCGGAAGAAGCTTCACTGCAGTCCGGCGAAAATGTTGACGCCTAAATGAGCTGCTGTTATACTTTGTTAAACGTAATCATTACGATTAAGCTAGCCGCGTTGGCTGGCTTAATTATTCGAGATAAATAGTAATGATTACGATTAATTAAAGTTGAAGAGGTGCTGAACATGTTAGAGAGCAAATTGCCGGTTACCGTATTGAGCGGATATTTAGGAGCGGGGAAGACGACGATTTTGAACCATGTCCTTAACAATCGGGATGGACTGCGGGTAGCTGTTATTGTGAACGATCTAAGCGAGCTGAATATCGATGCGCGGCTGATTCAAGAAGGCGGAGGGCTGTCCCGTACCGAGGAGAAGCTTGTTGAAATGTCGAACGGCTGTATCTGCTGCACGCTGCGCGAGGACTTGCTGCGCGAGGTAGAGCGGCTCGCAGGCGAGAACCGGTTCGACTATATATTGATCGAATCGACCGGCGTTGGCGAGCCTGTCCCTGTCGCGCAGACGTTCAGCTATATCGACGAGGTACAAGGGATCGATCTGACGAAGCACTGCCGATTGGACTGCATGGTTACAGTCGTCGACGCGTACTCGTTCTGGCGTGATTATTCATCAGGCGAATCGTTGCTAGATAGGAGCCAAGCCGTCGGTGACGACGATACGCGTGAAGTGGCCGACCTGCTCATTGACCAGATTGAGTTTTGCGATGTGCTTATTTTGAATAAATGCGATTTGGTGGAGGTGAAGGAGCTTGACCGGCTCGAGGGGGTGCTGCGGAAGCTGCAGCCAAGGGCAAAACTCGTGCGGGCTGTGAAAGGAGCTGTCGATCCGAAGGCGATATTGAATACATCGCTGTTCAATTTCGAGGAAGCGAGCGGTTCGGCAGGCTGGTTGAAGGAATTGGCGTCGCCGGTACATACGCCAGAGACGGAGGAATACGGCATCGGCTCTTTTGTGTATGAAAGAGCAAAGCCGTTTCATCCC
>Ga0180215_1001548_pt1 | contig 25076 bp, 24 predicted proteins | sample eDN3rd37CBELigBY_FD_128871 | JGI IMG/M metagenome (GOLD analysis project Ga0180215, IMG submission 128871) | Enriched backyard soil microbial communities from Emeryville, California, USA - eDNA 3rd pass 37_C BE-Lig BY (version 2) (version 2) | ecosystem: Environmental > Terrestrial > Soil >...
GAGCGCCGCCCGCAGCAGGTCGGGCTGGCTCGGGAAGTGGTAGGTGATCGAGCCGAGCGAGACGTTCGCGTGCGCGGCGATGCGCCGGTTGGTGACTCCGGCGACGCCGTCGGTTCCGATCAGGTGCAGGGTCGAGGCGACGATGCGGTCGCGGACGGACGTGGACACCGTCACCACCAGCGTTCCGGGGTCGCCTCGTGCCAGCGCAGCGATGATTCCAATTGGGCGGCAAGGGAAATCAGCATCGGTTCGGAATTCGCGGGTCCGAGCAGTTGGGTGCCGATGGGCAGGCCCGCGTCGGTGAAACCCGCCGGCACGTTGATTCCCGGCCAGCCGAGCACGTTCCACGGCCACGCGTAGGGGCATGCGGCGGTGATGACCTTGTCGGTCTGCCAGCCGCCGATGTCGTCGATCGCTTCGATCGGGAGTGGGGGCATGGCCGTGGTGGGGGCCAGGACCACGTCGAACCGGTCGAAGATCGCCCCGACCCGCCGTCGCAACCGCGGTTCGTAGGCGCGTGCCGCGCGCAGCGGTGCGCCGCCGAGCAGGCGACCGGTGCGGGCGTTGGCGCGGGTGCGGACGTCGGCGAGGGACGGATCGGGAAGCCGGTGCAGCCAGTCGTCGAGACCTGCCATCGAGCGGGGCAGGAAGTTCAGGCCGAACGTGATGCCGTAGTCGGGGTCGGCGACGGCGACCTCGTGGCCGAGGTCGCGGAGGGCCCGGGCGATCGAATCGACGCCGGCGCGGACCTCGGGGGTGAGGCGGGTTCGTGTCGCGGTGAACGGGGTGCGCAGCGCCAGCGCGATGCGCAGGCGTCCGGGGTCCCGGCCGACGGCGTCGGTGACGGTGACCGGATCGACGTGGTGGCGGTCGCCGGGGTGGTTGCCGGACACCGCGTCGAGCAGCAGGGCGGCGTCGGCGACGGTGCGCGCGAGGACGCCGTGGGTGGTCAGACCGTTGAACGCCTCGGGGTCGGGCCACATCGAGATCCGCCCGCGTTGCGGTTTGATGCCGATCAGGTGGCTCCACGCGGCGGGGATGCGGACGGACCCGGCGCCGTCGGAGCCGAGGGCGGCCGAGACGAGCCCGGCGGCCACCGCGGCGGCGCTGCCTCCGGAGGACCCGCCGGGCGTGTGCTCGCGCGACCACGGGTTGCGGGTGTGCCCGAACGCGATGCCGCCGGTGAGCGGCCATTGGCCCAGCTCCGGCGAATGGGTCTTGCCGACGATGACGGCTCCGGCTTCGCGCAGTCGGCGCACGACCTCGGCGTCGTAGTCCTGGGGCCGGAATTCGCCGGCGCAGCCGAAGGCCGTGGGTTCCCCGGCGATGTCGGTGTCGTCCTTGACCGCGATCGGCACGCCGAGCAGCGGGTGACGGGCGCCGGTCGCACGTCGGCGGTCGGCCTCGGCGGCCTCGGCGAGCGCGGCTTCGCGTCGGACCACCCGGAACGCGTTGAGCGTGCCCTGCGTGGCCTCGATCCGATCGAGCGCGGCCCGGGTCAGTTGCACCGACGTGACGGTGCCGTCCGCGAGCGCGGCGGCTTCGGCGGCGAGTCCGGCCGCGCGGGTGTCTTCCCTGGAAATGGTCATCGAACGGCCCCCTGTTCGTTCGAACGAACAATAACGCGTTCCAGTTGTGCGGGCAAGACCGCCCGTGTGCCTTCGTGGTGGTCCGGGGCGCCGGAAAGGCGCACGACCCCTCGCCTGTCCGCCTCGCATGAAAGACTCGGGGAGTGAGGTTGTATCGGGACAACGCGGTGGTGCTCCGCCAGCACAAATTGGGCGAGGCGGATCGCATCGTCACCCTGCTCACCCGCCGCCACGGGCTGGTGCGGGCCGTCGCGAAGGGCGTGCGCCGCACCCGATCGAAGTTCGGTGCCCGGCTCGAACCGTTCGCGCACATCGACGTTCAGCTGCATCCCGGCCGCTCGCTCGACGTCGTCACGCAGGTGCAGACCCTCGACGCGTTCGCGGCCGACATCGTCGACGACTACTCCCGGTACACGACCGCCTGCGCGATCCTCGAAACCGCCGAGCGGCTCGCCGGCGAGGAACGTGCCCCGGTGCCGCGCCTGCACGCGCTGACCGTCGGGGCGCTGCGTGCCCTGTGCGACCGGATCCGCCCACCGGAGCTGATCCTCGACGCCTACCTGCTGCGTGCCATGACCTACGCCGGTTGGGCGCCCGCGATCGGCCGGTGCGCCCGCTGCGACCGGCCCGGTCCGCACACCGCGTTCCACGTCGCCGCCGGGGGAGCGGTCTGCGTGCACTGCCGGCCGCCCGGCTCGGCCACCCCGGCACCGGGTGTCCTGGCCCTGATGGACGCCCTGAACCACGGGCGGTGGGACGGAACCGAGACCGCCGACCCGGCGGTGCGCAGCCAGGCCAGCGGCCTGATCGCCGCGCACCTGCAGTGGCATCTCGAGCGGCGGCTGCGCACGCTACCGCTCGTCGAGCGTTCCACCGACCATCCGGCAGCCGGTGCCGTGGGGCACGACGCCGGTGCCGTCAGGCAGGATGAAGACCGTGATTCGACGACGCGCCCCGCAAGCATCGCCTGACCGCGCGATCCGGCCCCCGGCCCCCCACCCGTCCGGTGCTCGGCCCCCGATCCTGCAGCCCGAGTTGATCCCTCGGCACGTCGCGCTCGTCATGGACGGCAACGGCCGCTGGGCGCAGGAACGCGGACTGCCGCGCACCGCCGGACACGAACGCGGCGAGGCCGTGCTCATGGACACCGTCGAAGGCTGCATCGAGATCGGTGTCAAATGGCTCTCGGCGTACGCGTTCTCCACCGAGAACTGGAAGCGCAGCCCCGAGGAGGTGCGCTTCCTCATGGGATTCAACCGCGACGTGATCCGTCGCCGCCGCGACGAGATGCACGAGATGGGCGTGCGGGTGCGCTGGGCGGGCCGCCGGCCTCGGCTGTGGCGCAGCGTCATCAAGGAGCTCGAGATCGCCGAGGAACTCACCAAGGACAACGACGTGATGACCCTGGTCATGTGCGTCAACTACGGCGGACGTGCCGAGATCGCCGACGCCGCGCGTGAGATCGCGCGACGCGTCGCGGCCGGTGAGATCGACCCCGAGAAGGTCACCGAGGCGACGATCGAGCGGTACCTCGACGAACCCGACATGCCCGACGTGGACCTGTTCCTGCGCCCGTCCGGCGAGCAGCGCACGTCGAACTTCCTGCTGTGGCAGGCGGCCTACGCCGAGTTCGTGTTCCAGGACAAGAACTTCCCCGACTTCGACCGCCGCGACCTGTGGGCCGCGTGCGTCGAGTACGCCTCCCGCGACCGCAGGTTCGGTGGAGTCAAGTGAGCGAACTGCGGGATCGGATCGGCGCGGCGCTCGCCTCGTTCGTCGACTTGCACGAACCGTCGGTCGACGGTGACGACTCGTTCGGATTCGACTACGCGGGGGTGCCCTGTGCGCTGCGGGTGGTGACGCTCACCGAGGGGCTCGACGTGGTGTCGCTGACGAGCGTGCTCGGGTGGGACCTCGCCCTCGACGACGAGCTGCGGGCCCGCATCGCGTCCGCGGCGGACGCCGTACAGTTCGGATCGGTGCACGCGGTCGAGCGGGAAACCGACGCGGACGTGGTGCTGCGCTATTCCTTCCCGGTGACCGGGCTGGGCGACACGGCTCTGACGACGATGCTGCTGCTGGTACTCGGGGGTGCGGCCGACGCGCGCACCGCGATCGTCGAACCCGAAGCCGGAATCGAGGGGGAGCGGTGAGCAAGAAGAACGGGCGCAAAAAGGGCGCGAACAAGAAGCGTGCGGGTGCCGAGGTTGTGAACGCCGGGACCGCGGACGGCGCGCAGTCGCTCGAGGAATTGTGGGTCGTGCCGGTGGACACCGAGGACGACGACGCGTTGCGCGACGCGGTTCGACGGATCCTGGCGGACGTGCTCGACGAGGCGCCGGAACCGGACGAGGACGGCGATCTACCGATCTGGCTCGGTGACGTGATCACCTACGCGTCCGTCGACGCCGAGGACGCCGTCGTGGAACTGCGCACGTTCCTGGTCGAACGGATCGCCGGACGGACCCGCGCCGCTGAGGTGCTCGGCGACCTCCAGTCCGAGTGGCCGGACTTCAAGTTCGTGCTGCACAAGGACCGGGTGACGGCCGAGCAGCGTGTCCCCGCGTCGCCGCTGGTCCCGATGCACCTGATCCGTGCGGTCGGGGCGATCGTGCCGCTCGTCGAGGAGGCCCGGGTGCTGGCGTCCCGTCTCGGTGGCGAGGCGTGTGTGTTCGACGGGGCGGACGCCGACGATCAGGACAGCGTCGTGCAGGACAGCGTCGTGCAGGAGACCGGCGTCGAGGCCACCGGAACCGATCGTGCGGTCGGCGGAAACCTGCTCGCCGACGCCGGGTGCGGCTGCGGAAACTGCGACTGCAGCTGAGCCTCGGCCGGATACGTCCGGCTCAGCGCGACTGCTCGCCGTCCGCGGCGGCGCAGTCGCGGCACGTGCCGAAGATCTCGACGGTGTGGCTGACATCGGCGAACCCGTTGGACTCGGCGATCTCGTGGGACCAGCGCTCGACCTCCGGTCCGTCCACCTCGACGGTGAACCCGCAGGTGCGGCACACCAGGTGGTGATGGTGGCCCGACGAACAGCGCCGGTACAGCGACTCGCCGGTGTCGGTGCGCAGCACGTCGACGCTGCCGGCCTCCGCGAGCGACTGGAGGGTCCGGTAGACGGTGGTCAGTCCGATGCCGTCGCCGCGCTTGCGCAGCGCGTCGTGCAGGTCCTGCGCCGACCGGAACTCCTCGATGTCCTCGAGCAGGGCCACGATCGCGCTTCGCTGCCTGGTGGAACGGACCCCGACGACGGGCTTGCGGGCAGAGGTCACGGCGAAGATCAACCTTCCTGGACGTGGGCGATGGCGTCGACGACGATGTGGGCGAGATGGTCGTCGGCGAGGCGGTAGAGCACTTCGCGGCCGGACCGTTCCCCGCACACGACCCCGGCCGACTTGAGCACCCGCAGGTGCTGGCTGATCAGCGGTTGCGTCACGCCGAGCGCCCCGACCAGTTCGTGCACGCAGCGTTCGGATTCGCGCAGCTGCAGCACGATGGCGATGCGGACCGGCGCGGACAGGGCGCGCAACAGTTCGCCGGCGAGCGTGAGCGTGTGATGCGACGGAGGCGCGAGGTGTTCGTCCCGGCATTCGTGCTTGTCGGTGGGGACGCTCAACGGTTCTCCTTCGACGGAGCGGTAGTGTTAATGCAAACCGATTCCATTTTGATATGCATGAATGTGCATGTCAACCGGCTCGGAATTCGACCTGCAGGAGCGGAGCGATAGGCTTACCGGCGACGTATGTTGCGAACCACGCATCGAAGATGGAGAGAACCCGAGTGGCACCCAAATCCAAGATCGATACCGTCGCCAACCTCGCCAAGCGCCGGGGCCTGGTCTACCCGTGCGGTGAGATCTACGGCGGTACGAAGTCGGCCTGGGACTACGGGCCGCTCGGCGTGGAGCTCAAGGAGAACATCAAGAAGCAGTGGTGGCGCAACATGGTCACCAGCCGCGAGGACGTCGTCGGCCTCGACTCCTCGGTGATCCTGCCGCGCCAGGTATGGGTCGCCTCCGGCCACGTCGGCGTGTTCAACGACCCGCTGGTCGAGTGTCTGAGCTGTCACAAGCGGCACCGGCAGGATCATCTGCAGGAGGCGTACGCCGAGAAGAACAAGCTCGACGACCCCGACTCGGTGCCGATGTCCGACATCCCGTGCCCGGACTGCGGCACCAAGGGTCAGTGGACCGAGCCGCGCGACTTCAACATGATGCTCAAGACGTACCTCGGCCCGATCGAGAGCGAAGAGGGCCTGCACTACCTGCGTCCCGAGACCGCCCAGGGCATCTTCGTGAACTTCGCGAACGTGCTCACCACCTCGCGCAAGAAGCCGCCGTTCGGCATCGGCCAGATCGGCAAGAGCTTCCGCAACGAGATCACCCCCGGCAACTTCATCTTCCGGACCCGCGAGTTCGAGCAGATGGAGATGGAGTTCTTCGTCAAGCCCGGTGAGGACGAGGAATGGCACCAGTACTGGATCGACTACCGGATGGACTGGTACACGGGGCTGGGCATCAACAAGGACAACCTGCGCCTGTACGAGCACCCGCAGGACAAGCTGTCGCACTACTCGAAGCGCACCGTCGACATCGAGTACCGCTTCCACTTCCAGGGCAGCGAGTGGGGTGAGCTCGAGGGCGTCGCCAACCGCACCGACTTCGACCTCGCGACGCACGCGAAGCACTCGGGCACCGACCTGAGCTACTTCGATCAGACGACGAACGAGCGTTACACGCCGTACGTCATCGAGCCCGCAGCGGGCCTGACCCGGTCGCTGATGGCGTTCCTCGTCGACGCGTACACCGAGGACGAGGCTCCCAACGCCAAGGGCGGTGTCGACAAGCGCACCGTGCTGCGCCTGGACCGCCGGCTCGCGCCGGTCAAGGCCGCGGTGCTGCCGCTCAGCCGCAACGCCGACCTGAGTCCCAAGGCCAAGGACCTCGCCGCCCAGTTGCGCCGCAACTGGAACGTCGAGTTCGACGACGCCGGCGCCATCGGCCGCCGCTACCGTCGCCAGGACGAGATCGGTACCCCCTTCTGCATCACCGTCGACTTCGACACGCTCGAGGACCAGGCGGTCACGATCCGCGAGCGCGACACCATGGCGCAGGAGCGCGTCGCGCTCGATCAGGTCGAGGGCTATCTCGCGCAGCGCCTGATCGGCGCCTGACCCGCCGAGCGGGACTTCGTGCCGGCCGGGCCGGGAGACCATCGCGCTCCCGGCCCGGACCGGATGGTCGACTACTCACGTGGGCGACGGCCTGCGGCGTTAGCCTGAGAGGGCAACCGTCTCGTCGAACACCGTGTCTGGAGCAGAGATGCCCGATACCGGCAGTACCCCGACCGCAACCTCGATCGCTCCGCCGACGAACGCCTCGAATGCGGATCTCGTCCGGTGGGCAATCGGTCGTATCAACGCCAGGGACATCGACAGCCTGCGCAATCGTCTCTGGACGGACGAGTCCATCGTGTACTTCCCGACCGGGTCGTGTCGTGGCGCCACCGAAATCGGCGCCTACTTCGACCGCGTCTACTCCGGGGTGGCCGACTTCGCCATGGAGATCTCGGCGATCGCCGAGTCCGGTGACGACGTCCTGGTCCACTGGCGTCTGACCGGCCGCCACACCGGCACCCTCTTCGGGGTCGCCGGAACCGGGCGGACCGTCGAGCTCGAGGGTTTCGACCAATTCGTCCTCGCAGGCGGCAAGGTCGTCACCAATACGGTGCGCTACGACCAGATGGAGTTCGCCCGCCAGATCAAGATGCTGCCGGCCGAGGGGTCGATTCCGGATCGCGTGACGAAGGCAATCTTCAATGCCACCACGCGGATAGCGCATCTCGCGCGTCGTCGCTAGCGGCCGCGGGCAACCACCGGTTCGGCGAGACCCTGCTCCTCGCACAGGGTTTGCAGCCGTGCGAGTGTCGCGTCGAGACCGGGGCCGAGCCTCGGTCCGGGTGTGAATCCGGCCGGGAGATGCCGCATCCCCTGGATGATGCCGATCGTCTCGTAGTGCACGGCCCGGTCTGCCGTGCAACGGAAGTCGGGCATCCGATCGAGGACGGCCAGGAGCATCCGCTTGAACACCGTGCGGGCCACGTTCGATCCGATGCATCGGTGGATACCCAGCCCGAAACTGAAGTGCCGGTTGCCTTTCCGTTCGAGGTCGATGGTGTCGGGATCGTCGAACAGCGACGGGTCGCGATTGGCCATCGCCCACGACAGCCACAGTCGCTCACCTTCGTGGAGGTCGGCACCGGCGTATTCGTAGTCGGCGCAGACGGTTCGGCCGTCTCCCGGGGTCGGTGTGAAATACCGCAGGAACTCCTCGGTCGCCGAATCGAGCAGGGTGTCGCGTTCGCGGTCGAGGCGGGCACGTTGATCCGGATGCTCCGAAAGCCACTCGAACGCATGGGCGGTCAAGGCCGTCGTCGTGTCGAATCCGCCGCCGATCAACAGATTCAGCATCCCGAGGATCTCGATGTCCGGCGGCGCTTGCCCGTCGATCTCGGCGCGGACGAGTGCGTCGACCAGCCCCGGGCGCGGCGACTCCCGCACTTCGAGGATCGTGGCGAACAGATCCGTGCCCATCGCCCGGTGCAGGTCGAGCACCCGGGCGCGATCCGGCGAATCCGGCGGCGTGTACAGCGCTGCGTGGGCGGGTTCGCTGTAGACCTCCCACTTGTGCAGCGGAATGCCCAGCATCGCCAAGGTCAGCACGGCCGGAACGATGTTCGCGAGGTCGTCGACGAAATCGATGTGCCCGCTCGCGATCTTCTCGTCCAGGCAGGCGTGCGTGACCTCGTCGACGAACGGGATCCAGCGCGCGACCGCCGCCGGTGACAGATACGGGTTGAGGATCTGCCGGTACGCCTGATGTTCGGGCGGATCCATCTCGAGGATGCCCGAGCGGATCGGGTTCTCCGCGTGCGGAATCGTGATGCCGGTGTAGCCGCGCCGGACCCCGTTCACATCGTTGTCGTTGGAGACGACCTGCGACCGCGCCAGGTGGAACACCTCCTCGGCGCCGGCGGCGACCCAGTGCCCGCCGTGGGTGTCGGTCCACGCCAGGGGACAGTGCGCCTGCATGTCCTTGGTGATCGCTTCGAACCGGTCGCGGTACTCCGGCGCATGCCGATCGAAATGGAACCGCTTTTTCCCCTGCTCGGTGTTCGTCACGACCACAGCCCCCCGTCGGCGATGGTGATGCGTGCCCTCGGGTCCCGACCGGCTGGGATACCCGAAAAGCGCTGGTGGGCAGAAGGTTAGCAGTACCGTCGCCGATGGGAACCGGATTCGCTGACTTCGGTCAGAAACGTCCGCCACTGCTGCGGCCGATGCGGCCCGAGCTGCTGGGCCCGCCGAACGAACCGGGTCCGCGACCGCCGCTCCCGCGGTAGCCGCCGCGCCGCGAGTAGCCGCCCCCGCCTCCGCCGCGCAGGATGCTGTCGATCAGGATGCCGCCGAGGATTGCGCCGGTCATGTCGTTGCCCGAGCTGCGCGGCTGCTGACGTTGTTCCCACTGCCGCACGTCGCTCTGCGCGGCCCACAACGCCTTCGCGCCCAGCTGTGTCGCGGCCTGCGCGTGCTGCAACGCCTGCGCCGCGTCCGTCGATGCGAGCTGCTGCGCCGCCTGCAGGTGCCGTTGCGCCTCCGACAGCCGGGTGCGGGCCTCGGCGCCGACCGCGCCGCGCCGCGTGCCGATGAAGTCGGCCGCGGACGTGACCTGCGACTGCGCGGCCGTCAGATCCTGCTGCAGCTTCTGCCGGGCGCGCTCGGCCTGTTCCTGCGCCTCACGGGTGCGGGCGAGCACCGCGTCGAGCGTGGCATCGGCCTCGACGACCCGGGTGAAACTGCCCAGAGGGTCGGTCGCCTGCGAGGCGCGCGCATGGCTCAGAGCCTCGGTCGCCGCGGCCTTCGCCTTCGCCAGATCCGTACCGCCGCTCGCCGCGAGCTGCTCGGCGGCGGCGACACCCTGCTCCAGGTCCGCGATCGCCGCGGGGAGCGTCGCCATCGCGTGCCGGATATCGGCCTCGGCGTGATCGACACCGTCGAGCAGCGTCGACGCCTGCGTCAGCGCGCCCTCGGCCGCCCGGATCGCACCGACCGCCGGACCCTGCTTCCCGACCGGCAACGCGACCGCGTCGCGACCGTCGGCGATGGACTTCTCGGCGAACGCGAGCTGCTCACGAGCGAGCGCGGTGTTCTGCGCGACCGGCGCGAGCGTCTCGGAGGGGAACTCGGCGCGCAGCGCGGTCAGCACCGCCTCGGACGCGGGCACCCGCGCGGTGAGCGTCACGACCTGCTGGGTCAGCGCGTCGAGGCGGGCCGGGGCGTCGAGCAGCAGATCTCGCATCCCGTCGAATTCGGTGACCCGCGCGTCGAGTTCGCGCCCGGCGCGCCCGCACGTGGAGATCAGGTCGACGAGCATGTCGCGGCGTTGCTGCGGGGTCTCGGGAATCGCGTCGTCGAGGCGCTGCCGGATCTCGAAGGCTTTCGCGAGCGCGGCCCGGGCCTGGGCGAAGGCCGTCGCGAAGGGGGCGACGGCCTGCTCGCCGAACTCGCCGCGTGCCAGTTCGAGTTCCTCGGCGCTGGTGCGCACCGCGTTGTCGGTGTCGACGAGGATGTCCTTCGCGCGGGCATCGAGGACGTCGAGCGGCAGTGCCGCCAGCGCGGCGGTATCGGTCGGGTCGATTCCGGCCGCGGCCTGGGCGCCGGCCTCGGCGCGCTTGCGCTTCGACCGCCGCGTGTACAGGTAGACGCCTCCCGCTCCGGCTACGACGACACCACCGCCGACGATCAGCGGCGTCCTCGACGCGGGGGAGAGCGCCTCGTCCAGGCCCTCGGCCGCGGCGATGGCGGCACCGGCCCAGTCCTCCTCCACCAGTTGCGGCCGCACCTGGTTCGTGGCGATCGACTCGACCTCCGCGTCGGAGACGTCGGTCACGTCGTTCGACACCCAGAAGCTGTAATCGCGGTCGGTGGTGGCGACGGCCAGCAGCGCCGTCTTCGGTCCGAATCCGCTCGCCTTCGCCGTGGCCTCGGTCCAGTCGTCGCCGGACATCCCGGAGAAGCTCGGTACGTACGCGACCCACAACTGCACCTGATGGTCGCCGTACAACTGGTCGAGCGCGGACTGGACTTCGGCCTTCGCGTTCGCGTCCAGCACGCCGGAGGAGTCGGTGATCTGCCCGGGCAGGCGCAGCGGGGTGTCGGCGGACGCGGCCCCGGGCCACAACAGCAGCGCCAGCAGTGCCAGCACGGCAGGCACAGCCGCGAGGATCGGGCGGGGGACCGGTCGGGTGGGTGCCGCAGCGGCAGCGGACGAGTACACGGGCATGGCGTCGAATCTAACGGTCGCGGGAGCGGTGCGTGTGCGCGTGCGTGGCGCGTCGTCGACCGAACCCGGCGCGGGCGCTGGCAGAATCGTGGGGTGAGTACCGCAGCCCGCCGATCCCGGCCGAACCCGCCGCCCGCTCCGGAGCGTCGCGGTGTCGGTGCGGGTTTCGCACGGTGGACCCGGCGGATCGTGGTCGGCGTGATCCTTGCCGCGATCGCGGTCGTCGCCGGCACCGCGGTGCGGGTCTGGCAGGTCGCCAGGATCGATGACTGGAGCCACGCCGACGCGATCGTCGTCCTCGGTGCCGCCCAGTACTCGGGGACACCGTCGTCGGTGTTCGAAGCCCGGCTCGAACAGGCCGTGCAGCTGTACGAGAACGGGGTGTCCGACACGGTCGTGACCGTCGGCGGCAAGCAGGAAGGCGACCTCTACACCGAGGCCGCGGCCGGCAAGAACTATCTGATGTCGCGCGGGGTGCCGGGCGACGCGATCCTCGCGGTCGAGGAAGGCACCGACACGCTGCTCAGCGTCGAGGCGGTCAGCCGGGAGATGCACGAGCGGGGCATGTCGTCGGCAGTGCTGGTCAGCGATCCGTGGCATTTGCTGCGGACCCGCACCATGGCGCGCGACGCCGGGCTCGACGCGTGGACCGCCCCGACCCGGACGGGACCGGCAGTGTTCACCCGCGAATCGCAGATCCACGGCATCGCCCGGGAAACCGGAGCCCTGGTCTGGTACCAGTTGACGCACGGCTCGGCGGACTTCCCCTACACCGCCGCGCAGTGAGTTCCGGCGCAGCTGAGGAGGGTGGATGCAGGGCTACACCGAACACGAACTCGAGCGCCGCGTCGTCGAGGCCCCCAAGCGGTCGGGAATCGCCGGTGCGGAGGCAGCGGCGGCCGAACGCACCCCGTTCGCGAGGGACCGCGCGCGTGTCCAGCACTGCGCCGCGCTGCGTCGGCTGGCCGACAAGACGCAGGTCGTCGGGCCCCGCGACGGCGACACCCCGCGCACACGGCTGACCCACTCGATGGAGGTCGCGCAGATCGGGCGGAGCATCGCGGAGGGGCTCGGTGCCGATCCCGACCTGGTCGATCTCGCCGGGCTCGCCCACGACATCGGGCACCCGCCGTACGGGCACAACGGGGAACGGGCCCTCGACGAGGTCGCGGCGAGCTGCGGCGGCTTCGAGGGCAACGCGCAGAACCTGCGCATCCTGACCAGCCTGGAGCCGAAGATCCTGTACCCGGACGGGCACAGCGCCGGGCTGAACCTCACCCGCGCGACCCTCGACGCGACCCTCAAGTATCCGTGGACCCGCCCGCGACCCGGCGCGAAGTTCGGCGCGTACGACGACGACGCCGAGGTCCTCGCGTGGATCCGCGAGGGCGCGCCGGACCGGAAGAAGTGCCTCGAGGCGCAGATCATGGACTGGTCCGACGACGTCGCCTATTCGGTGCACGACGTCGAGGACGGTGTGATCGACGGCCGCATCGACCTGCGGGTGCTGTCCGACCCGGCGTCCGTGCAGGGACTCGTCGACGTCGGCATGCGCGAGTTCTCCGACCTCATCCCGGACGAACTGGTCGAGGCCGCCGGGCGGCTGTCCCGGATGCCGGTGATCCTCGGCGTCGGCGTCTACGACGGCACTCTCGCCAGTTCGGTTGCTCTGAAGAGACTCACCAGCGAACTCGTCGGCCGCTACGCCACCGCCGCGATCAGCGGCACCCGCGAGGTCACCGGCGGTGAACCGGTCAGCCGCTACGCCGCGGACCTGGTGGTGCCACCGCTCGTCGCGTCCGAGGTCGCGCTGCTCAAGACCATGGCATTGCAGTTCGTCATGTCCGACGGCGCGCACCGCAAGCGGCAGGAACGCCAGCGTGAACGCATCCATCGGGTTGCCGAATGGTTGCTGCGCACCGCCCCCGTCGGCCTCGATCCGCTGTTCGTCCCGGCATGGGAAGACGCGAAGGACGACGCGGCGCGCGTGCGGGTCGTCGTCGACCAGATCGCCTCGTGCACCGAGTCGCGGCTGGAGCGGATCGACAAGGACAGTCTGGCCGCGCAGGCGGGCTGGGGGTAGGCGTCGGCGAGCGCTTAGACTCGTCCCGTGGCCGGCCGAATTTCCGACAGAGACATCGCGGCCATCCGCGACCGCATTCGCATCGAGGACGTCGTCGGCGACTATGTCGCCCTCAAACGCGGCGGTGCCGACTCGATGAAGGGCCTGTGCCCGTTCCACGACGAGAAGTCCCCGTCGTTCCACGTCCGGCCCAACCACGGCCATTTCCACTGCTTCGGTTGCGGCGAGGGCGGCGACGTCTACTCGTTCCTGCAGAAGATCGAGCACATCAGCTTCGTCGAAGCTGTCGAGCAGTGCGCCGAACGCGTCGGCTACACCATCAACTACGAGGGCGGCGGACCGTCCGTCCAGCGCGACCGTGGTACCCGTGCCCGGCTGATCGCCGCGAACGCTGCCGCGCAGGCCTTCTACGCCGAGCAGTTGCGCACCCCGGACGCGCAGGCAGCGCGCGACTACCTGACCGAACGCAACTTCGACGCTGCCGCCGCGCAGATGTTCGGCTGTGGCTACGCGCCCGCCGGGTGGGACTCGCTCACCAAGCACCTGCTGTCGAAGGGCTTCGAGTTCGCCGAACTCGAGGCGGCAGGGTTGTCGAAGCAGGGTCGCCGCGGTCCCATCGACCGATTCCACCGCCGCCTGCTCTGGCCCATCCGCAATCTCGCCGGCGACGTCATCGGCTTCGGCGCGCGGCGGCTGTTCGACGACGACACCCTCGCCGCGAAGTACGTCAACACCCCGGAAACGTTGTTGTACAAGAAGTCCCAAGTGCTCTTCGGCCTCGATCTCGCGAAACGGGAGATTGCCAAATCGCATCAGGCGGTGATCGTCGAGGGCTACACCGATGTGATGGCGATGCACCTGGCCGGTGTGAAAACCGCTGTGGCGTCCTGTGGTACGGCCTTCGGCGACGAACACCTGTCGATGCTGCGGCGACTGCTCATGGACGACAGCTACTTCCGCGGCGAGATCATCTACACCTTCGACGGTGACGCGGCCGGGCAGGCCGCGGCGATGAAGGCGTTCGAGGGCGATCAGAAGACCGCAGCCAAGACGTTCGTGGCGATTGCGCCGAAGGGCATGGACCCGTGCGAACTGCGCCAGGCCAGCGGCGACGGGGCCGTACGGGATCTGGTCGCCCGCCGCACCCCGATGTTCGAGTTCGTCGTCCGGTCGATTCTCGCCGAGCACGACCTCGACACCGCGGAAGGTCGCGTGGAGGCGTTGCGTCGCTGCGTGCCGGTCGTCGCCCGCATCAAGGACCGCTCGCTGCGCGACAACTACTCGGTGCAGCTCGCGCACTGGGTGGGCTGGGACGACATCCCGACCGTGCGTCGTCGCGTGCAGGAGGAAGCGCGGCGCGGTAGCCGAGCGCCGGAGGCGAGGACCCGCGCGGCTGCGGCATCGACTTCCGAGGCGCCGGCGACGGTGCTGCGTCGCCCGCGGCCGAACGATCCGTCGCTGTGGCCGCAACGCGACGCGTTGAAGGCGGCGCTGCAGTATCCGGGGATCGCCGGCACCGTGTTCGACTCGCTGCCGGGGGAGACGTTCACCGATCCCGCGTACGCCGCCGTGCGCGAGGCCGTCGCTGCCGCCGGAGGCACAGGAGCCGGGCTCGGGGGCGCCGAATGGGTCGACGCCGTGAGCCGGGCCGCGACCGACCCGGTCGCGCATTCGCTGGTCAGCGAGCTCGCCGTCGAGCCGCTGCCCGCCGACGACGAGCGCATGCCGCGCTACATCGGTGGGGTGCTCGCGCGGCTGCAGGAAGTCTGGGTGGGCGAGCAGGTCGCCGAGCTCAAGTCCAAGCTGCAGCGCATCTCACCGGCCACCGAGTCCGACGAATTCCATGCCCTGCTCGGCGATCTCGTGGCGCTCGAGCAGTACCGCCGTAGCCTGCTGGACCAGGCCATCGGCGATGCCACCGGCGAGGGATTGGCCGGCTGAGCTGCTATCGCTTCAGCTGATCACGCGGAATCATGATGGTCGTCTGCTCGTCGATCGGCTTCATCGGTTCGAGCTTCGGTTGCGGATTGATGGAGTCGGCGAGCTTCTGACGGCCCACCTCGATGGCCTTCTTGGTGACGGGGCTCGCCGCCACCGCCCTGGCGGTCTTGCTGATCTGTTCGTACCGGGCTCGGCCGGCGCGTGTTCCGAGCACATATCCCGCCGCCACCCCGACCAACAATCCGATCAATGTGAGAGTCCTTTCCACCCGTGTCTGCGCGTCGCGTACATCCTGCCCGATCGGGCGCCACATGCCCACATGCAGGCGATTTGGTACCGCGGAGGGTGAAACGCTACAGTTCTTCTCGCACCGAGGGAAACCGCGGAGCACCGCAGGACAATCCCCTGTAGCTCAATTGGCAGAGCATTCGACTGTTAATCGAACGGTTGCTGGTTCGAGTCCAGCCGGGGGAGCAGAAAAGAACCCCACCCGATCATCGGGTGGGGTTCTTCGTTCTTTCGGGGTTCGCGCGACCTCAGCGCAGAACGGTACCGCCGTCCACGTTGACGATCTGTCCGTTGATCCACGAGCCCTCGTCGGACATCAGGTACGCGACCATGCTCGACACGTCACGGGCTTCGCCGGCTCGAGTGCTGCGGGACCGGCCGACGAGGGCTTTCAGAAGGTCGGGGTCGGCGCCCGTGCGGATCTCGTCGGTGAGGATCAGACCCGGGGCGACGGCGTTCGCGCGGATGCCCTCGCGACCCCAGCGCGAAGCGACGTGCCGCGTGAGGGCGTTGATCCCGGCCTTGGTCGCGGCGTATGCCGGCCGCTGCGGGTCGCCGGTGAACGACGCGATCGACGACGTGTAGACGATCGCGCCCCCACCTGCCGCGAGCAGGTGCGGAACCGTGTGCCGGGTGACGAGCATGTGTCCGCGCAGGTTCACGGCGATCATGCGATCCCAGATTTCCAGGTCGATGTCGACGACGTCGGTGTCCTTCGACACCGAGCCCATGTCACCCGCGTTGATGTGGACCGCGTCGAGCTTTCCGTAGGTGCCGATCGTGGCGTCGACGAGCGCCCGCACCGACTCGTCGACGGAGATGTCGAACTGAACGGCGGTCGCGTCGCTGCCCGCCTCACCGATGGCAGCGGCGGTCTTCTCGGCCCCGGCGCCGTCCAGGTCGCCCACGAGGACCTTTGCGCCCTCCCGGGCCAGTCGGGCGGCGGAGTCGGCGCCCAGCCCGGTCGCGGCGCCTGCCACCAGGACGACCTTGTCTTTCAATCCCTCCATCGCCAGCCTCTCGTCTATGGAAACACCATCGGAAACAATGATTTCAACGTGGAGAATAACATTCTCGAAATTCAGACAGAGGTTCTGAAGTGGCGGGGAGGGCCCGCGGATCTCGTTGTGAGCCATCGGTGACCCGGTGCGCGAACCTCCCCGCAAAGACGGGTAGCATTCTGGGCGCGCAGCCGGAGACGGCCGTGATGGGGCGGTAGCTCAGTCGGTTAGAGCCGTGGACTCATAATCCATTGGTCGCGGGTTCGAGCCCCGCCCGCCCCACCCATCGATGCAGGTCACGACCGTGCATCACGGAAACCTCCACGACTTTGCGGCAGTAGCGGCATCCTGTGAGCAAGCGGCACGCCCCGATGAGTCTCGGGCGCCCAGGAGGTCTACCCGATCATGAGGAAACTGATCTACCCGTACGGCGTCTCCCTCGACGGCTACATCAACGACCGCGACGGCAACATCGACTGGACGGATCCGGACGAGGAACTGCACCAGTTCCACAACGACAGGTTCCGCGAGCTCGAGATCTCGCTGCACGGTCGCCGAATGTACGAGTTGATGGCCGAGTACTGGCCGCACATCCCCGAGGACGCGCCGCCCATCGAGCGTGAGTTCGCCGGACTCTGGACGGAAAAGCGCAAGGTCGTCTTCTCGCGGACGCTCACCGAGGTCCAGTGGAACAGCACTCTGGTCAGGGAGAACGCGGTCGAGGAGGTCCGCAGGCTCAAAGCCGAAGGCGACGGCGTCATGGAGGTCGGCGGCGCGAACCTCGCGGCCTCGCTGATTCCCCACGGCCTCATCGACGAGTATCAGCTCTTCATCTCGCCCGTGGTGCTCGGCGGCGGCACACCGCTCTTCCCACTGCTGGACAAGCGCATCCGGCTCCGACTTGCCGAGACGAAGCACTTCGACACCGCGGTGATGCTCCGCTACGTCGCCGACTGAAACTTGTCGGTGGGTCCCGCTATGTTTCGAACATGCTTTCGAACCGGGTGGGGGGTGCGGTGGTCGAGGCGCGGCTGTCCGCCCTCGACACCGCGGTCGACGGCCTGCTCGGTGACGATCTGTCGGGTCTGTCGGACGACGACATCGTCGAGGTCCTGCAACGCCTGGAAACCTCCCTGCGCAAGGCGTCGGCGGTGGGGCACCGTCTGGTCGTCGAGACCACCGAGCGGATGATCCCGGGTCAGCTCGGGTGCCGCTCGGTCAACGACTTTCTCATCGGCACCCTGCGGATCTCCGCCGCGGATGCGGCGCGGCGGGTCAAGGGGGCGAAGAAGGTCGGCACCTGGCATTGCCTCGACGGCGAGGACCTCGAACCCGAGCTGCCCGCCACGGCAGTCGCGGCGCGTTCTGGTGCGATCGGGCCGGAGCATGTCGCGGCCGTGGCGAAGGTGATGCGGAAGGTGCCGCACGGGGTCGGGTTCGACGAGATCACCGTCGCGGAGCAGATCCTGGCGGATGCGGCGTGTTCGGTCACCCCCGACGATCTCGTGAAACTCGGTGCGCATCTGCTCGCGTACCTGAATCCGGACGGGGACGTGCCGGACGAGAAGGAACGCAAACGCCGCCGGGGTCTGCGGATCGGCAAGCAGGGTGTCGATCTCATGACCCCGATCTCCGGACTCATCGATCCCGAAACCCGCGCACTGCTCGAACCGGTGCTGGCGAAACTCGCCCGCCCGGGCATGAACAATCCGGACGATCCCGAATCACCGTCCGGTGATGTCGAATCCGAGGCCCTCGACCGGGATGCTCTGGCGAAGGCCGCGGCCCGCGACACGAGAACGGTGGTGCAGCGCAACCACGACGCGTTGAAGGTCGCCCTGCGGCAGATCTTGTCGTCGGGGGTGCTGGGCAGCCATCGGGGGTTGCCGGTCACGGCGATCCTGACCATGACCGTCACGCAGCTCGAGGAAGCAACCGGCATCGTGACCACCGCCTCCGGTGGGCTGGTGCCGATCCGGGACGCGTTGCGGATGGCCGAGAAGGCGCATCCGGTGCTGGCGATCTTCGATCACCACGGCCGGCCGCTGCACCTCGGCCGCGCGAAGCGTTTGGCGTCGGCCGATCAGCGGCTGGCGTTGATCGCCGCCTCGGGTGGTTGCACCCGCCCTGGGTGCGATGCGCCGGCCACCTTGACGGCGGTGCATCACATCACCGAATGGAAGGACGGCGGTCGCACCGACATCGGCAACGAGGACCTCGCCTGCGACGCCTGCCACGCGCTGGTGCACGACGGGCCCGGCGGCTGGGAAACCCACGTCGCACCGGCAGGTTCGGAGCATCCGGGACGGACGGAATGGATTCCGCCGCCGCACATCGACCCGGAGCAGAGACCGCGGGTCAACCACCGGCATCACCTCGGTGATCTGCTGTCGGCGGCGTTGGCGCACTACCGTGCCCGCCGCGAAACCGAACTGCGCGAGCACCGACAGCGGTGGATGCGGGAACCCTCCGAGGACGCGAACGGCGACGCACCGTAGTGCCGTTGCGGTGCTATTTCTTGAAGCGCCCGGCGAATCCGCGGAGCGGCAGGTCCGCACTCGTCATGATGCCGGGAGGTGCGGCGACCACGGACTTGATCGAGTTCAGCACCGGTAGTCCGGTGACGGTCATGCCGATGGAGGCGAAGTTCGACGGATCGGACAGGTCGAACCCCTTGCGGGGGAAGATCATGTGCTTGTTGTAGATATTCGGATCCCCGGTGATCTGGGTGATGTAGCAGCCCTGGATCTTCCACGTGGGATCGGTGTGGGGCGTCATCTGCCATTCGAGGTGGGTTTCCACCCGCGGCGCACCGTCGACCAGTCCCTGGTACTTGATGTAGCTCGCGCCGAGGGAACCTTCAGGCAAGAGGTACCAGCCGAGGTCGACGTCCTTCGTGCATGCTCCGAGTTCGTAGCCGAAGGTCACCTCGTCGAGTTCGAGGTCGAAGGCGTCGGCCATCAGGTAGACCGAGTCGGCGAACACGGCGGTGTACTTGTAGAGCGAGTCCGGGATCGTGGGGTCGTCGATCGGACGCCCGTATCCGACGGCCTTCCACGTATCGACGGAATGGTGGCACGAGACGTCGACCGATTCGGTAACGGTGACGTTCTCGATCTCGGAGACATCGGCGGAGTTGACGATTCCGAGGATCTGGCACAGCCCCGGATTCATTCCCGTGCCGTAGAAGGTGGAGTTGCCGCGTTCGCACGCCGCCTGGATGACCTCGCTGACCTTCCGGCCCGAGGGATGCGGATGGTTCTTGTCGCGGTGGTAGCCGGTGATCCAGTCCGCCGTCGTCACCACATCGATGCCGGCCTCGAGAACCTTCTCGTAGAGATCTTCGTCGGGGAACACCCCGTGGAATGTGAGGACCTCGGGTTCGGCGGCGAGGATCTCCTCGACCGATCCGGTGGCCGTCACGCCGATGGGGCCGATACCCGCGATCTCGCCGGCGTCCCGGCCGAGCTTGTCGGGGGTGTAGCAGTGGAGCCCGACGAGTTCGAGGTCTGGATGGTTGCGGATCCGGCCGATCATCTCCGTGCCGAGGTTGCCGGTCGCAACCTGGAACACCCGGACCTTGTCGGAGGTGCTCATTTCTCGTGGACCTTTCTGTCGGCTGGGTGAAGCTTTTCCGTCGGCAGTGGATTCAGGCCGGGGATTCAGGCCGGGTAGAACTGTGCCGCCCATTCGCGCAGTGCCCGGAATCCGTCGAATTCCTTACGGGTCAACGCGGGAGGATCGGAATAACGCTGATGGGCCCAGATGTGGATGTCGGCTTCGAACTGCTCGATGACGAAGTCTGCCATCGTCTTTCCGTACCTGGTGATCTCCGGGCCGTCGTCGCCGGGTTTGCGTCCGATCCACACCGTGAAGCGGACGTCGGAGGTGGATTCGTCGACGGGTGTCACCGCAGGCATCGTGCGGTTGTCGATCATTCCCCAGCTCTTGGTGATCGAGCAGCCCAAGCCGGCATTGATCGATTCCACCCCGCTGGCGACCTGCCCCTCGGCCACGTTCTCGTCGAAGGAGACGGTGAAGTCGACGTAGGAGACGGGTCCGGAGAAGTCGTGGCGAGTGAACTCGGGGACGAAGGGCGTCTTGTGGACGAACTTGAAATGGGCGAAATCGACCCCGTTCTCCAGGGTGTACTGCGGATGTAGTTCCAGCCCTTGTCGATACAACGTCGCCGCGGGCACCGGTGGGTAGTAGTCGGCGGCGGTCTTGCCGTCCCCGAACGCCTCGAAGATGTCCGGGACCTCGAAGTAGGGCTCGCGGCCTTCGGTGTCGAACCAGATCCATACCGCCTCGTTCCGCTCGACGGCGGGATAGCTGCGGATCCGGCGACCTTTGTTCGGGCGGCTTTCGTAGGGAATGCAGACGTTGCGGCCCGCCCGGTCCCATTCCCAGCCGTGGAACGGGCACACGAGATTCTCGCCCTCGACGTGGCCTCCGTAGCCGAGGTGGGCGCCGAGATGCTCGCAGTAGGCGTCGAAAACGGCGACCTGCCCGGAAGTCGATCGCCACGCCACCATGTCGCGACCGAAGTACTTCATCCTGCGAACGGCGCCGACTCCGATCTCGGCGCACCAGGCCACTTGGAACCAGCCCGTCGGCTCCATGCACAAGGGTGGCTTCGCCAACGCGGTCCTCCAGCACTCGAAACGAAACGGTGGACAAGACATCGGAAGATCTGTGATCTCCACCACAGGCCGTGAGAGATCGTAGAACTGTCTTCGAAAATATGCAAGAGGGCTCTATGAAAGTGGTTCCGCTGGTCAGCGCTGTAGACTCGCCGTTCGTGGTGGAGGCGGCGGTGAGCGGGCGACGTGCGAACAAGCGCGGCATCGAGACGCGGGACAGCATGATCAAGGCAGCCATCGCTTCCTTGGCCACAGGCGACCCCGCGGCCGTGTCCGGCAACCGGATCGCCCGGGACATCGGCGCGACCTGGGGTGTGGTGAAGTACCAATTCGGCGATATCGACGGCTTGTGGGCTGCAGTTCTCCGCTACACCGCCGACAAGCGCGGCGACCTTCCGGCGGGAATCAAGCCGGACGGCACGCTGCACGAACGGGTGACCGCCCTGATCGAAGCCATGGCGGTGGGCTTGCGCACGCCGGAATCGCTGGCGATCGAAACTCTCCGTGCTGCGCTACCTCGTGATCATGCGGAACTCGAGCGGGACTATCCGCAGACCGCCGCAGAGCTGGCTTCATGGAAACCCAATTGGGACAAGGCTATCGAGCGGTCCTTCGCCGACCTCGGCCTCGATCCCGTCAAGCTGAGGCAGGTGGCGGCTCTCATTCCGGCAGCGATGCGCGGAATCACCTCGGAGCGAACCTTGGGTACCTACGGGAATCTCGACGACGCACTCGCCGGGCTGATCGGCGGGATAGTCGCGTATCTCGAGACGTGACCTGATCCGCCGTAATCCACGACATCGAATCTTCAACCCCAAGGAATTCATGACCGGCTCGACCGACGTGACCACCACCGCGATCACGCAGAACCTCGTCCGCGGTGCCGCCGAGCTCGAGCGCACCGAACACGGTCTCCTCCCGCATCGGCTTCCCGGCTGGGCGCGCCGCCAGTGCGACGATCCGCAGCTGCTCATGGCCGAATCCCAGCCGTCCGGTGTGCGGCTGGCTTTCCGGACCCGCGCGACCGTCGTCGAGCTGGACACGCTCCCCACGAGGCGGACGTACATCGGCGCGCCGCCACGTCCGACCGGCGTCTACGACCTGATCGTCGACGGCCGCCTCGCCGGACAGGCCGGTGCGGAGGGCGGAAACATCATCGTCGTCGACCTGGCGACCGGCAGTGTCGAGCACCGCCGGGGGAACGTCGGTACCGTGCGTTTCGCCGACCTGCCCGCCGCGCCGAAGACGGTCGAGATCTGGTTGCCGCACAACGAGACCACCGAACTGGTCGCGCTGCGCACCGACGCACCGGTCGAGCCGGTGGAGGACGAGGGTCGCCCGGTGTGGCTGCATCACGGCAGCTCGATCAGCCACGGGTCCAACGCCGCCACCCCCTCCGGAATCTGGCCCGCGTTCGCCGCCGCGCGCGGGGGAGTGGAGCTGATCAACGTCGGGCTCGCCGGCAGCGCGCTGCTCGACCCCTTCACCGCCCGCACGATGCGTGATACCCCGGCAGACCTGATCAGCGTCAAGATCGGTATCAACCTCGTCAACTCCGATGTGATGCGGCGCCGCGCGTTCGGGCCGGCCGTGCACGGCTTCCTCGACACCATCCGGGACGGGCACCCGACCGCCCCCCTGCTCGTCGTCTCGCCGATCCACTGCCCGATCCACGAGGACACACCCGGGCCCGGCGCATTCGACACCGAAGCGCTCGCCGCCGGGACGTTGGCGTTCGTCGCGACGGGGGATCCGGCCGAGCGCGCGGCCGGGAAGCTGACGCTCACGACGATCCGCGAGGATCTGGCGCGCATCGTCGCGCAGCGTGCAGAGGACGACCCGAACATTTACTACCTCGACGGAACCGATCTCTATGGGGAAGCCGATCATGCGGTGTTGCCGCTGCCGGACCGGCTCCACCCCGACGCCGAAACACACCGGCTCATCGGCGAACGCTTCGCGGAACGTGCCTTCGCAGGCGATGGCGTGTTCGCCTCGCGGATGGCGTGTTCCCGATAGTCTCGCGCTCGTGGCGTGGTTGCTGCTCGTTGCCGTCGGTGTTGTGGGGGTGGTTGCCTGTCGGGTCGCGCCACGCCGAAAACGCAGTCCCACGGCCGGGTTTCCGTGGTTCTGGGTGGTCCTTCCGCTCACATGCGTAGCGGTCGCCTGTGCAATCGCGGCATTCATCGCAGCCCCTGGGTTCGTGAGCGGCTCCGGCAGCTTCTGGTGGGACCTGTCGCTCCCGGACAATGGACCTTCGCTGCAATTCCTTTCCGGCGAGCAATACCGGCGATTCGAAACCGTGCAGCAGGCGAAGCGGATACTGCCGGCCGTCGCCGCGGTCGGCATCGTCGTATGCATCTGGACGTGGCGGCGAGACCGCAGGTGAGCGGTCAGTCCGCGACGAGCCGGGCCGCACCGTAGAGGCCGGTACCGCGCTCGCGTTGCCGGCCGATGACGTAGCGGCCCGGTGCGATGCCTGTGGCACCGTGCTCGGGGTGGACGAGGTACGCGACGCCGGTCACCTCGACGATCCCGAGCGCGAGACCCCGAGGATCGGCAACCGGCGCGGTCCACGTGCACGCGTCCTCGTCCGCGACGAGCGAATGCGGATTGCCTCCGGCGGCGCTGCGCAGCAACTCGATCCCGGACGCGGGAACCGGAACGGTCCGGGTCCACGGTTGGCGTGTCACCACGCCGGTGAGCATCGAGTGCGGGACGACGATGAGATCGCCCTGTGCCTGCGGTCCGTCGACGACCGGCACGGACACCTCGCGATCGAGGTGCTCGAGCACGTCGATGCCGCTCCAGGCAGTGATGTCGGACAGGGTGTGAAGAGCATTCATGGAGTTCACCTCGGGGATGTCAGGTCCGGCGTACCAGCCGGGCATAGTCGGAACCGCTGATGCCGTAGGTCCATCCGGCGGCATCGAGGGCGGACGGAGCCCACGCGGGAACGGGCAGTCCGTAGCGTCGGCGAGTGCCGTCGCGTTCGAGAGATCCATTGACGGCGAGCAGGATTCGTCCCGGTGCGCCCCAGCCGCCAGGGCTGTCGTACAACTCGAGCAGGCAGCCGGGATTGCCGGGATCCCCGGTGCGGTCCACGAGGGTGAGCGCTGCCTCCTCGATGTAGGCGTCCCACCCGATACGCTCGATCGCGCACCGCCGGATCTCGACGTTGCGTTCGCGTCCGATGCGCTCGGCCGTCGGATCGAGCACAACCCATTCCGGAACGATGGTGCCGTGATGGACGAAAGATCTTGTTCCGTCCGGATATTCGATCGCTGCCCTGTTCGGGTGGTGGAGGCGTCGTTCGTCCTCGGAACCGCCGGGCGACGGCTCGGTGTGCAGTTCGCAGGGGCGTTCGGCCATCACACACACCCGCTCGAACGCCCACCACCATCCGGTAGCGCCGGCCAGTGCGGCCTGTGCGTCGAGAAGTTCGCTGTCGAGTGCTCCGAAACCGACGAGACCGCATTGCCGGATCGCGTCGTAGTAGCCGACCCGGTGCGCTTCCTGCTGCCCGTACCAGCTCACGGTGCTCAGGGGCTGGGGAAGTGTTCGCCGGATCGCGGTGGCCACTCCGTCGAAAAGCGTAGTACGCAACGAATTCCAGATCATCCTCCGGATGACCTGCTCCGGATTCGGAGACGCTCCGAATCGTGACGACGGATAGCGCCGCCGGATCCGCTCGTCCATCCGCCTGCGCCCGCCCGACAGCAGCGAAGCGATGCGCACGGACGGATGAGTGTCGTCGAGCGCCGAGGATGGTCCCGGGATCGACTGGTGCGCAATGAATGTCGATGCAGCGGCCGGTGACGGCGCCCACACGAATTCGGGTGGATCGAAACCGGAACGCCGATAGAGTTCCGCAACTGCGCATTCCGCGACGGAACGATCGGCGGGTCGAGTGCTCAGTCCGTGCGCGAGCCAATGATCGCGCAGTTCTCGGACGGCGGGGATCATGCGACGGGGGCGGAGGCCGCCTTTCCTGTTGTCATGGTTGTCGAGGATGGCATGAAATCACCGGTGGCGCAAGAATCATGCAGGGATCGGCGCGACGGTGGTGATCTCACCGCCGAGGATCCGCTGCCGATTCTCTGCGAGGCGACGCTCGCCGAGTCGCTGCAACCAGCGCTTCCCGGCAGGCACGCGACCGATCACGTGGTGCTTGGCCACGTTCACCGC
>Ga0180215_1001552_pt1 | contig 25031 bp, 23 predicted proteins | sample eDN3rd37CBELigBY_FD_128871 | JGI IMG/M metagenome (GOLD analysis project Ga0180215, IMG submission 128871) | Enriched backyard soil microbial communities from Emeryville, California, USA - eDNA 3rd pass 37_C BE-Lig BY (version 2) (version 2) | ecosystem: Environmental > Terrestrial > Soil >...
CTTCAACCGGGTTCGGACAAAACTCCCGCAAAACCTATTCAGCGAGTCCGAACTTCAACCGGGTTCGGACAGAACTCCCACAAAACTTGTTCAGCGAGTCCGAACTTCAACCGGGTTCGGACAGAACTCCCGCAAAACCTATTCAGCGAGTCCGAACTTCAACCGGGTTCGGACTGAACTCCCTAAAAACTTGCTCAGCGAGTCCGAACTTCACCCTGTTTCGGACACAACCACCGATAAACCTGCTTACCAAGTCCAAACTTCACCCTGGTTCGGACACAACCCCCGCAAAAACTGCTCAGCGCGTCCGAACTTCACGCCAGTTCGGACGACAGAACTCCTCCATAGTCTGTTAATCAAGCCCGAACTACAAATAAAGCATTGGGTACGGCATATCATCCAAATCAGCTTCTTCTCGTCCGCTTTCCACTTGAGAAATTTCGTCTGCAGTCGGAGCTTTGAGTGCAAAAGACATTAACAGATCAAAAATATGATAATAGGGGCTAGTTTCCGCGAGATTGGAAAAAATTCTCTGCCCTGCATATGCTAGTCTTTTCTTCAACCCGTCTAATTCTTTGCAGTCCTCCGCAACTGCGGCAAGCTCAAGAAGCATTGGCATATAATCCGCCAGTTCTTTTCCAATATGTTCAAACCCTAAATATTCAATTAGTTTTTGAAGCTGTATCAGTGCCCCTCCGCGTTTACGGCTGTCGCCAAGCTCTTGCGAAGTAAGGTACAGACCCGTTTTTTCTTTGTAGTCAAAGAGGGACACATAATGCTCCTGGAGCTCCGTTAGTGACATGGTAACTAACGGTTTAAGCCGTATGCTTACTTCTTCCCGTAGCTCCTCAGACGAAATATACTTTTTCACGAACGCATCAAGATCTTGTGCTTCGTCCATAAAAGCCTGGTCCGGGTAATCCAAGAAGCGGGAGACAATGAATAGAATTGCTTGATCGTCCTTTATCATCCGTTCTCACTTCTTTCATAAGGATAGGTCACCATACCTTCTGGAGGCGCGATTTCTTCAATGCTGCAGGAGCCTTGCCGATAATGCAGATTGTCGTCCATTTCCCTGCGGCCTGTTGGGATAACAAATCGCTCATTGTACTTTGCAACTCCTAATAGACGTGCCATGTCCTCCAACTCTTCAACTGTGGTGTTCGCTTCCTTAAGCAGCTGACTTTTCTTCACCTCATCAACACCGCCAACCGTTTTTGCCCGCATATGCACGCGCATCGCTGCCATCTTCAAAAGAACCCTGCGAATGACACTAGTATCATCGGCTGACAGAAGGGATGCGAGATATTCCATAGGGATTCTCATGTCATCTACTGCAGGAATATAGCCATCCGCACTTAAGCTATTCTCGTTGGTAATATGGTTCATAATCGGGCTAAGCGGCGGAACATACCAAACCATTGGCAGCGTTCGGTATTCCGGATGGAGCGGCAGGGCTATTTTCCACTTCATCGCCATTTTGTAGATTGGTGATTCCTGTGCACTTTTGATCCAGCTGTCGTTGATGCCCTGTTCCCGTGCTTTTTCAATGATTTCAGGATCATTCGGATTTAAAAATACAGAAAGCTGTGATTCGTATAAATCTTTAGGATCTTCCACAGAAGCTGCTTCTTTGACTCTGTCAGCATCATATAGAACAACCCCGATATAGCGAATCCTTCCGACACATGTTTCCGAACAGACCGTCGGCAGCCCTGCTTCTGTTCTTGGGTAGCAGAAATTACATTTCTCGGCTTTGTGGGTGTTCCAATTGTAGTACACCTTATGATACGGGCAGCCATTCATACAAAAGCGCCAGCCGCGGCAAGCATCTTGATCTACCAGAACAATGCCGTCTTCCTCTCTTTTATAAAGAGCCCCAGATGGGCAGGATGCCACGCATGATGGATTTAAGCAATGCTCGCAAATTCGCGGCAAATACATCATAAAGGTTTTTTCATACTCCATGGCAATATGCTCTTGAAGTTTCTGCACGTTAGGGTCCATCGGCACGACTTCACTTCCGCCGGCAAGATCATCATCCCAGTTCGAGCCCCAAGTCGGCTTATCAATATATTCACCAGTGATCATTGATCTTGGCCGCGCAACTGGGAGACTCTCTCCCTTCGGCCGCTTGGAAAGATGTTCAAAGTCATATGTCCATGGCTCATAAAAATCATCGATCGTAGCCATATTCGGATTGTAAAAGATGTTGGCAAGCTTAGAAATCGGTCCGCCTGCGCGCAGGTGCAGCCTTCCGTTTCTTAATGTCCATCCGCCTTTATAGCGGTCCCGATTTTCCCATTCCTTGGGGTATCCGGGACCAGGCCTAGTTTCAACATTGTTATACCAGACATATTCCATCCCTGGTCTGTTAGTCCATGTGTTCTTACATGTAACCGAACATGTATGACAGCCAATACATTTATCCAAATGCATGACCATCGCCACTTGGGCTTTAATTCTCAAGCCAATCAACCTCCTTCAGCGGACGGATAATGGCCATTGTATCCCTGTTGCTTCCTGTTGGGCCGTAATAATTAAATCCGTAGCTAAGCTGTGAGTATCCGCCGATCATATGTGTCGGTTTTGGATTAATCCTTGTCACACTGTTGTGTGTTCCTCCGCGTTTTTTGTTGATAGTATTGCCCGGTACCCCCATATGCCTGTCTTGGGCATGATACATAAACGCAACACCGCGCGGAATCCGATACGTTAAAACAGCTCTTGCTGTCACAACTCCATTCCGGTTATATACCTCAATAAAATCATTGTCTTTGATCCCTGCAGAAGCTGCATCCTTTTCATTCAGCCATACAACCTGCCATCCCCTAAACAGCTGGGACATTTGGTTTGTATCTGTAAACATTGTATGAATGCCCCATTTTTGGTGCGGGGTCATATATCGCAGGGTAATGGATTTCCCTGGATTATCGACTTCCTTCTCCCCTTTTAAAAATGGCATGGCATTGACTGGCGGGAGATAAAGCGGCAGTCCTTCCCCATAATCCAAAATCACTTCATGATCGAGATAAAAGCTTTGCCGGCCAGTGAGCGTATGCCAAGGAATATTGTATTCTTTATTCACAGTGAATGGAGAATACCGTCGATTATCCTTTTCAAGACCGCTCCAGACAGGAGTTGAGATTGTTTGGCGAGGCTGGATTGTCAGTGCATCGAGGGTAAAATCTTCTTCTTCGCGGTTTTCCGCAATATGCATAAGACTCTTTCCCGTCTTTTCCTCCATCGATTTCCAGCCTTCAACTGCCCGTTTCCCATTGGTTGCTCCGGACATGAGCAGAATCGCGTTGATGGCCTGTTTGTCTGAGAAAAGATCTGGATGGCCCTTTCCTACACCCTCACGCTTGGATACGCCTAATCTCTTTAACAGCTCTTTGTAGGCCTTTTCTCCGTCAACTTTTACACCTTTTGTTCCGTAACCTTTGCGGATATTTTCTCCTACTGTCGTCCACATATCGTATACGTTCGGATAATCACGTTTAACGATTGTCAGATTAGACATCGTTTTACCAGGTATCGCTTCGATTTCCCCATTGCGCCAATCCTTTACCTTTCCGAATGGCTGGGCGATTTCATTGATCGTATCGTGTGCCAGCGGTGACATGACTACATCCTCCTGAGCAGGAAGATGATCTTCTGCCAGCTCAGAAAATACCCGGGCGATTTCTCTAAAGGCATCCCAGTCACTTCTTGTTTCCCATGGCGGTGAAATAGCCGCATTAAATGGGTGGACAAATGGATGAAGGTCTGTGGTGCTTATATCGAATTTTTCATACCAGGTTGCTGCAGGCAGAATAATATCGGAAAATAGCCCAGAGCTTGTCATGCGGAAATCCATCGCGATAAATAGATCCGTTTTTCCTTCAGGCGGCTTTTTGTCCAGTTGTACATCTGCTGGCTCCCAGGAATTTTCCGTATCTGTAAGAACAGAATCATCTCCGCCAATCAAATGCTTAACAAAGTATTCATGGCCTTTTCCGCTATCTCCGAGTAAATTGGAGCGCCAGTTAAAGAAGACACGCGGAAAGTTCTGCGGATCATTGGGATGTTCCATTGCATATTGAATGTTTCCCTTTTCAATTTGCTTGGCAATATCTTCGATAACGGCCTGGTCGTTATCCCCTAACCGCTCACGGGCATCCTTCATCACATCAATGGAATTCTGCGTCCACTGCGGAAAACTTGGCAGCCAGCCAAGACGTGCTGACATCGCATTAAAGTCCGCTGGATGCATATTTTGATATTTGCTGTTTGGACTCCAGTCATTTGTTTCGCCTTCTGCTTTATATTCATAGCGGAATTGTTCCGTTGCAAAATAAAAGAATGAAGTACCATTCATGAATCTAGGTGATTTGGTCCAGTCATTAGCAAAAGCAATTTGCGAAAACCCTTCAATTGGGCGTACTTTTTCCTGGCCGACATAATGGGCCCAGCCACCGCCGTTTACACCTTGAGATCCTGTTAATAAAACAAGGTTAAGGATGCAGCGATAGATTTGGTCACTATGGAACCAGTGGTTGGTTCCTCCGCCCATGGCAATCATAGATTTCCCCTGTGTCCTTGCCGCATTGTCGGCAAATTCTCTGGCAACCTGGATAACATGTTCCTTTTTCACACCAGTAATACTTTCCTGCCATGCTGGTGTATAAGGCTTGCTGTCATCGTTATAATCTGTTGGATAATCCCCTTTTAATCCTCTGTTGACGCCTGTATGGGCCATCATTAAATCATACACTGTAGTTACGAGGATCTCGTTTCCTTGCTGGTCCTTAATTTTCTTAACCGGAACGCCTAAAGATACCTTGCCGCCTTTCTTTTCGGCGAAATATGGGAAGTCTACCAAAACAACCTCATCAGAATCATTAATGAAGCTTAGCTTTGGATTAATGGCCTTTCCATCCTCGCTCTTTAGATCCAGATTCCAATTCTGTTTTCCTTTATCCCATCTAAAGCCTTGACTTCCAATTGGAATAGCCGTGCTTTTTGAATTTTCATCCCAGACCACTGTCTTCCACTCGCCAAGCTCACTGCCTTGGGCAATGTCTGAAGCTCTCAAGAAGCGGTCGGAACGATAGCTGCCTTTTTGGCCGTCTAACATAACAAGGAATGGCAGATCTGTATACTGCTTAGCATAGTCAACAAAATATGGTGTTTCTTTATCAGCATAGAATTCTTTTAAAATCACATGTGTCATGGCCATGGCCAGTGCGCCATCAGTACCAGGCTTTGCTGGCAGCCATATGTCAGCGAATTTTTCATATTCCGCATAATCCGGGCTTACCCCAACAACCTTCGTTCCGTTATAGCGTGATTCGACCATAAAGTGAGCATCAGGCGTCCGCGTCTGTGGAATATTTGTGCCCCAAATGATGAAATACTTTGAGTTATACCAATCTCCGCTTTCCGGTACATCTGTCTGATCTCCCCAAACCTGCGGAGAGGCTGGCGGAAGGTCTGCATACCAGTCATAGAAGGAAAGGATGGTTCCGCCGATTAAGGATAGGAATCTTGTTCCTCCTGCGTAGCTGATCATCGACATTGCCGGTATCGGCGAGAAACCGCAGATCCGATCAGGTCCGTATTTTTTGATTGTGTAAATAGTGGCAGCAGCGATTAATTGGCAGAGTTCCTTCCAATTTCCGCGGACAAATCCGCCTTTTCCGCGCGCTTTCACATACTTAGCTCTTTTTTCAGGATCATTGACAATATTTTCCCATGCTTGAACAGGATTATCGGCAGACTTTAGTTCGTTGAGCCATAATTCGTAGAGATCACCACGGACATAGGGGTGTTTAACTCTTGTTGGACTGTATGTATACCAGGAAAAGCTGGCACCCCGCGGACATCCTCTTGGTTCATAGTCAGGGAAGTCCTCCCCTGTTGATGGATAATCGGTTTGCTGTGTTTCATAGACGATAATTCCATCTTTGACATAAATTTTCCAGCTGCATGATCCGGTACAGTTTACTCCATGTGTGGAACGGACAATTTTGTCATGCTGCCATCGTCTTCGATAAACGTCCTCCGAATTTCTCGGTCTTGGGCTATGTTCTGTCCAGCCATCGTTAATTCTTGATCCTCGCTGTAAATGTTTTAATCCAGCTAGTAATTTATTCTGCTTTTGCTCCATTTATCCAGTCCCTCCTTTCTATGCTGCTCAGCGGATTAAAATCTTCACCTGCGATTCTTACTGGGCCGGCACCTTCTTCAAGCTCCCTGACAAAAATCTCGAAGCTTGCAGCATTGGCGGCGGCAAGAATGAGTCTCTGCAGCGTGTTCATATCATTCATTTCATAGATTTTTTCAATCATTTCTCCTGGGATCTGACCAAATCGCATTCTTAAAAGCGCGATTAAATCCTCCCTGTCCTCCACAAGCATGGAGTCTGACTCAAAGGAAAACATTTTATCACCCTCCCTTAAAGCTTAATCATTTTGAAATACTCTTGAATCAAGCGATTTTTACAGCTCTCTGCTGTTTCTTTAAAGAATTCGCTAACTTCTTCATCCGGCTCGAAGGCTTGCTTATCACTAATAATTGTTCTGCCAACTTCAGAGAAGCTGTCTGCAAGCTTGATAGATAGCTCAAAGCCTGAGTGGCTTTTCTTGATAAAACCATGAGCGTCATACGGATGAATATTATATTTTTTAAAAATATCAATCATTCTGCGATAAAGAACTGGTGAAACAATCCTCAATGATTCTTCTTTTTGCAGCTGATATTCTCCCAATTTATTTCCCTCCCAAAAGACTTCCTTAAATTTCCTCGGATTATTATTCGTTATGACCAAGCAATTTATTCATTTCATCCTCATTATGGATTAAATCAACAATGATCAGGCCGTCCAGTAGCTTCAAGAATCGTTTATCTGCTTCCTGGTTTTCCAGCATTTTCTTCATTTGCTCGACAATCCGGCGCATAATATCGTGATCACGGGTCAGCTGTGCAACAAGATCATTCAGTTCTGGATGCTCCTCCTTCATTTCTTTATATAAACCCTCTTCTTCTGACTGGGCATGTGCCAATGTCCGTGATTCCCAATGCTCTATAATGATTTCCGCTATTTGCAGCGCTTTTTCTTTATCATTTTCTTCAAGACAGCGATGAAATAAAGAAGCTAATTCCTTTGCTTCATTTAAGGCAGCCTCATGGATAGAGGAATGTGCGTCTTGCTTTTTAAGGCTAGGTCCCGACAAATTAGATCTCTCCCTTTCACATAAGGTAAATTATGGCTTAGATAAGCATTAGTAACCATCATATCCAAAACAGGGGCTGATAAACTTATAAGAGATGAACGTTTTATGACGAAGAAAATTTTGGAAATTTTTTTCAGCCACTTAAATTAAAATATGTTATTATTAATGGCAAAATGACTTTTACGATTCTTTATAAAGAAGGTTTGAATCATGATAAAAGATAAAGTGATGCGGTTAATAGCTTCATTCCTGGCTGCCATTCTCGGCGGGATTGTTTTTCAGCTGCTGCATTTGCCAATTCCCTGGCTGCTTGGATCGATGACTTTTGTCTTAATCGGTTCCCGGTTATTTAAAATAGAATTCTATTGGCCACGATATATAAGAGAGGCTGGGCTTATTATTGTTGGTTATGAAATGGGTCTTTCTTTTACAAAGGAAACTCTGATTGAGGTAGGCAATAAGCTGCCATCCATGCTGTTTACGACCGTTTTAATTATTCTTTTTTCATCTGGTGCTGCTTGGATCATTTCTAAGTTTACTAAAGTGGATTATCCCTCTGTCCTATTAGGCAGTATTCCAGGCGGACTTTCACAAATGATTGTGATGGCCGAGGAAGAAAAGGGCATTGATTTAACGATTGTGACCTTTTTGCAAGTGGCCAGGCTGATGATGATCATTTTTATTGTGCCTGTTCTTGTGGTTGGTCCTTTTTTCGGAGGCGAAAAGAGTGCAGTAGTGGAGGCGTCGTCCCCTTTATGGAGTGATTTGTCTTCTAAAGTTCTTTTGTTTTTTATTCTTTCTATTGGCTTTGCTTTTCTTGGAAAAAGGATCCATATGCCGACTCCTTTTTTACTTGGCCCAATCATTGTCACGGCGAGCCTGAATATTTCAGGCGTCAACGGACCCCTGCTGCCGCATGGCCTATTAGATCTATCACAATTATTTATTGGCGGATATATTGGCCTAATGATGAAACCAGAAAAACTCGAAAACAAGACAAAAATGATAACTTTGGCCTTGATCAGCAGCTTTTCACTTATTCTATGTGCATTAGGTTTGAGCGTTGGTTTGATGACGTATTATCATTTCTCCATCCCTACAAGCTTTCTTGCTCTCGCGCCAGGCGGAATGGAACAAATGGCGCTGATGGCGCATGAAATAAGAGCAGATCTATCCATTGTGACCGCCTATCAGCTCTTTCGGATTTTCTTTATTCTTTTCATTGTTCCTCCCGTCCTAAAATGGCTTTTTAAAACACAAATGAATAAAAAACTAAGAATAAAACAAAAAGCCACTGAATAAAACCGCCTTGAATAGGGCGGTTTTTTTGTTGTCGAAATTGTTGTTTTTTCAAATTTATGCTCTTGTTTTGACAGCTTTTGTCAGGCAGCAGGAAAAAGTGGTAGTGGATGATGAATAAGTTTACATGCCAAAAAAAGCTTCGGAGCGTGCTTCCGAACGATTCATAACCTAAGAGATAGAAAGGGATGGAAAAAATGACAGGTGAATTTGTTAAAGCTTATACAGTGAAAGAAGTATCAAAAATGATCGGTGTACCGCCAGGCACCTTAAGACAGTGGGAAAAAGATCTTGACGGCCTCCTTATAATCCCGCGTACAAAACAGGGCGCCCGTTTTTATACAGATGAAGAAATCAACATGCTAAACATTGTAAAGCAAATGCGCGCAAAGAGCTTAAGTAAAGAAATGATTAAAGAGTTATTCCAAAAACATTTAGATTCAAAAGGCGGTTCCGAAGCAATCGAAACCGTTCCGGCAATGATTGACGAAATCGAACCAGCACAGGAAAAAAGCGAGATGAAAGAATTAGAACTATACGCAGTTATGGAGGAGTTCCGCACACGTTTAATTGATGATGTAAGAGCTGAAATAAGAACATCAATAAAGAAGGAAGTTCTTGAGGAAGTGAAAAAAGAAATCTCAAAAGGGTCCCTTCATACTGTAAAAAGTTTATCTGATTCTATTTATAAATCGAATGAAAAAACTAAAGAGGAGATTCAAGAACTTTCTAAATCCATACATAAGACTTCGGAAGAGACTTCCGAAACGCTCGGAAACCTTTCAAGAAGGATTGTGAAAACTTCAAAAGGAACCTCCGAACAAATTCGCAATCTAACAAAACACGTAGCAGATTCTTCGGAAGCAGCTTCCGAAGAGTTCAAAACGATGATTCATTATATTTCTAGCTCTGCAGAGGTTACACACACAGAAATTAGCTCTCTCATTGAAACACTTAATACCGATAGAGAAATTTATCTGGAAACTATAAATCAAGAACGCGAGCAATACTGGCAGGATGTTCATCAGCGGGAAAAAACATTCCAGGATTTAATCGTTAATTTCCGAAGTGCTGCCGCAGCTGAGGAAGAAAAGGCAAAACCATGGTGGAAGTTTTGGGAAAGTAAGGCATAATCAGTAATTAGGCTGAAAATCGTATAAATTAAAACAAGCAGTCCCTGTCCCCTCCTGGTTCATATGACTTAGGAAGGGCAGGACTGCAAATAGTTTTATTTTATATTTGTACCATAAAAAATTTCATCCATTTCAGTCTGCAATTTTTCTGTAATTTCATCTATTTCTTCTTGGGGAAGCTTATCCTTTGTATATCCAAATAAATAATTATTTAAGTCAAAATCCCTGATCCGGCATTTTGTATGAAAAATATTGGCCTGATAGATATTTACATCAATCATATCAAATTCTTCCTTAATATCTTCAGGAATGTAATTTTGAATCGAACTGATATTATGATCGATAAATAGCTTATGTCCAGTTTTCTCCCTTGTGAAACCGCGTACGCGATAATCAATTGTCATAATGTCGGTATCAAAGGAATGAATTAAGTAATGAAGCGCCTTCAATGGTGAAATTTCCCCGCACGTTGAGACATCAATATCTGCCCTAAAAGTACTTATTCCTTCGGTCGGATGATATTCCGGATACGTATGCACAGTTACGTGGCTTTTATCCAGCTGCATGACAACAGAATCAGGCAGCGGCCCTGGTGACTCGTGAAAAGATTCAGTTGGTACCTCAACAACAGGCCCTTCTGACACAAGCATGGTAACGCTTGCTCCTTGTGGGACATAATCCTGCTGTGCAATGTTTAAAACATGTGCCCCAATAAGATCTGCCACGTTTTTTAAAATTTTCGTCAGCCTTTCTGCACTATATTCTTCATCAATATACTCAATATAGGCTTCCCGTTCTTCTCTCGTTTTCGTATAGCATATATCATACATATTAAAGCTCAATGTTTTAGTCAGATTATTAAACCCATGCAGTTCAATTCTCTCTTCTGGAGTAAAATTCAACATAATTCCCCCTTCAAAAAAGCTAAGAACACCCAGATTAGTTGTAAATATGTATAGCTTGCCCGGTTTTTTTGACAAAATGAACGTAACCTCTAAAATAAGAGAAATATGTCTATAATGGATAGAAAGATCATTATTCATCGCCATCATTTTCCAGTTGCATTTAATTTTACGAATGCTCTTGGTCCTAATATAATTGAAAGAGATAGGCTATTTTACTTGTGTGAGAAATGGATGGTGAAATCTTGGGAAAACTGTTCCGCACACTGTTTATATTATTAATTTTATACTTTTCATGGCCTTTCATTGATAAACAGCTGCAAAAGACGGACTATTATCCAATTGTTGATAATGTAAGATCAGAGCTTCAAATGTTAAAGGAAAGTCCGCAGGTAAATGAAGCACTGCAATCCTTGTATTCCGCGTTAACCGAAATCACAGAAAAAGTGGAAGATGCTCCAGATCTATTGGCGAAAAAGCAGAACGAGCCAGATTTGAGTCACGTAAAAAAACCCGATTTGGCTGTGCCAAACAGTCATACATTTGCCGTTCATAATATAACCCTTGAAGAAACTAGATCGGCTATTGAGCAGCAGCTGGGACAAGCTAAACGTTCAACCTATAATGAATACGGGGTTAAATGGGATGCTTATCATGATCAGTATCAGAACTTTGTGATGGTTGCTTATAACGAGAAAGATAAAGCTGTCGGTTTATATACAAACCAGGATTTAATTTCTTCCTCTAAAGGAATCAAATTAGGAACACCAAAAGAGACAGTTCTGGAGCAGCTTGGAAAGCCTTTAAATGAAATTAGAAAAGGCCTAGTTTATTTCCGATTCGAACAGGACCGTGACTATGATGTTTTTATGATTGATGACAGCTATGTGACTATTTTTTACGATAAACATATGGATAATACGGTTACTGCTATTCAAGTCATCAAAAAGGATCTGGAACAAAGCAAAAAAGGATTTTATGCTGAAGGAACTCCGCAATTAAAAGAAGGTTTCGAACTTCAGCTGTTCGATTTGACGAATGCTGCCCGTGTTAAGCACGGCTTCTCTGTTCTTTCTTGGGATGATAAGATAAAAGAAACAGCAAGGAAACATAGCTTAGATATGGCCGAAAATAACTACTTCTCCCATACAAATTTAAACGGGGAGTCTCCGTTTGACAGGATGAAAGAGGATGATATTTTCTTCACTGTTGCTGGAGAAAATTTAGCCTACGGGCAATTTAGCAGTATTTTTGCTCATGAAGGGCTAATGAACTCCATGGGGCACAGGGAAAATATTCTACGGAAGGAATACGATACACTAGGCGTCGGCGTTGCCTTTAACAGCCAGAAACAGCCGTATTACACGGAGAATTTTATAAGATAAAAAACAGCCTATCATAATCGTATAGGCTGTTTTTATGGAAAATAAATATCTATCCAGGCGTCTTTATTTTCAAGGATAAAGTAATTTTTAAATTCTGTTCGCTGTCTGAAGGTTTTCCATTTGTTCAAGGGAAGTGAATATAGGACGGTCTCTCCCCTTTTAAATAGTAATTGCTGATCCGCAATTTCTACAGATTCGAAGCGAATACCGTCTCTTTGTACCAATTCATCGTTCTCATAAAAGTTTAACACCACTTGCTGATTTTGAAAGTGTGTTAAGTATTCGATTCCAGTTTCCATACGCGTAATACATACCCCCCGCAGCCACATTGGTCAATAAATTTCATTTGTATTGCTTCGCCAAATACTTCCGATAACAGCGGCACAAGATAATTATACGGGTTGCCGAATTTCCCTGAAGTGACTAAATTCACATAGCAGCCTGCGGCGGTTTCCTCGACTGCTTTAATGCTGTCTTCAATAATCAGTTCCACATTGTCCTCGTATTCGTTGTGCTCTAAATCCATTGACCAATTCTTTTGCATTTGTGACCCCCTCCTCTTTATATATCCATTATAAAAAAAAACGTCTATAATAGACGTTTTTTTAATGGACTTTTTTCACGATTTTAACCGTTTTTATTCGATTATCTTCTACCTCTAAAATTTGAAAATGAAGATGATGGTATTCAAACGTATCCCCTTGGTTTGGGAAATAGCCTATTTCCTTTAAGAGGAATCCAGATAGGACGTCTTCATCTTCAGGGATCTTTGTTTTGAAGACTTCGTTAATCCGATGGAGGGCAAGCTTTCCGTTGCAAATAATGTGCGAGTCTGTCAGCTCATCAATAAGGACTTCATTATCCTCATCGGTTTCATCCTCAATTTCCTGGCCCAGCATTGCCTCAATGATATCTTCAAGGGTAATAATTCCTTTTGTTCCGCCATATTCATCAAGGACAATCGCTAAATGCTTCCGGTCGCGCATCATTAGTTTATAAATTTTTTCAATCAGATGAAATTCAAACACAAAGAGCGGATCATTATCTGTATATTCCTCCATTGGCTTTTCGTGGTTTAATGACCAGGCAATCAATTGTTTTGCATGAAATACACCGACAATGTTGTCCATATTTCCTTTATACACCGGATATCTTGTATATCGGTTATCTAACACAATTTCCCGTGTTTGCTCAAATGTGCTCTTGCATGGAATCCCAATAATATCCATTCTTGGTGTTTTCAGTGCGTCACGGACATCGAGACTGTAGAAATCAATAACCCCTTTAATTCTTACAGATTCCTCATTTTTGAACGTTCCTTCAACAGAGGCGATGTCGACCATCGTCATCAATTCTTCCTTTGAAACAGATGGTGTCTCTTCATCATTCTTTGAAAATAAGTTGATTACGGCTCTCGTAAATTTGGATAATAAAAACGTTAGGGGCTTTAAGATAATGACAAGGATTCGGATGATTGGTAAAACAAGATAAGCAATTTTTTCTGATAAGGAAGCCGCAATCGATTTTGGCAGTACTTCACAAAAAATGATTAGAACAACCGTCAAGACACCTGTTGCTAAACCAACATTAAAATCGTATTGAATAGCAATCACTGTGACTAATGTAGGGAGCATAATATTCGCAATGTTATTTCCAATTAATATCGCAGAAATAAGTTCATCAGGATTGGAAACCAGTTTGAGCAGCTTTTTTGATTTTATATCATTGTTCTCAGCTCTCGTTTTCACTTTCATTTTATTGACTGCTGTAAGAGCCGTTTCACTGCCTGAAAGGAAAAAAGACATAAACATAAAAAAAGCAATTGCAATGACCAAATTGTGACGCCTCCGTAAATTATCGTTCTTATGTATAATTCCCCAATTCCCCGTTGAAAAACTGACTGACTGGGAAGGTTACAATATTTTTCTAGTATAAAGCAAATAAAGGAAAAATGTAAATTAGACTGCTTAGCTCATTTTTTACCTTCCCTTGAATCATAATAAGACTGTCATTATTATGCACCTTAGAAAGAGGCGATCAAAGTGAAAAGGTTATTGTTCCTTTTATTATGTTTTGTTATTAGTTTACCGAGTACCGTTCACGGCCAAAAAAACCACGAGAATGCCCTGAAAATCGCCTTCACCCGCGATGGTTTTGTCTGGATAAAAACGGGTGCTAAGGAGGAACGAATCACAAAACAGGCAGCCAATATTCTTTACCCGCCTCAGTGGTCTCATGATGGAAAATGGATTCTTTATCAAAAGGAAATGGTGTCTGAAATCAACTCCAATAAAGAAACACATTCGGAAATATGGGTTTATAACATGGAAACGAAAGAACATCGGAAAATTTTTCATGATGGTGTTAACGCCAAGTGGTCTCCAAAGGAAAATATCATTGCGTTTCTAAGCGGCGGTGTATTGAATGTTTCCAATTTAGATGATTTTAAGAATGTTGCCCTAGGTGTTGATAATTTTGAATGGTACCCTGACGGCAGAGCAGTCTTTGCCTCATCTGCAGCCGCAATTAAACCAGATGGGTGGACAAACCCTGAGCTCTATAAAATTCCCATCGGACAGAATTTCAAGGAAATCACGATGTCTGAGAACGTGCAGGAACTGTTTAAAATTCCAAAGGAGCTTTCAAATGGCAAGGTCAGCATTCTATCCATCAATGCTTCAAGTTTTGCCTTTTCACCAGATGGAAAATGGGTATCTTTTATCGTGAATCCGACTGCTTCCTGGTCAATGGATAGTGATATGGTCTGTGTTATTACTGCAGATGGGGAAAATTTTGAGGTTCTTGATGAGACAATTCTTGGCATCGACCAGCCTTCCTGGGCTCCTAGTGAGAACTTGCTTGGCTATATTGCTGGCGGCGGGAGAATTGTGTTTGGCTTTAAGAACAAGAAACTTAAAGTACAGGAGCTTCCTGCGTTTAAGTCAAATACGCTTACCCCGCCAAATTTTGCCGAGATGGGCTTTACATGGGTAAATGACAATACACTGATTGTTTCACGGGTTGTAGAAGCAGAATGGAACAATGATCCGAACAAACGTCCAAACCCTGCCCTGTATATGATCAAAATGAAAGAAAATGAGCAGCCGAAAATCACCAATCCGAAAAAAGGCCAGGGAGATTTTCAGCCTAACTACGCTTCATCTGCCAATAAGCTAACATGGGTAAGAAAAAATATGAATGCGATGAATGGAGATTTGTGGATTGCAGATATAAATGGAAAAAATTCTGAGCTTTGGGTGAAAAATATTGGGCTGTATTCCATTTACTAAAAAAAGCGGAGGCATGATTGCTTCCGCTTTTATACGGCCTGATGCTGTTCTTGCTGGTGAATGGTCAAAAACACTTCTTCCAGTGTGGAACATCCATGCCTTTTGTATATTTCCTCCAGTGTCCCAAAGGATTTGACCTTCCCATTAAACAAAATGATTACTTTATCAGCAATTTCTATAGCATCTCTCATAATATGGCTGCTGACAATGATCGTTTTATTTAACTTTTTAAGCCTTTGAATAATTTCTTTAAATTGGATAACCCAATACGGGTCGAGACCGTTTGTTGGTTCATCAAGAATATAAATATCGGTATCAGCAAGCAGACACTGAGCTAAATTTAATCGCTGGGACATCCCTTTTGAAAATCCGCCCGTCCTTGTGTTTCTTTCCTCCCAAAGACCGACCTCTTTTAATACTTCGTTAATTTTATTTTTATCAGCCTGCAGAAAATTCCCGTAGTATCCGAGAATTTCAAGCGGTGTCAGCTCAGGAGGGAAATTCATTTGATCGGGCATGTAGGCAAAAGATTTTTTTTGTTTAGAATGAAAGATGATTTTCCCTGTTGACGGCTTATTAATCCCTGTAATCATTTTAATCATCGTGCTTTTGCCTGCACCATTACCGCCACATAATACAACACATTCACCTTCGTCTATTGACAGGTCCACAGGTGCTAAAGCAATTTTACGCTTGTAGTTTTTAGAAATGTTCTTTAGCTCCAAAATCATTTTAAACACCCCGTTTTAACAATTTTGTCGACGCTGCAATCGTCATAAAAACTAAGAGGAAGATAGATAGAATTAATGATGCGGTCAAAACCCCGCTGTTTCCCCATTGATCAATAATTAAATACTCTGGTCCGAATACATACTCCGCATTCAGCTTGGAAATCGACCAAACTCGAATCGATTCTACAGGATTCAGGAGTATAAGCGAAAACAAGCTATTTAACTTAAAAGCATACGGTATCCAATCAATGATTGAAAAAATGATAAATTCGTAGACAAACACGGCCATACTCCAAAAAAATAAAGCTAATGACAGGCCTTGCATCCTCGTTTTACTAATTGCACCGACAAATAAGGAGGCGGCTGAAAACATAATGATGAGCAGAAGATTAACCACAAGGAAAATTTGAAAAATCGTTGCTTCAAATGATTGGCCAATAAGAGAAAAGATGAGGCCAAAGAGCCCATAAGATACACCTAAAACAACAAGCATAGACAAAACTAATGCTGCAAATTTGCTTGTCATGTACCGCCAATACGGAATCTGATAGGTTTTGAATAGTCCAAATCGCCCACTTTCCTTATCAGCAATGATGGAATTTGAGCCTAATACAAGGCAAATGATTGGTACCAGCCATAATGACAGATTAATCAGCATGGCAATAGAACGATTATAGGCTGTCTGCTGAATATCTGCAGCCGTTTGGGACTGCTGCTCAATTTCTTTAAGACCAAACCACTCTGGGTTCACCCCATTTGTATCAATATTATTACCGACGGATTCCAGACCATAAGTTACTTCTGCTGGATCCGATTGAACGGAATGCAATCCATAGAAGTAAAGCAAGACAGATAGAAAGATAAATAGAACCATAAAATTCATCAGCCATTTGCTTCTAAGCAGCAGTCTTAGCTCGTGCTTGGTCATTGAGAATAAAAGATAGTGTTTCATCATGATTCCCCCATTCTAGGTGAACCGTTAATGACTGTGTGTCATGTCACCCTTTTTAAAGGCTTTAATATCTAAATTCTTTAGCTCTTCTTTTGTATAGATTGTGCCGCCGTCATTCTTTTGAAAGTCACTTGCTTTTTCTTCAGATTCAAACGCAGCAATACCGTAGCTCATTGGGCTTTCAATTCCTTCATCTTGAACAAATGTGCTTTTATCCAGTGAGATCCATTCCTTTGTTTGAAAATCATGAACAAATGCTGCTTCATACTCAGGCTGCTCTTCTTGAAGATAGACAAACAGGCAGCCGATATCATCAAATAATAATGGCTTTCCATCATTAAGAATGATTTGTGCGGCTGATTCCAGATCTTGTATGCCCATATGGCATGTATCACATTCATCCTGATTGACCTTTATTTCTGCGGGTGAAGCCGCTTTTGATGAACAGCCAGTAAATATGAGAAGGACGGCTGCAATTGGAAACATCCACTTAAGCTTCATGCTTTTCACTCCTAGCGCTCCAAATGATTAATATACTTGCTCCGAAAACAAGCAGGAAAAACAAAATTTGTATAGAGCTAAAGTCCTTGCTTTTCATCTCAGGGCTGTTATTAGTGCTATTCCCCCATTGAAAAGGTGCCGGCTGTGCCAGAGGAAATTCATCGATGATAAATGTGTCCGATGGAATGGGTGTATATCTTTCAATCATATTCCATAGTTCAACAGCAGGACTTTTATAGAAGATTTGCAAATAAGGTTCATTAGAAGACATATTATAAAAAACGTCCCCGCTCTTATAAGCGTAGTCGACGGTATCATCTTGGTTTATATTTAATGAACGATGATCATCAAAGAAATTTCCATATTTGTCTCTGCTAAATTGATTCTGATTATCCTTAGCAGAAATAATTTGATTGGTGTTTTTGTAGAAATTATTCAGATAAATGATGTTATTCTCTGAACCTTGTCTTATCTCCAAACCGATATTGTTTCCAAAAAACATATTAAATTCAATCTGGTTTCTTTTCGCATTCTCAAGCAGCAGTCCTTTAGAGTTATTCATAACTATATTTGATGAAATTGTCGAATCAAATGTATCGAACACAAACATTCCAGCGCCGTCTATTTTTGTATTTAAGTAAAAGAAGTTATTAATCATTGAAATTTCATAGCTTTGCATGATCATTAGGCCATTGATGCTTTCCCGGACTTGATTATTGGAAATCATCACATTTCTTGAGTCCATTGTGTGAACACCGTATCGAGCCCGTATCATTTGGTTGCCATTGACCTGACAGTTATCTGAATAGGAAACATACACACCATCCTGTGTATCATGTACAAAATTATTTGTAATGACTGTGTTAGGTGCTTTCGCAAGATATATTCCATAGCCTTTATGCTTTTTTATGTCTGAAAAACTTGAAATCACATTGGTTTCAAATCGATGACCATAGCTTTCATGGGCATATATACCGTGAAAGACATTTTTAAAGACATTATGATGGACGTAGGAACGGTTCCCTTTAATATAGATCCCAGCATTTTGCGATCCTCCGCCTTCGATTTGCAGTCCTTCAACGATGACATCATCTGCTTCGATAGTAAGTACGCTTCCCTGATCCGGTCCTGTGATTTGAGCCCCTTCCTCACCAATGATATGGACAGAGTTTTTAACGATAAAATTTCCCTGATACTCACCAGGGGCCAATTTAATCACTTGTTGGTGTCCACTGCCGGTTTGCTGCAGTGCCTTATGAAGTTCTGTACTATTTTGTACATAGATCTCCTCGCCAGAGGCTTTTCCAGTGAAAACAATCAAAAAAAATAGAATAAAGAATGCTGTCTTTTTTATCATTAGGGTTACACCTCACCCTCACTTATGCAAGCTATATATTTTAATTGCAATAGCTATAGGGCAGTGCTCCCCAGGCCTAGATACAAAACACTTACGCAAATTGGGAAAACTGCCCATGTTTTTATTAATTTTAGGTTCACATATTTATCTTTTTTTTGTATAATTGTGATGAGTTGAGTTTTATTTATTTAATTTGTTTGGTTATTAATGGCTCATGACAGCCTTGCCGTCGTCTTCACCTGTTTCTGTAACCTTTATGACTGCGGCGGCTCCTTTTTGTACATGATTGAATTGGTGAGTAACGATAGAATAGCTTCCTACCCGATCAACTGTGAATTCAACAATTGCTCCGCCGCTTGCTGGAAGCATAACAGTCTGTAAACCTTTGAAATGATTATATGGATTGCCGTCCATATATACATCATCAAATACAGTTCCAACTACGTGGAATGAGCTGACTTCGTTAGGACCTACGTTATTGACATAAATTCGAATCTTGTCGCCAACCTTTGCTAATAACGGTTTTTCCTTAAGTGAGAAGGTATCGCCGTTTGTATTTTGGTCTCCTTCTTTCAAAGCCTTAGTTGAAAAGACAACATGACTTGGGACGCCGTTAGTAAAATCATTTAAATCGTTATACTTATACCATTCGTTTTGAACGATTACAAATTCTCTATCAATCTCTTTATCTGTAGGATAGCCATTCTTAGGCTTTACAATTATAGTACCGTGCATTCCATTAGCAATATGTGATAATACCGGTGCTGTTCCGCAGTGATACATAAATACTCCAGGGTTTTTAGCTGGGTAGCTGAAAGTTCCAGTTTCGTCAGGCATGACATTAGCGAAATCTTTAGATGGTGATGCATGTACGGCATGAAAATCCATGCTGTGCGGAATGGCTGGGTCCATATTTTTTAATGTAAAATTAATGGTGTCCCCTTCATTTACAACAACTAACGGTCCTGGTGCTTCACCATTAAATGTCCATGCTTTGTACATTTTGCCTTTGTCAATTTCAATGTCAGTAATTTGTGAAGTCATTTCAACGTTTACCTCTGTTGGCCCTACTCTCTCAACTTTAAGAGGGATAGGTTTTTGGTTTAGACCTTTATGCGGAGCGATGACTTCGGTTTCGCCTTTTTCTGCAGCAAGCGCTTTTTGATCTGTTATTTGCACTTTCTCAGTAACTGTCTGACCGCCGCAAGCAGTTAATAAACTAAGACCGATGGCTGATGTTAATAAATATTTAACCCCTTTATTCATCTCAATTTCCTCCTTTTTTTGTTAAGGCTTTTAAGCTATTGCTTACTTTAATAATATTCATTTGGCCCCTCAAAATAGGTGATATATCTCACATAGAAATCTAAATCTGTGAATAGTTTGTGAAGGAAAGTTCATGTATTCTTTTATCGCAAAAAATGCTGTTTTAGACGCTGCCTTTTCTCTTTCAACTGTCATATAATAGATTTGTTTCGCAACAATCGCTGTGACTATGATATACTTTAACGGCGATTGTTTTTTGCAGAAAACGAAGATTAAGTGTAGGGGATATCATAACTTAACGCGTCTATTATTATGGAATGAAATTTTTTATGTTACAAAGGAGATTTTTAATCAATGGTGTTAGATGTGATTACTATTTTAAAAGCAATTATTCTTGGGCTTGTTGAAGGATTAACTGAATTTGCCCCTGTTTCCTCTACTGGGCATATGATTATTGTGGATGATATGTGGCTGAAGTCTCAGGAGTTTTTAGGTAAATATCCTGCCAATACGTTTAAAGTTGTTATTCAATTAGGTTCAATCTTGGCGGTTGTCATTGTATTCTGGGATAGGTTCCTTGATATGCTAGGGCTTAACACCAAGAGCAAACATCCCGCTGGGGAGAAACGCTTAAAGCTGACACAAGTAATTGTTGGATTAATTCCTGCAGGGATCTTAGGTGTTTTATTCGAGGATTATATTGATGAAAACCTATTTTCTACCGAAACGGTATTAATAGGGCTTGTAGCTGGAGCAATCTTGATGATTTTTGCTGATATTTTTGGCGGAAAGAAGCCGAAGATAAATACGGTGGACCAAATTACTTACAAGCAGGCGTTTACTATTGGTCTGATACAATGCTTGTCCTTGTGGCCTGGCTTTTCCCGCTCCGGTTCAACAATTTCCGGCGGTGTGCTGCTGGGTTTAAGCCACCGGGCTGCAGCTGATTTTACTTTTATTATGGCTGTGCCTATTATGGCAGGAGCAAGCTTTCTTTCCCTGCTGAAAAATTGGGAGTATATCACTTTTGATGCGTTGCCATTTTTTATCGCCGGTTTTATAAGCGCATTTGTTTTTGCTCTTATTTCCATAAAGTTCTTCTTACAGCTGATCAATAAAATTAAACTCATTCCATTTGCGATTTACCGAATTGTTTTAGCTGCAGTGATATATTTAGTGTTTTTCTAAACAAAAAGGCAGATCCCTTTAGGATAGTATCCTAAAGGGCCTGCCTTTTCTTTTTATTTGAATTTTATGATGTATTCGCAATGCTCGTCCCCGTTTACATTACATTTAATTTCACGAATACTGACTTCATCATAGATGTTAAGCAGCGCCCCTTCTAATATCGCACCTTCTAGGTCACACACAATATTGCCTTCCATGACAGGAAGACCTTCACAGAAGCAATCCTCAATGGCAATGCGCATTTCATTTTCGGACCGCTCTACTACTTTAGGGATTCCTATTTTTAATTCTTCATATAATTTTAGGGCATCATCTATTGATTGAACGGGAAGGTTTTTTCCGATTTCTCTGCCAACTGTAATCGTTGTGTTTTTGCCTTTCATTGGCAGCCCTTGATACATGCCAATTAATCTGACAGATCGAAATAATTCTAGCGGGACCATATTACCTAAAGTTTTGCGGTTAATTTTCTTCATATCTTCAAAGGTAAATAAACTCATCTAACATTCCTCCAACCAATAATATCAGCTAATTTATATATTAATTGGTTAAATATTCCGCGACCTTGATATAGATCAATTTTCCCCATTAATTATAACGGTAAAATAATAGAAAAACGTTTTAAAAAGGGAGGCTTATTTTTATGGCTGACGTTTCACCTAACTTTTACAAAGAATTATTTATACAATTAGAGACTCCCGCCATCGTCTCTGATCATATGGGACAGATTAAAGATATCAATACCGCTTATGCATCAGCTAGCGGGTATAGCAAACTTGATGCAGCGGGAAAGAATATTAGCATATTTGTTGAAGGCGCCTTTCCTTTCTGTGACTCTGCAAAAAAAGAAGTATATATGAAATTAAAAAACGGCAGCGAAAAACTTAAAAACCTCTCGGTAAGCACGATTGTTGATGTTAATCAGGACAGGCCATTTTATGTTTGGGTGTTAAGTGATTTCCAAGTTACGGGGTTTGATCCTTTGACACAGCTGCCAAACAGATTTCTTCTTAATCAAGAATTAAAAAAAGCCCTGGACTGTGCTAAGGAAAACTGCTCTATCCTTGCCGTTTTCTATCTGGATTTGGACCGTTTTAAATTTGTTAATGACACCCTTGGACACTCCTCAGGTGATGTTTTATTACAGGAAGCTGCCAGGAGAGTCAAATTCGCTATAGGAGAAAATAGTATGATTGCACGCATGGGCGGAGATGAGTTTGTTTGCATCCTTAAGGATTTGCACGATGAGAAAGAAGCAGAACTTATTGCGAAGAAAATCATTTCAGGCTTTAATGAAGTTTTTCATTTATTTGAGACAGAGGTTTACGTATCGACAAGTGTTGGGATCAGCCTGTATCCTTTTGATGGAGATGATGAAGAATTACTATTAACCAATGCAGATTCCGCGATGTACAGTGCCAAGAAAAAGGGAAGAAATCAATTTGAAAGGGCAAAAGCAAATATGGCAGCTGGAGGGTTTGAAAAGCTTCTATTAGAAAATAGTTTGCGTAAAGCTCTTGATGAAGATGAATTCATCTTATATTTTCAGCCGCAGGTACATATTAAAACCAGCGAAATAACCTCAATGGAAGCATTAATTCGCTGGAATCACCCCGATTTAGGGATTATTGCTCCAGGTGAATTTATCCCAATTGCCGAAGAAACAGGCCTTATACTGCCGATTAGTGATTGGGTCCTAAAAAGTGTCTGCAAAAAAATGAAAGAATGGCAGTGTGCCGGTTATCCGCCTGTAAGAGTTGCTGTCAATCTCTCGGCGGGACAATTTTTACAAAACGGTTTTGTTGAGAAGGTTAAAAGGATTTTGATGGAGACTGATTTAGACCCCTCCTTTTTAGAGCTTGAAATAACGGAAAATATGGTTATGCATGATGTGAAAATGGCCATAGAGGTTTTGCACAAATTACAGGATCTTGGAGTCTGTATAGCTCTCGATGATTTCGGAACAGGCTATTCATCATTAAATTATTTGAAGGACTTCCCAATAAATTCATTAAAGATTGATCGGTCATTTATTTTTGATATTGATAAAAATCCAAGCAGTGCAGCCTTGACCAAGGCCATCGCAGTGCTTGCCCATGACCTGAAATTAAAGGTTATTGCCGAAGGTGTTGAAAACTATAAGCAATTATCAATGGTCAAACAATTCTCCTGTGATACGGTTCAAGGTTTTTATTTCAGTAAGCCGCTTAATGACCACGATATCTTATTGTTTCTGTCTAAACATGATGCTGAAAAAGTGATTAACGCATAAGGTCTTGGTTATTTCTCTAGTCATATCATTTTGCCTTTTACTCTATCCTTGCTAAAATGGTCCCTATAATATATAGGAAGAAGTTGATGTTATGTCCGCAGAAAATTCGTTACATAATGTACGCTATTCTATTCTTGATCTCTCGCCGATTATTGTTGGAGGAACCGCTGCTGATTCACTAAAGAATACATTGGATCTTGCTCAGCATGCGGATAAATGGGGTTACACCCGATATTGGCTGGCAGAACATCATAATATGCAAGGGATTGCCAGTTCAGCAACAGCTGTTGTCATTGGCCATGTCGCTGCCGGCACTTCCAAGATTCGCGTCGGATCTGGCGGAGTTATGCTGCCAAACCATTCACCCCTTGTCATTGCGGAACAGTTTGGCACACTTGAATCCCTTTTCCCAGGCCGGATTGATCTCGGCTTAGGGAGGGCACCAGGAACTGACCAATTTACGGCAATGGCTTTAAGAAGGAGCAGCCGATTGGACGGATCAGACTTTCCAGAGCAGGTAGAGGAATTGCGGACCTATTTTGATCCGTCTAGAGCCAGTGGTCCTGTTCACGTCCGTGCTGTTCCTGGCGAAGGCTTAAATATTCCGATATGGCTGCTTGGTTCCAGCGGATTCAGTGCTCAGCTTGCAGGCAGCCTTGGTCTGCCATTTTCCTTTGCTGGCCATTTTTCACCGGAGAATACACTCCCTGCTCTTGAATTGTACCGCCGCAGTTTTCGCCCATCAGAAGTGCTAGATGAACCCTATGCCATGGTTGGTATAAATGTCATTGCTGCAGATGATGAAGAAAAAGCTCAGCATCTTGCCACATCTATTAAACAGCAGTTCTTGGCAATGATTCGCAATAATCGCGGCAAGCTTCAGCCTCCTGTTGATAATATTGACAATCTCATGAGCGAGTATGAAATGTCAATTTTGCAAAAGCAGCTTGGCGGTTCCATTATAGGCAGCGCGGAGAATGTAAAAATACAGCTTGAAACTTTTATTCATGAAACCAATGCCGATGAGATCATGGTGAACGGACAAATTTTCGATCACCATGACCGGCTGCGTTCATTTGAAATCGTGGCTGATATCATGAGCGGTAAATAGACAAGAGGGCATGCACCACATTCGGTGCTATGCCCTTTCTCTATTTTTCTCCCTTCTCCCCTATCTCATCAACAAGCCTTTCTGCTGCCCGTCTGTATAAATTGCTCATGTGTATAAAAGAGGCGATCATGAGGACTTTTTCCAGCTCGTCTTTTTTACTTACTTCTAAACTCTTGATTTCCTTTTCTGTATCCTCGGCTTTCGCTATCACATCTTTTTTAAATGAAGCAGTGTTTTTTTCTGCAAGATGCAAGTAGCTTTCATAGAATTGATCCAAATGAATGCTTCCAGATACAATCTTTTCATTAACTCCTGCTAATGTTTCCTTTATATCGCTGATTGAAAGTCCGCCTTTTAGCTGATAAATCAAACTGATAAGTATGAGATGTTCCTTTGAATACTTTTTATTTTTGACAGGAAAGAACAA
>Ga0180215_1001553_pt1 | contig 25017 bp, 24 predicted proteins | sample eDN3rd37CBELigBY_FD_128871 | JGI IMG/M metagenome (GOLD analysis project Ga0180215, IMG submission 128871) | Enriched backyard soil microbial communities from Emeryville, California, USA - eDNA 3rd pass 37_C BE-Lig BY (version 2) (version 2) | ecosystem: Environmental > Terrestrial > Soil >...
ATTCATTCCTGCGGGCTGCATCAGGTTCGGTGGGACATTCATTCCTGCGGGCTGCATCAGGTTCGGTGGGACATTCATTCCTGCGGGCTGCATCAGGTTCGGTGGGACGTTCATACCTGCGGGCTGCGTCAGGTTCGGTGGGACGTTCATACTCGCGGGCTGCACCACATTCGGTGGAACGTTCATACTCACAGGTTGCACCACATTCGGTGGAACGTTCATATCGGGCTTCACATCTGCGATTGGTTGCATCTGCTCAGAAGATTGTTCCACGACGGCGTTCGGCTTAGGTTGGACAGGCTTATTGATTTGTTCTGGGGATTCCAAGGAAACCTTCCTCCTTAGTTCATGTTAGGTACAGGGCATCTGCCCTGAGTGCCCATGATGTAACATATGTCTTAAGCCCATGAAGTGTTATAGGTAAGCGCCCATAAATTTTCAATTTGCCAAACAGATTCCAATCTTAGGTGTGCGTCATCCGAAAGGTGCTGCTGAACGGGAATTTTCCTGTTCATTCGAGGGAAGTTCATCCGAAAGGTGCTGCTGAACGGGAATTATCCCGTTCATTCGAGGGTTATTCATCCGAAAGGTGCTGCTGAACAGGAAAATTCCCGTTCAATGCGAGGCTCAGGCGTCTTACTAATGCCGACCAGCACATACACGGGAATTTCTCCGATTCATTCAAGGCTGAGTTTTACATACTAACCTATCTATCTATACGAACTTGCTTTGTTACCTTTGTTACGCATACATGGCATCATTCTAGCCGAATCTTAATATCCAGCAACCCTTCCTTACGCATCGCCTCATAGACGAGCACGACTACCGGGCCGAAGAACAACCCGATCACCCCGAGTAATTCGTATCCGATATATAAGCTTATTAGGGCCGACAGAGGACTGATGCCGACAGCATCTCCAAGCACCTTAGGCTCGATGATGCGACGAATCACGGTGATCACGATGAATAGGACAACAAGTCCGATCGCGATGAACCAGTTACCGATGAGACCTTGATAGATCGCCCACGGTACGAGGAATGACCCTACACCGAGGATCGGTAGCAGATCGACGAGCATGACGAGGAACGCGATCGCGAACGCATGATTGATCCCCAGGATGAACAGTCCGATCAGTGTGATGATATAGGTGAACGTTGAGAAGATCATCTGCGCGCGAACGAAGCCGAATATAGAGCTGCGGAGGTTACCGAGTACAGTATCCACCTTAGATCGAGAGCCGTCTTCGAAGATCGATAGGAATCCATGCTTCATCTTGTCCAGACTGATGTTAAACAAGAACACCGCGACGATGAAGAATAGGAAGAATATGAACAGCTCGGGTATCGCAGTCGCGAAATTAAATGCATGTGAGGATAAGTTAGAGAGCAAGCTTTGCGCTGCATTCATCAGCCCGCCGATACCTGATTGAACCATCTCAGTCAGATTCGCAGCCTGTTCTTCAGGCAATGTCTCGAACAATCCTTCGAAATCGAATGTAGCATTATAGAAATAATCCGACACATAGTGAAAGTTATTCTTGGCATATTCCAAGAAGCTCATGAGCTCTGATAACAGCTTGACACCTATTAGATAAACGACGCCAAGCAGACCTATTGTGAAGATAGACGAGGAGATCGTACCAGCACCTGCTCTGCCTAGCTTCGTATACTTCATGATAAGCTTCGTAAAGGGTTCAATGAACAACACGACGACAAGCGCTAACAGAAAAGGGAAACCGATCGTAAAAAGGGCATACAAAAAGCCTAATCCGAACACGATGATGAGCAAAGTTCTCTTCGTCATACTCTCACTCCTTTAGGATAGACTGCTTGTCTCGTCAGCGAAGCATCCGAGCATCCATGATAGATAACTCGTTCATCAGGATGAATGATATCCATATGAAATTCTCTACTGTCTATAAACGTGCTCTACGGCTCGTAAAATCGACCTCTGGATAATACATATCCGCCACCAGTAAGTTCGGTCCACAACACCGAGCAGCAGGACAGTGGCAGTTAATCGTTCGATTCAGTGGATGCTCTCGCGTCCATCGATCGAATACATCGTCCAACTGATCATGATAGATCGAACCTAGTGCATTCACATCTGCAAAATCCGTGACGAACACTTCTCCGCTGAACAGATTCACGTTCAATCGATTACGTCCGTCCGGGTCGTTACGGACCGTAACATTCGGTTCGCGGATGAGCCGACTCAGCAGCTCATGATCTTCCTGTCGGTCGCTACAGTGAAAGAACGGCAGCGTCCCAAACAGCATCCATACGTCACGGTTCCTGTTATCTAGAAGGCTCCGTATCGCCTCCCGGAAATCTGGCAAGCCTAGCTTCGGTAGATCAGCCGCGAATGAACTCGGGTACATCGGATGAACTTCATGTCTCTTACAGCCCATCTCAACGATATGCTGATGAATCTCCGGCAGATGACGATGCGTGCGATAGTTGATCATCGATTCGGCCGACACGAACAAGCCGCCTTCGCTAAGCTTCCGCGCATTCTCCAGCATTCGTTCATACAGCTTACCGGCCGCCGATCGAGACACCGGATGCGGGGAGTGAGCGAAGCAGATCTCATGGAAATCGTCCGCACCCGTATAATTATATGAGATATGCATCACATCAAGATAAGGGGCGATCTTCTCATACTTGCTGTAATCTAGCGTTAGATTCGAGTTTATCTGCGAATGAACCCCACGTTCTCGAGCATATCGCAACAGTGGAAGGATCACGTTGTCGATCGTCTTGTCACTGAAGGATGGTTCACCGCCGGTCAGACTGATCGTCTGCAGGTGCTCAACTTCATCTAATCTTCTAAGCATCAGATCGATCGGTAGCGTTGCGCCCTCGCTCGCCACCAACAGATCACCTACTGCACAATGCTCGCACCGCATATTACATAGATTCGTGACGGTCATCTCTACACTCGTCAGCACATACCGTTGATGGCGTTCTAAGGCATGTATCGGATCCCACGGATCCGCCTCCAGGCGGAACGGCAGTGTGCGATTCACTTCATTATCTAACATCATCGTCATCCTTTACTTCTCTCAAACTTGCAGTCCTACGAATCGTCATCCTTTACTTCTCTCAAACTTGCCGCACTACGAATGATCATCCGTTACTTCTCTCAAACTTGCAGCCTTACGAATGGTTATCGTACACCTGCGGCATAACTCTCACTCTCGTTGCCACGTTCTCCTTGCAACTACGACGTCTTAGGAAAGCTTCTCACCAGAATACCCGAAGTAACTGAACTTCTATCTGTTAGATATCTTCATTCACCTTCGTGATCATGACGTTCAATCTCTTCGACAGATCGATCTCATACAGATCATCTACCTCTTGTCTCTCCGCGTCCATGATGATGCGCACGACCGGACGATGAGGTAGCGATGCATTAATATCGACGACGATCCCGATCTCTCCTGTATTCAGCTCAACCGTTGTGCCTGGTGGATAGATCGCCACCCGATCTCGAAACAGCTGGATCATCTGCATATCATATAGACTGCCGGCGCCCGTGTACAATACTTCGACTGCTTGATGGGGGAGAGCTGCCGTCTTATAGATACGGTGTGTCGTCATCGCGTCAAATGTATCTACGATCGCGAGCAGCTTACCGTAATCATGGATATCGTCTCCTTGTATACCTCGTGGGTAGCCGGAGCCGTCCAGTCTTTCATGATGCTGCAGTGCACAATGTGCCACTATTAAAGATATATTCGGAATATCCTTCAACATGCGAAAACCATCTTCCGTATGCTTACGCATAATCTTCATCTCTTCGTCAGTCAAGCTTCCTGGCTTCAGCAGGATCTTCTCAGGAACGAGCGTCTTACCTATATCGTGCAGCATCGCGCCGAGCCCAAGTATGCCTAGCTGCTCTTGTGAATATCCGAGCGAATTGCCGAGCATGATCGCATACAGACATACATTCAGGGAGTGCTGAAATAAATAATGATCGGTCACCTGCATCGTGTTCAACATGATCATCGCTTGCTCATGATCTTTGAGCTCGTCTAAGATCATATCGAGCACACGGCGAAACTCTCTTCCTAGATGCGGTGAGTTCCTAAGGCGCCCTTGTCTAGCATCATTCATAAATTCTTGATAGTTGGATCGAATCGTCTTGAGCGCTTCATTGCGCGTCGTCTCACTAAGTATTTCTTGAATCTCTACATCCTCCGCTCTATGATCTTCGATATATAGGCGGTGGATGCCGAGTTGCTCGAGACGTTTGATGATCGTAGCGGTTAGCTCGACCTCTTCCCCTAGTAAGATCAGCCCTTCATCATTCCTGATGCTCCGTGCTAATCGCATACCAGGCTTACAGTTACGAGTTGATACGAGTCGCAATGACTTCACTTCCTATTCATCGACTAGGTACACAGGCTTCATCACTAACCTTAAGAGTAAAGGATTCTTTAATGTTAAGCAATACAAAAACCTGCATCATTCGACAAAGCGACACGTTCCTAAACCGATTTCCCAGTATGAATCCAATGCTTCTGAGCAGATGCTACGATACGCTCAGGATGACCTAGTTGGTATAATAATACATCTCGCAGGAATTCGGGTACATAATATCGGATGTCTCGACCACGACTTAGCACATCGTAACCGATACCGAACGTAAACATATCGATCGTACCGATCGTCACATCTTGTTCGGCCTCTAGCTCCTTCCCATGGATGAAGATGTGCTCGATCTTGTGCATATCCGGCTTCGAATGATTCACCTCGATACGAAGACCTGAGACCGATAGCATGCCAAGTACTTCTCCGCGGAAACCATATCCACGTATCGGTTTATCTTGGTATATCGGTAGTAATGAGAGCTCCAACGCTTCACGGATCTCCCGGCCGCTTAAGATCATCCGACACGGATTAATCGGCGAAGGACAGATCTCAAGTAGTCGCCCCCGCGACACGTCGCCCGCTTCCAAGGAGTCTAGCAGCTGTCCCGAATTCACGAGCCCGATCTCCGCATCACACCACTCTCGTAGCCCAAGGGCAAGCAGATTCCCTAATCGTGATTCCTCACGCCAATCGATGTCGAGCCGATCCTCGATCTTCGTTACCACTTGTCGTAGATGGTCCTCACTAGTAGATCGGAATCGTCTGATTAACGTCTCGATCTCCGGTAGATCAGCGTGCTCCCGAGTCTCCATACATGATCCCTCGACGGAGATAATCTGCTGCACGGCATGATCGTAGACGAGCTCCAGCTTCCCTACATAGTCACCGAATTTGCCAGCTGCGCAGATCGTCGTCTGGCCGATCCGGAGCGGTTCTTCCAGCAGGTGGTGGGTATGTGCTCCGAAGATGAGGTCTATTCCCGGTATATGGTGCGCCATCCGTTCATCCGCAGGCAAGCCTAGGTGGGAGATGACGACTACGATGTCCACTTCCTGACGAAGCTTCGTAACGAGCTGTGACACAGTCTCGAGCGGATCACATATGTCCCACCCAAGCAGACTATAGAAATCGGTGAAATCGACTGTCACCCCGATGATGCCGATCTTCAGCTTAGCTTTGTGCAGAATCATATAAGGCTTCAGCCAAGTTGGGATCACCCCACTATCCTTCAACCGCATATTACTACCGATGACTGGAAATCTTGCTTGCTCCCCGTATAATCTCTCTAAAGAGTCTATCGAGAACGTCAGTCCTTCATTGTTACCAGGAACAGCGACGTCATATCCTGACTCATTCATCACCGCGATATTCGCGGCTCCATCACTGCCTTCAGTTTCGATATACGCACGGTCTAGATGATCACCGCAATCGATGACCAGCAACTCATCTTGTGTCAGCATGTTCCGATGATGCTGGATCAACCTTGCGATCTTCGGCATGGAGTCAAAATGACTATGAATATCGTTCGTATGAAGGATGACTAATCTTTGGAGCGCTCGTGACACATTCTCACCTTCCCCAGTTCTTGAAAAACGCAGTTGGTTCATATCATATTCACCTGATACAGGCTGACGATAATCAGCTAAAAAAATACGACTTAGCCAGTTGAAAATAATGGGATAAAATTGAGAATCCTGTTCACAATAATGATGGTCAATACGTTCTCGTGCTAACACGAGTGCTAATCAAACAAGGGAGGCTCCACACATGCATCAAATGAACTATCAAATCCAACAACAAGCGAATCAAATCGCTCAGATGTCTGAGCAAATACAGCGTGAAGAGCAGCAGCTAACGTCGATGGCTTCGATGCTTGCTCGAACAGAACAACAGAACGCTGTTCAGCTTGAGCAGCTCGCACAACGCGAACGTCACTCTGCGAACCAACTGCAGCATATGATCCATCAGACACAAGTCATCTCCCAGCAGATGAGTCAGATCGGGCACATGGTAGGTCAGTTAAGCAGCCATGTACAAGGGATGATGTCACAGCTGCAGCACATGGGAACAGCGACCCACACGATGCAGCAACCTGCAGCGCCTATGAATACAACACAGCAACCATTCGGTGGCATGGGTACATATCGACAATAAACCGCTAAGCTATGGCTATATGTTCGTATGAATATGGAAGCATACAAGAGACGTTGAGCTCTTGTATGCTTCTATGCCTGTTCATAGAGAACGGCTAGGTCAGTGCGTTGCGATGACCCATCTATACGCACGAAATAAAGCAACGTCCACTGTGAATGCGATATTCACAGCGGACGATCGTGTTGTACATATCTTGATTAACCGATAGACCCTTCCATCTCGAACTTGATCAGACGGTTCATCTCTACGGCATATTCCATCGGCAATTCCTTCGTGAACGGCTCGATGAAGCCCATGACGATCATCTGCGTCGCTTCCTCCTCGGATAGGCCACGGCTCATCAGATAGAATAGCTGCTCTTCGGATACTTTGGATACTTTGGCCTCGTGCTCTAACGTGATGTTATCATTCATGATCTCGTTATATGGGATCGTATCTGAAGTTGATTCATTATCCATGATAAGGGTATCACACTCGATATTCGCCTTCGAGCCTTCAGAGTTGCGACCGAATGAAGTGAGACCTCGATAAGATACCTTACCGCCGTGCTTGCTGATCGACTTCGAGATGATCGTCGACGTCGTATCAGGAGCCAAGTGATGCATCTTCGCACCCGCGTCTTGATGCTGGCCTTTCCCAGCTACAGCGATCGATAATACGCTACCTCTGGCACCGCGGCCCTTCAAGATGACTGCCGGGTACTTCATCGTTAGCTTCGAGCCGATATTACCGTCGACCCACTCCATCGTTGCATTCTCTTCTGCCACGGCGCGCTTCGTTACGAGATTATAGATATTCGGTGCCCAGTTCTGGATCGTCGTGTAGCGGACGCGTGCGTCTTTCTTCACGATGATCTCTACGACAGCGGAGTGCAGGGAGTTCGTGCTATAGATCGGCGCTGTGCAGCCTTCCACGTAGTGAACGAAGCTGCCCTCATCAGCGATGATCAGCGTACGCTCGAACTGACCCATGTTTTCAGAGTTGATCCGGAAGTAAGCCTGCAGCGGAACCTCGCATTTGACTCCCTTCGGGACGTAGATGAAGCTCCCGCCAGACCAGACTGCGCTATTCAGTGCAGCGAACTTATTGTCGGTATTCGGTACGACCGAGGCGAAATATTCTCGGAAGATCTCTGGATGCTGCTGCAAAGCAGTATCCGTGTCCATGAAGATGACACCTTGATCTTCAAGCTCCTTCTGCATGCTGTGGTAGACAACTTCCGATTCGTATTGAGCCGATACGCCCGCTAGGAACTTCTGCTCCGCTTCTGGAATACCCAGCTTGTCGAACGTTTCCTTAATCTCAGCAGGTACTTCTTCCCATGTCTTCCCTTGCTTCTCGGAAGGTTTGACATAGTACTGGATATCTTCAAAATCGAGTTCGTCGAGGTTGCCACCCCAACGAGGCATCTTCATCTTGTTGAACTGCTCCAGCGACTTCAGACGATATTCTAGCATCCATTCCGGTTCATTCTTCTGGGCGGATATCGCTTTAACCACTTCCGGCGTTAAACCTTTGCCCGTCTGAAACACCGCTTTATGCTCATCACGAAACCCATACTGATACTCGCTGAGCTCTGGCATCTTCTTCGCCATCTGTATCCAACCTCCTCGTCATATTGGTTCTACGTGTCTTTCCCTTGTGCTACACCTTTGCGGAGCGCATTCCAAGCCAGCATGGCACACTTGATACGGGCAGGGAATTTATTCACTCCTGAGAGAGCCTCGATATCTTCATATTCGAACTCAGCTTCATCCCCTTGCATGAGCGCTGAGAATTGATCTGCTAGCTTCAATGCTTCATCATATGTCTTCCCTTTCACCGCGTCTGTCATCATCGAGGCAGAGGCCATGCTGATCGAACAGCCTTCACCGATGAATCGAGCTGCTTCGACGACACCGTCCTGGATTTTCATCTGCAGGGTGATGCGATCTCCACATGTCGGGTTGTTCAGCTCGACCTGAACGGTATCATCGTCGAACTTTCCACGGTTACGAGGATTCTTATAATGATCCATGATGACTCTGCGGTATAGATCATCTAGTTGCATCATCGAAAATACTCCTTCGTCTTGATCAGACCATCCACCAATCGATCGATCTCATCGTGCGTGTTATATAGATAGAAGCTTGCTCTCGCCGTCGCAGATACCTGTAGCCAGCGCATCAGCGGTTGGCAGCAGTGATGTCCCGCGCGGATCGCGATGCCTAGTGAATCAAGGACTGTCGCGACATCATGCGGGTGAACATCATCTAGGTTAAAGGTGACCAGACCAGCACGATTCGCATGAGGACCATACATCGTGATCCCTTCGATCTGACTCAGCTGCTCGACCGCATAGGCAGACAGCTTCTTCTCGTGCTCCAGGATCCGATCTAATCCGATCTCCTCCAAGAAGTCGATCGCTGCAGCTAACCCTACGGCACCTGCGATGATCGGGGTACCTCCCTCGAAACGCCACGGGATATCCTTCCATGTCGATTCGTACAGATCGACGTGATCGATCATCTCACCGCCGAATTCGATCGGCTCCATATTCTCTAGGAGCTCGCGCTTTCCATATAGTGCCCCGATGCCTGTAGGTCCACACATCTTGTGACCGGAGAATGCGAAGAAGTCGCAGTCAAGCTCTTGTACATCGATCTTCATATGAGGTGTGCTCTGAGCCCCGTCGACGACCATCACCGCTCCGTGCCGATGTGCGATCTCCGCGATCTGCTTCACCGGATTCGTCAATCCGAGCACGTTCGATACATGGACGATCGCGACGACCTTCGTACGGCTCGTCACCGTCTTCTCGACGTCCTCGAGCGAGATCGAACCATCCTCTTGCAGCGGGATATACTTCAGTGTTGCACCGGTCGCTTTCGCCACTTGTTGCCATGGGATCAGATTACTATGATGCTCGATCGGCGTGAGGACGATCTCATCTCCCTCTGCACATACGGATCGTGCATAGCCTGCAGCGACCAAGTTCAACGCAGTCGTCGTGCCTCTCGTGAAGATGATCTCTTCACTTGATCTCGCATTCAGGAATCGGGCGACGCGCTCCCTAGCTCCTTCATAGGCGTCCGTCGCTCGTGATCCGAGCGTATGGACCCCGCGATGGACATTAGCATTATCATATCTATAGTAGCGCTCCACCGCTTCTATAACAGCTAGCGGTTTCTGCGAAGTTGCTGCGTTATCCAGATAGACGAGCGGATGCCCGTTGATCTCTTGATTCAGGATCGGAAACTGCTCGCGGATGGAGGCGTTCATTGGCCTAGCTTCCTTTCGACCAGAACCCTCAGCTGCTCTTCGACCTTCTTGATCGGGATGATGTTCACGACAGGTGCTAGGAATCCATAGATGATCAGCTTCTCAGCCTGCTCTTTTGATAGTCCGCGGGACATCAGATAGAACACCTGCTCCTTGTTCACTTGACCGACACTAGCCGCGTGGCCAGCGGTTACCTCGTCCTCATCGATCAGGAGGATCGGGTTCGCATCACCACGAGCCTTAGGGCTAAGCATCAGGACGCGCTCCGTCTGTTCACCGTTGGCATGCGTTGCACCGTGCTCGATCTTCGTGATGCCGTTGATAATCGCCGTCGCTTCATCTCTCATCACCGCGCGCGTGATCATGTCACTATCGGATGACTTACCGAAGTGAGTCGCACGCGTCGTGATGTTCAGCCGTTGCTTATTCGTACCGACACAGATGACCTTCGCATCGGAGGATGAGCCGTTACCTCGCAGTATCGAGTTCGTATCCGATACCGCATCACCCATATGGAGCTCCCCGATCGTCCATTCGACTCTCGCATCTTGCCCCAGAACAGCCCGTCTATAGGTTACATCCGTCGCTTGATCATTCAGGTTATGGATCGAAGCGAACCGTACGACGGCACCATCCTTCACGAATACTTCTGCCACACCGTTATGTGTGATCGCGTCGGTCGCTTGACCTGACACGTAGTTATCAACATAAGTGACCGAGCTGTTCGCTTCCGCGACGATCAGCACATGAGGCGCGAACAACGCATCTGCGTCATCAGCTAGGAATAGTGCTTGGATCGGTTGCTCGATGATCACATTCTTAGGTACGTATAAGAACAGACCCCCACTCCATAATGCTGCGTGAAGCGCGGATAAGCGATGCTCATCTGCTCTCACAGCCTGCATGAGGTATGGACGAACCAGATCCTCATGCTCACGAGCAGCTGTCTCTAGATCACATAAGATCACACCGCGCTGCTTCAGCTCCTCGCTGAGGCTGCTATAGATGACTCCCGAATTACGCTGGATCAGTACCCCGCTCGGGATGGAATCTTGTGCTACTAGAGAGCTGATCTCCTCAGGCAAGTTATCTAAGGAATCTACTGCGGTTACTTGTTTATATTCTCCATATCGATCAATATTCCAACGATCGATTCTCGTCTTCTCTAACTTCGGCAATTCCAGCGTTCCTGCCAACTCCAACGCCTGCAGACGAAGCTCCGCGAGCCAAGCCGGCTCCTGCTTACTGCTCGATAAAGCTTGGAGTGCATCGCGGCCGACCGGAAGAGCTGTGTTCACTGTCGTCATCGTATTCTTCCTCCTCTATGTCTTATCGGCCTTGCTTAGACGCGTGGCGCTGTCGTATTCATCGGAACCTTAAATTCCTCTTCTTCCTGACCGACCGTCTCGTCCACGATCCCAAGCTCTTCCTTCACCCAATCATAGCCCTCTGCTTCGAGTCTTTCCGCAAGCTCAGGACCTCCGGATTTGACGATGCGACCTTGCATCATCACGTGTACGAAGTCAGGCTTGATGTAGTCGAGGAGACGCTGATAGTGCGTGATGATCAGGAAGCCTCGCTCTTCGCTGCGCATCGCGTTAACACCCGCTGCGACGATCTTCAGCGCGTCGATATCGAGACCAGAGTCGATCTCATCCAAGATGACGACGTTAGGCTCGAGCATCATCATCTGTAGAATCTCATTACGCTTCTTCTCCCCACCGGAGAAGCCTTCGTTCAGATAACGATGCATGAATTGCGGATCGATCTCTAGCTCCTTCATCTTCGCTTCCATCTGACGGATGAACTTGATCAGAGAGATCTCGTTGCCTTCACCACGGCGAGCATTCAGCGCGCTTCTCAAGAAGTCGGCGTTGGTTACGCCCGCGATCTCACTCGGATATTGCATCGCGAGGAAGATACCAGCTAGCGCACGCTCGTCCACTCCCATCTCGAGTACATCATCGCCATTAAGCGTGACCTGACCTTCGGTCACTTCATACTTCGGATGTCCCATGATAGCCGAAGCGAGTGTACTCTTACCTGTACCGTTCGGTCCCATAACTGCATGCACTTCACCGCCATTTATCGACAGGTTGACACCTTTCAGTATCTCTTTACCTTCAACAGACGCTTTCAGTCCGTTTATTGTGAATGTTGGTCTTGTCATTCGAAGTCCCTCCACAGAGTAATTTATATATTTAGAATTATTCTAAACTGATTCTCAGTGATTCTCAACTATTAATTTTATATTAAGCTTCCAAACTCATGCAAACATGTGTCTGATTCATGAAGATTCATGAACAATCGTCTCACGTACAGCACTTATCTGCGGTTTCCAATTCCATACCATTATACTACATGAGTACCATGAAGGAAACAACCCGTTCCCATCCTATCACAATATCGGGTATACTAGTGGGTGCTGTGTATATCGTAACGATACGTGATACCATAGAAGTCTGTATAGGATGAGGGACGACTTCGCAGCATCATCCATCACATGTCTATGACATGAATAACAGGAGGCACATCTCATACGATGAATCATCCAACTCAAGAGCATGTATATAAGGGACTCGAATCGATCCGGTGGGCCCATACACATCTCGATCTGCTCGATCAACGACTGCTGCCTGGAGAGATTCGGTATATGGAGCTAACGACCGCAGAAGAGGTATGGGAAGCCATCCGTGAGCTTGCTGTGCGCGGTGCACCAGCGATCGGCATCGCCGCCGCGTATGGTATCTATCTAGGGATCCGTCATTCTGCAGGCAGCACGGAAGAGCTCGCCCAGGAGGTGAAACGTCTCGGTACCTATATGGCGACCTCGAGACCGACTGCGGTCAATCTATTCTGGGCGATCGAACGGATGGAGCGTCTAGCTGGCTCGCTAGCTGCTGGCGGTGCCGCTGTCGATGAGCTTCGCGAGGCGATGCTGCGAGAAGCGATGAATATTCAACAGGAAGATGAAGAGACGAATCGCCTGATCGGTGAACACGCACTCTCTCTGCTCCACGATAACATCGGGATCTTAACTCACTGTAACGCTGGCGGGCTTGCTACAGCGAAGTACGGCACTGCATTAGCCCCGATGTATCTAGCGCAGGAACGCGGCTGGAATCTGAAGGTATATGCAGATGAGACACGCCCTGTGCTTCAAGGAGCTCGGCTTACCGCATTTGAGCTGATGCAAGCAGGGGTCGACGTCACCTTAATCACAGATAACATGGCCGGTTACGTCATGAGCAAAGGATGGATCCAGGCAGTGATCGTCGGCACAGACCGAGTCGCAGCGAACGGCGATGTGGCGAATAAGATCGGAACATACTCGGTCGCTGTTCTGGCCAAAGCGCATGGGATTCCATTCTATGTTGCTTGTCCACTCTCGACGATCGACCTGAATACGCCTGACGGCTCACATATCCCGATCGAAGAACGGCCTGAGCATGAAGTAACAGAAGGCTTCGGTAAACGAACCGCACCACAAGGTGTTAAAGTGTTCAACCCCGCCTTCGATGTAACGCCCCATTCATATGTGACGGCAATCATTACAGAGAAAGGCATCGTCACCGAACCATATGAAGAGAATCTACGTAAGCTGTTCGATTAACGATCGAGTCGAGTATAAGCTGTAGATCTGTAGATATATTAAAGGCGGAAGGATGATCTCCCTCCGCCTGATGATCTATAGCATCAACTTAAGCGCATCTTCGCCCTTCATGCCGCTGTGGATGCCGAGCTTCTCCGCTTCGATCGTCACATCGCTCAGTGGAGCGTGCAGGAGATCGTCCCAGGTCCGGATACCGGTCGCTCTAGCTGCGATAATCCCTCTATCCTTCAGCCGTTTGTTCAACAATTCCACATCAAGTGCCCCGCACATGATGTACCCTTTGCTCGTCGTGATCATGACAAGATTCGTCTTAGGCAGCTTAACCTCAATCCCCAACACGATCGCATCGCCTAGGCTGATCGGCTCCATACGAATCATCGGATGTCCCCCTCTCATACAAGGTTATGATATTGTATGAGCGGCGATGATGTTTCGTGTAATATCGGCTTGAATATTCTTGAATATCCGCTTATTCCATATATAATACTCTAGTAAGGCCTTTACGAAGTTAGACTGCTTTGGAGGTCACCATCATGAAAGATAAAGACATCAGTGATAGTTACGCTCATATGATTCAACTCATCGAACAGTCCAAGGCGAGCGGAGCATTAGTACGACTCTCCATCCTCAAAGGTCGGGGCGTAAAGCTCAGCATCCCGTGTAAGATCTTGAACTTCGACGAGAGCACCCGTAATCTTACTGTATATCATGTCGACGACAAACAGGTTCACCTCGTCAATATGGGAGAGATTGATGATTTTATCGTCTTCTCGTAGATCTATTCCTTCACGAATCGGTATAGCTCTTTCGCCTCGTCATCGATCTGAACCTCTATCCTGCCGTCCGACATATGGCGAATCGTGATCTGCTGTTCCTGTCTGCCAGTGAGCGTCAGCAGAAGAAGATCATGCGTTGCATGCTCAACCCGACTATAGACCGGCTCCTCATCTCCGATCGTGATGATACTTGAGATATTCCCGATACGACTGATCACGACCGACTTACCTGTGTCCGAGTGCCACGTTCCAGCTATGTCTTCTAGGCTTAGCAAGCTTTCCTGGAGCAGTCTATCACCGTAATAGATATAGCGGTACGTATCGAATGCCGTCAGCACCATCTCTGGCTGAAGTGTTCGATCCATCACGACGATGGAATCAGCCTCTGTACCGATGATCACTTCCTTGTCATAGATCCAGCTATCAAAGGTTCCGACTTGCTTCACCTGGCCCGTCGCCGCGTCTATCAATCCGACTCCCGTATCCTCCGTCATGTACAACACGCTCGAACCGAAGTGCTCAGCCCATCTAACTCCCCCACCGTCATGTGCATGTAATATCTCGATCGTACCGCGTTCGTCATATCTCGTTAATCGACCTTCTTCCGTAACCGCTAAGAGACCCCCGTCTTGTACTGCGAACGTCAGGATGTTAGCAGCGATGAGAAGCGTATCCTGTGACTCCATATCGTATCGGTACAGATCGTGGTTCATCATGTACCATATCTGATCACGAGCTTCATCCCAAGTGAACTGACTTACATGCTCTGCAAGTGAAGCGCTTACTTCACCTTGTTGTTGAATGGTTAATATCCCTATACCTTCAGCTGCATCATAGTGTTCGAGATATAGCACTGCTCTCCCATCACGAGCGACATGGATAGAGCCTATACGGTCTGTATGAATGGTGAACAGGATCTCATGGCCGTCTATGATCGACACTTCGCCAGAAGAGATAACAGCAGCATACCGATCAGATATGGCAGACAGCGAGTCCGTCAGCTCCAGTGTCATGTCTACATTCCCGTAGAAGTCATACCCCAAGACACGCCCATCCTCCATCCGAGCGAGTAGATGGTTCCGTAAGGGCACGACATGATTCACACCCTCTGCTAGGAGCTGTGTAGCAGCACCATAGGTCCTTAAGAGTAGCTGATGACGTTCATTCACGGCGAATACCTTACGGCCCTCGTCGATGAAGCCATAGCTGTACGGCAAGATATGTGGGAGCAACGGATACGGTTCATGATCAGACGCTGCATAATAGAGGGTAGAACGATCATCTAGGAAGAGCAGCCTCGCTCCATGAGCTCGGTGGCTGCCTGGTACGACATGCTCTGCGACGAGCTCGACTTGCTGTACAGATGTCGTTCGATATAATGTCGCTGATCCTTCGCCAAGTGGCTGTTCGTATAACCACAGGACCGGATTCTTCTGGAGCTGGGTATCACGGCTCGGCATCTCCATACAGGCGGCTAATAGGATCACGAGGAGGAGGAGGTTGATTGCCCGTATTACAGGTCGTCTGTTCATCATGGGATCTCCTTCAATCATGGACACTGCCTGATAGTCCAGCCATATATGCTTGTTGTTGAAGCACATCGATGAGCTTCTCGTGAGATACTGGAGGACTTACGAGATAGCCTTGTATCTCGTTACAACGATTGCGGATCAGATAACGTAGCTGCTCGGTCGTCTCGACTCCTTCCGCGATCACCTTCATATTCATATGATGGGCCATCGAGATGATCGCCGACACGATGGCCGCATCATTCGGATCATCCATGATGTCATGCACGAAGCTACGATCGATCTTCAGCTTATGGATCGGGAATTTCTTCAGATAGTGCAACGAACTGTAGCCTGTGCCGAAGTCGTCGATGCTTATCCGTACCCCTAGCCGCTGCAGCTGATGTAGAATATCGATGGATCGCTCGACGTCCATCGTCATACCCTCCGTGATCTCTAGCTCGAGGAAGCCGGCTTCTAATCCCGACTCCCTTAGCACGCTCTCGACACGGTCTGCTAGATCCTTCTGAAGGAACTGACGTGAAGAGAGGTTTACCGCGACATAGAGATCGATGTATCCCATTCCGTGCAGCTTCTTGATCTGTTGACAAGCCTCCTTCATGACCCACTCACCGATCAACGTGATGAGCCCGGTCTCCTCCGCTAATGGGATGAAGCTGGCAGGAGATATGACGCCGATCTCAGGGTGCTGCCATCGTATAAGAGCCTCCACACCGATCATCTTCCCTGACACGAGATCGATCTGTGGCTGATAATGTAGGACGAATTCATCGTTAGTGACTGCTCGGCGCAGCTCGTTCTCCAGCTTGAGTCGCTCGATCGATTGCCGATTCATCGCAGGCGTATATTGCTCATACAGGACATTCCCTTGCTCCTTCGCCTTCGACAGAGCCAGTCCCGCATATTTGATTAATGCGTCCGCATCATCGCACTTCTCTTCGCTCGCTAGGGATACTGCGACACCGATGCTGACCGTCGTATGTAGTTGGTAATCTTGATAGGTGAAAGGCGCTGTGAATGCTTCGTGGATCTGATGGACGATCTTCTCAATCTCATCATCACGAGTCAGATGGGGGTATAAGAGGATGAACTCATCCCCTTCCAAGCGGGCTGCGGTATCTCCATGACGGACACATCTCGTCAAGCGCTCGGCTGCTTGCAGGAGGATGATATCGCCAAAGTCATGCCCTAACGTATCGTTGAATATTCGGAATCGATCGATATCAACGATACATACGGCGATCACATGATGGGGGTCCGACAGTGCATGCTCAAGCTGTTCTCGGGCATATCTACGATTCGGGAGTCCCGTCAGATCATCGTAGTAAGCGAGTAGACGGATATTCTCCGCCGATCGCTTGAATACGGATTCTTGTTCATCATAGGAACGTCTGACGAGGTATAAGAAGCTAACGCTGAACGCTGTCACACAAGCAGACAGGATTAACCCGCCTGTCCATGAGGGAATGATGAACAGACATACTCCGAACATGATGACTAAGCTGATGATGGCGAATGAATAATGTTTGGACGATAGCAACAAGTGTCTCCCCTTCCGAAGATTCACGTCAGATGTTAGAGCTATGTCTTGACTATAATTCGCTATCTACCGTCATAATCCTTCATATTCACCGACATATCATGAACGCCGATCGACAATCCTGCGTACAGACATGATGAGACCGAACCAACCTAGCATCAAGCTAACGCCACCGATCGGTGCGATCATGCCGAATGCACTGATCCCTGCCAGACTAACGATATACAGACTGCCTGAGAATAGGATGATGCCCGTGATGAAGCCATAACTCGCGATGCGTAGCCATCTAACCTCGGCCTTGATGGATTCCTGACTCGCCAGGATGCCTGTCAATATAAGCGCGATCGCATGGATCATCTGATACTCCACACCGGTGTGATACGTCTCTAACGCAGACGGCTCGAGCACTCGCTCGAGGGCATGCGCACCGAACGCGCCACATGCGATCGAGAGTAGCCCAGCTATGCCACCGATCATCATCGTTCGCCTTACCATATGAGGTAGCCCCCTCTACTGAATTACGATTCGTCTGAACGTTCTTGCTGTGTGTTCCTCGCTGCTTCACGAACCTTGATGCCCATTGTAGAGGAATAGACGACTTCATGCAATGCATCCAGCGAGTTACGATCTGACCATGGCTTCACGCCGCTACGATAGGCAGCGCGCCCGATCAGATGGCTCGATACAGGAGCTGTGATGAACACGAAGAGAATCCCTAGCAGCAGCTTAGCATCTGCACGACCGCTCTCGATGATGAAGTAGAGGAAGGCACCGACTAATACGAGCAATACCCCTAGTGTCGTCGTCTTGCCCGCAGCATGGGACCGTGTATAGAAGTCAGGCAGACGTATCATGCCGAAGCTGCTGATCAGACTTAGGCAAGCCCCACCTAAGAGCAGTAGCGCTACTACGGGTTCACCGATCACATCGATGATCCGGGTCATATTCGATCACCACCCCTCTCTCCAGATATCTAGCGAATGCCGTCGTTCCGAGAAAGGCTAGGATACCGATCAGCAGGATGATATCTAGATACGCTTGTGAGCTAGCGGATACGGATAGCAGCGCGACGATCGCCAGTAAGTTCGTACCTACCGCATCGAGAGCGATGATCCGGTCCGGCATCGATGGTCCCTTCAATATCCGATATAGATTACCCAGGATCGCTAGTGCGAAGCTGATGATGGCGATATTCAGCACCGTGTCCAGCATCATCTCGTCACCTCCATGATCGCCTTCTCGAAGCTGTTCTTGATATCCGCCCCGGCTTCTGCCGCATCCTCTATATCCATCGCATGGATATAGAGCGTCTGCTGATCCTCCGATACCTCGAGAGAGAGGGTGCCAGGTGTTAGTGTGATCAAGCAAGCTAGCAACGTGATCTCCAGATCGCTCTTCAGCTCGGTATGTAGGGCGAAGATGCCCGGACGCATGCGGAGCCTCGGCGCTAGAACGTGACGGATGACGGCGATATTCGACTTAAGAAGCTCCACCAGGAAGATGAGCAACAGCTTGACGCAAGCCCAGACCTTACGCACATAGAGAGGCTGATCGAAGAACCTCCGCAGCACGATGATCATGAGCAGTCCTGCGATGTATCCCGCGAAGAAGCCCCCGAAGCTCCAATCACCGTTCAGAAACATCCACAGGACAGTCAATATGAGGTTCAGTACGATCTGCAGTAACATCATCGATCTACTCCTTCAGGACTGCGTCGATATACAACTCCGGATCTCCCAACACTTCACTCGCCTGCTCGATATACGGGTATAACCACTCTGCGCCGATTCCGATACCGATGACCGCTAGGATCAAGCACGCGGCGGGCCATAACGCGAACTTAACACGGATGAACGTGCTGCTCACTCGCTCCTGCACTTCCCCCCAGAATGCATGCATGAACACGTTCATCATGGAGAGCAGTACGATCAGACTGCTTGCTAATCCGATCCCTGTAAGCACATACTCCTCAGCCGCAAGCCCGCCCTCCACGATCTGCAGCTTGCCGATGAATCCGCTTAGTGGTGGTACACCGACGATCGCGAGTGCTGTGACGAAGAACATCCAGCCAAGTGCCGGATAGCGACGGATGAGACCACCCATGTGAGATACGTCTGCTGTGCCCGCTACGATGATCAAGAGCCCACCAAGCAAGAAGATGAGCGCTTTGGCGATCATATCGTGCAGCAGATAATAGATCGCACCGATATGACCCGCGTCATTCATGACGGATACCGCGAAGCAGACGAAGCCGATCGAGATGACGATGTTATAGATTAAGATCTTGTTCACATCCCGATAGCTGATCGCACCGAGTGCGCCGAACACCATCGTCGCCCCCGCCATCCAGCCGATGATCGTATGCGTGGTACCCGGATCGTGATAGAAGATCAACGTGAACGTACGGATGATCGCATAGACACCGACCTTCGTTAGAAGTCCGCCGAACAACGCGATGATCGCGGCAGGTGGTGCGGCATAGGAGCCCGGGAGCCAATAATACAGGAAGAGCCCTGCTTTCAGTCCGAATACGATCAACAGTAGGATCGCAACGATCGTCAAGATACCTCCTTGATCCGCCTCGGCAACTCGCTGTGCGAGGTGCGCCATATTCAACGTGCCGACTGACGCATACAGATAAGCGATCGTGACGACGAACAAGGTCGAAGATACGACATTGATCAAGATATACTTAAGTGATTCCCGCAGCTGCCGCTTCTCGCCTCCGATGACGATCAGTGCATACGACGCGATCAGCATCACTTCGAAGCATACGAACAGGTTGAAGATATCTCCTGTGAGGAACGAGCCTGTCACTCCGACGAGCAGATAATGGACAAATGCATGGTAGTAATGCTTCTCCCGCGCCTTGCCGACTGTCGAGAACGAGTAGAAGATACACGCAGCACCGATCAAGGTCGTCGCTAGAACGAGCAGCGCCGCCAGCATGTCGGCTACGAATGTAATGCCGAACGGCGGTACCCAGCCGCTCATGTGAAGCGTCTGTATACCTGACTGATGAACGATTCGGACGAGCATCGCTGATATGTACATATTAACTAGCGCACTGAGAGCGCTGATCGCACGGGTTAGTCTCGTACTAGGGTTAGTGAAGATTAAGATGATGCCTGTTAGCAGCGGGATGAGAAGCGGCAGCACGATGAAGTTATGACTCATCGTCTTGTCCCCTTAACTGCTCCATATCATCTGTCTTCAGCTCTTTATATGCTCGATAGGCGAGCACTAGGAAGAATGACGTGACACCGAAGCTGATCACGATCGACGTCAAGATGAGCGCTTGTGGCAACGGGTCCGTATAGATACCCGCATCATCGCCAAGGATCGGGGCTTCACCAGTCTTCAGACCAGCCATCGTCATGATGAGCAGATGCAGTCCGTGTGTAAGAAGCGACAAGCCTAAGATGATGCGAAGGATACTGCGGCTTAGGACGAGATATGTACCTGCCATGAACAGGACGCCAACGACGACAGCCATCAAGATCTCCATCCGTTACTCATCCTCCCCGATCGTCAGTATGATCGACATCGTAATGCCGATCACCGTCAGGTAGACGCCAAGATCGAAGATGGTAGCTGTCGCGAGCTCTGTCTCTCCGAGGATCGGCAGATCGTAATATCCGAACGTATGGGATAGGAAGGGAACGTCGAACACGAACGAACCGATCCCCGTCAGTGTGGCGATCATCAGCCCTACCGCAGTTAAGATTCGGTAGTTCACCGGCAAGACAGCACGTACGAGCTTCATGCCGAACGCGAGCGTCACGAGCACGAGCGCACCAGCACCCATCAGTCCGCCGATGAAGCCTCCTCCCGGGGCGTTATGTCCAGCCATGAAGATGAAGAAAGAGAACGTGAATATGATGAAGGTAACGAACTTAGCAGCAGTCTGAAAGATGACATCATTAATCTTCATCTCGCTTCCTCCTTAAACTGGTTGAAGGATATGATCGTCCAACTGGCTGTCTCCCAAGAGGTGACAGCATATCCGAGCGCAGCTTGATCATCGCGTAGATGCCGAGTGAAGCGATGCCCAGCACCGTAATCTCTAGCATCGTATCGAAGCCTCGGAAGTCGACTAAGATGACGTTCACGACATTATTCCCACCCCCCAGGTCATGGCTGTTCGCGACGTAATAATCGGCGATCGAATCGAACAAGCGCGCGCCGCTTGCGCATAGCGCCGTGATCATAACGACGAGACCTACACCGATCGAGATGAGCAAGTTACCGAGGCGGAAGTAAGTCGTAGACATTTCCTTCTTCAGCTTCGGCAGGTGATAGAAGCATAGCAGGAACAGTGACACCGACACCGTCTCGACGATCATCTGTGTCAACGCAAGGTCCGGCGCGCGGAATAGCACGAAGAATAACGTCGCCATATAACCTACAGACCCTACCAGGATGATGAGTATGAGACGATCTCTTGCGAACAGCGCTGCGATGGCCGCCATCATCGTCACACCCGCCAGTAACGCTTCATACAACGTGATGTTGGCATAGCTCCCATGTCCGATAAAGTCTAACGCACCCGTGCGGAGCAGTAGAAACCCGACCACTAGGATCATGAAACCGAAGATATAGACCAGATAATCACGGACCGATCCGGTCATATAGCTACGAGTCACGCGGGAAGATAATCGCTCGATACCAGTCAATCCACCGTCGTACAGAGCGTTCAGCGCTAGCTTCCGCGGTATCCGCCCATACCATCCGATCCACCGTCGGAGTGCCAAGAACAACGCCCCCCCGATGATTACGACCCCGATCGTCATGATCAGCTCCATCGTCAGACCATGCCAGAATGCGATCTGGACGTGGAACCGATCTCCCGCCGCCATGATACTCGGATAGATCGCGGAGAGCGCTGGCTCGATCAGACTGAACGACAGGATGTCTGGGAACAGACCGAAGATGATCACAAGCGAGACGAGGACGGCAGGGGATAGAAGCATCCCAAGCGGCGCCTCATGTGGTATGGTCGTTAGCTGATCGAGCTTCTTCTTACCAGTGAACGTGCGAAACACGAAGATGAAGCTATAGATGAACGTAAACACGCTCGCGATCCATGCGATGACAGGGAATAATACCCCCCATGTATCCATGGAGAAGACGTCCATCTCAGCAGCTCTCAGCATGCCTGTGAAGAACATCTCTTTACTTAAGAAACCGTTGAACGGCGGCAGTCCCGCCATCGACAAGGAACCGATCAGGGCACATGTGAACGTAATCGGCATGAGCGAAGCAAGTCCGCCCAGCTTCCGAATATCTCGCGTGCCGGTCTCGTGATCGACGATCCCGGCGACCATGAAGAGTGCTCCTTTGAATGTGGCATGGTTGATCAGATGGAACACGGCAGCCGTCATCGCTAGCGTGTAGTACTCAGATTGCCCGCTATATCCGTAGTAGATTGCTGCCGAGCCAAGCCCGATCAGACTCATGATGAGGCCGAGCTGACTGATCGTCGAAAAAGCGAGGATCGCCTTCAGATCGGTCTGCTTCACAGCTGAGATCGAACCCCAGATTAACGTGATGAGGCCGATCCCCGAGATGAACCAGAACCACTCTGCCGACCCGCCGAAGATCGGAGTTAGACGAGCAACCAGGTAGATACCTGCTTTCACCATCGTGGCAGAGTGCAGGTAAGCACTGACGGGCGTCGGAGCTTCCATCGCGTCCGGCAGCCAGATGTGGAATGGGAACTGGGCGGACTTGGTGAAGGCACCGAGCAGCACGAGGATCATCGTCGGCAGGAACAGCGCATGACTGCTCACCAGATCGAGCTTCGCGATGATCTCGCGGATGCTGAATGTGCCGCTCATGAGGTAGAGGAGGACGAATCCGGCGAGCATCGCAAATCCACCGAACATCGTGATGAGCATCGACTTCTGCGCGCCATACCGAGACTTCTCCCGCTTGTACCAGAAGGCGATCAAGAGAAAGGACGAGATGCTCGTTAACTCCCAGAAGCCATACAGCACGATCAGGTTGTCTGACAAGACGACACCCAGCATCGCCCCCATGAACATGAGCAGATAGACATAGAAGCGATGGATCGCTTCCGTCAGCTTGGACAGATAGAAGATCGAATATAGGACGACCAAGGCTCCGATCCCTGTGATCAGTAACGCGAACAGCATGCTCAGACCGTCTGCGTATACTGTGAAGTGAACGTCCATCGAAGGAATCCATGGCAGGGAGTATTCGATCGCTTCACCACCACGAATATCGTCCACATAGGATACGACAACGAAGAACAAGCTGACAGGCACAGGCAATACGAACCAGCCGGTATGAGCCTGTCTGATGTACTTACGCAAGAACGGTACGAGGATCGTGTAAGTAAAGGGAATAACGATCGCGATATGTAGCAAGGACACTCTGACATACCTCCGTTTCAACGATGGTGCCTAACGCGCGAGATCGTGCCACCTGCAATCCATTCCTGAACAACAACCGACAGCCATCATACAACGAACACATGGTATATATGCATTATGTACAAGCTGTTACATAGCATACACATGGATGAACATCATTAACATTAACATTGTCCGGTATATCTAAACATGTTTTAGTCAAACTTAGGAATAAGGCAGGCTTAAAGAAACCTCTCGCCTCTAATCGTTGAATGGAAGGATGGAAGGAACAACGAGATGAGAAACGATCGACCCACTCGTGCACCCATGCTCTCTCTGCCCATCAAAATCGCCGTCTGTATCGGCATGTTCATGATCCTTCTTGCTTGGGGATGGTATATGGAACAGAAGCACCAGCGTCTGCATCAGTCGCCTACCATCGATCGCATCGTTCACCATCATGGTTCACAGGATGTGACGATGATGCGTGCAGATGAACTGGATCAGTCCGCCTTCTTCCTGCCAAGACAATATGTGAAGATCATCCGTTATACTCCGGTCGAGTGATGTCTGTTGCCGCACACGAAGGGACTGTCCGGCCGGTCCTTGTAAGACCTTTCAGACAGCCCCTGCAAGCAAAAATATGTCGTCTAACACGTTGTTCTAATCGCTCGAATTCACTTATTCAGCTTACGTTTCCCCCTCTTATACTCTCCCTACATACTTGATTGTCCAGCAGACCTACCCGTCACTCTTCATGACTTGGATCTTGTACGTCTTCGACGTCACATGATCCTCTGCCTTCGCTGTGATGACGAGCTCTGTGATCTCCCGGTCACTTAGCTTCACCGTCCGAGGCTCGTAGTCGTGGATGAGGATGTCTCCGACATACACTAACCCATACGCATCCGTTGGCCGCACCTGCATCTCCACCGACTCCGTCGTAGCTGGCACCGTAAGCGTATACTCCGTTACACCCCCGTCGAACGGTTCGGACAACGCCCCGATATCGAATGACAGGCTAGCTAGCTCTGGATTCGTCCGATATTCCGTGATCACCCGGAAGATATCGAAGATACCGCCCACGAGTCCGCCCGTGCTTTGGAACCTGATCGTGACATAGTGAATCTCACGCTCCATTGTATTGCCGTGCTCATCGGTCTCCTGCACGGTCTTCGTCCGACTATTATCGACGACCGATTCTGGTAGCGTGTGAACCTGGACGTAGAAGTCACCCGGCTTCTTATCCTCGATCATTTCGGTTACGAGCTTCTCATCATCCACATAGATGTCGAACGAACGTCCCTGATCTCCGCTGTAGTACGTGACTGCCATCGAGTTCAGCTCGCCCGGCAGAACCTCCATCTCATAGCTGAAATAGCCACCCGCA
>Ga0180215_1001554_pt1 | contig 25014 bp, 25 predicted proteins | sample eDN3rd37CBELigBY_FD_128871 | JGI IMG/M metagenome (GOLD analysis project Ga0180215, IMG submission 128871) | Enriched backyard soil microbial communities from Emeryville, California, USA - eDNA 3rd pass 37_C BE-Lig BY (version 2) (version 2) | ecosystem: Environmental > Terrestrial > Soil >...
ACAGGCGTTTGCTGTTTTTAAACATTGGGGATTTACAATTAAGCGTCCCTATTTGACCACTTATTTAATTGAGAAAAAGCTATAACCCCGATGAAGACCGTTTTCACGATTTCCAAAGGAGTTCTTGTCTCCATCCCTTACCCAATAGAAAGCCCCACAACATCTAAAATCACCGGATTGTCATCTACAGGCTTCTCCGAAATCATAAAGCTTTGTTTTAACAATTCTTCGGCGTCACCCCAATCTTCACGGTTGGTATGCATTGTAAATAGGGTTTCCCCGACTTTTACTTTCTCACCTACTTTTTTATGTAAACTAATTCCTGCGGCATAATCAATTGAATCCTCTTTCCTTTTTCGACCAGCACCCAGCATCATCGCAGAAACTCCCACCTGTTCTGCATCAATGGACTCCATATATCCGGCCCGGTCTGCCTTCACCTCAATATGATGCTTAGCCTTTGGTAGTCTCCCTGGATCGTCAATAAAAGCTGGGTCCCCTTCCTGAGCCCTAATAAATTCCCGGAATTTATCGAGGGCCTTTCCAGATTCGAGTGCCTCTTTTACCGCCTCATATGCTTTCTCAAAATTCCCGAAAACACCTCCAACAACAACCATATGGGCCGCTATCGTCAACGATAATTTCTTTAGATCGTGCACTTCTTTCCCTTGCAAGATCTCCACAACCTCTTTTATCTCATTTGCATTTCCTACTTCATATCCTAAAGGTTGCTCCATATTGCTGAGTACAGCAATGGTTTTTCGACCGATATTGTTCCCGATGTGGACCATGATTTCTGCTAATTCTCGTGCTGAGTCCAGGTCTTTCATAAAAGCGCCTGAACCCACTTTCACATCCAAGACAATCGCTTCTGCACCAGATGCGATTTTTTTGCTCATAATCGAGCTTGCAAGCAGGGGGATCGATTCTACCGTTGCGGTAACATCCCTCAAGGCATACAATTTTTTGTCAGCTGGAACTAAATTTCCAGTTTGTCCAGTAAGTGCGATTTTTAATTGATTAACCTGGCGAACAAATTGATCGGGTGTAAGGTCAATCCGAAACCCCGAAATCGACTCCAGCTTGTCAATCGTCCCACCAGTGTGTCCGAGTCCACGTCCAGACATTTTGGCTACGGGCACCCCCAACGCTGCAACAATCGGAGCTACAATTAAGGTCGTTTTATCCCCGACACCGCCTGTAGAATGCTTGTCAACTCTAACCCCTTTAATATCTGGATAAGCTAATACTTCCCCCGAATGGACCATCGCCATGGTTAAATTCGTCGTTTCTTCTTCGCTCATCCCATTTAGAACAATAGCCATTGCCAGAGAGGACATTTGGTAATCTGGAATGTCACCATTCGTAAAACCTTGAATAATAAAATCGATTTCTTCCTTCCATAATGGTTTTCCATATCTTTTCTTCCGAATCAAATCAACCATTCTCATTCTGTTTCCTCCCTTGATTAATTTGGACATAAATAGGTAAGGATGGAAAAATAAGGTACAATTCCTCCCGTATGCAAATTTTTCCTAGTTCACAATTGGATTGGAGGTGTTTCCGTGCGTACAATCTTCCTTGGATTCGTGATCTGGTTGATGTTTAGTCAACAAGTTTGTCTTGCAAATACGAAACCATTGTATGTTGCCCTAGGGGATTCTATTACTGCTGGATATCACCGGGAAGGTGCAGAAGAAGTTTTATTTGACTATGATTTTTCCTTTGCCAACCGTTTGGCGAAACAAAAAAACTGGGAGGTTGTGAATTTAGGGATTACGAATTTAACCTCCGATGAGTTTATTCTCTTTTTAAACGAGCATCCCGACTGGCAGGAACACATCCGAAAAGCAAACTGGATCACCTTGGAAATCGGGGCAAATGATTTTATTCGCAACCCGGTTCTTTTTCCCTATATCTTCGAAGGAAAGCCTTTCCGCACAGAAGAATTAGACTCATTAAAAGATGAAAGTAAAAAAATAATGAATCAGTACATAAAAAATCTAAAATGGGTCATCAATTATATTCAAGAACAGAGCAAAGCTCAAATTATTGTACTTAATCACTATTATATCCCCATACCTGGAATGGCGGGAGAATTTATTAATTCTGCCGTAATTGAAAGCAATAAAAGGCTGGTGGAACTCTCCCAAAAACACGGGTTTATTGTGGCAGATTTGGCCACTGTTTTTTCGGCAGCGATGTCGCTTTCTTTTCTAACCGGGGATTATTCGATGTTTCCCTTAGATTTGCCAAATCAGGACTTCCACCCATCAGATTATGGTCAAAAATTGATCTCCATCCTTGTTGCGGAAAAGATTGCTGAACAAGAAGAAAAAGAACCGATCCCAGTGGCATGGGTATCAGTTCTTTGGTCTGCTTTCACTAGTCTTTTAAATAGCTTACATCTCTGGTCGGGTGCATAAAAGGAACCCCTTGGGGATTAATCCCTTCATCAGCCATTTCAGCATTTTCTGCTGAATTCCAGCCAATATCATTGGTAGGATGAACCCATTGGTCCCCGGCCATAATTTCCGGATCCGTATCTTTACTCCAATTGTTAAGGGGAGAGTTTGGTGAATTATAAAGACTGTCCCCGATGACCACACCATGTTCGTTGACAAAAGGTTCCCTCATCTCCGGATCTGCATCCTGATAGGTTGGGGAATTGACTTGGTGCGGGATGGTGTCATCCATTACCGGTGATTTCAGCTTCATTTTCATTTTCTTCTTGCCCATAGAAAAACCCCCTCTCTTCGAAAGAGTAGGTTTAGTGTGCAGCAAAAGACTGTTGAATATACATTTCTATTTCGTATGAACCAGATAATGGCGTTCGACCTTTTTTCCTATGAACCATAATATTACAATAAATGCTGTAATGAGCACAAGTTTCCATGGCTCGTGAATCAATTTTGGCAAATCATAGCCAATAAAGGAAAGAATAAAAATCATCACGGATTTCCCTAACACCGTGGCCCAAAAATAGGTATGAAAAGGAAGCGCTGAGATGCCCGCCATCACATTGATCAAGCTTGACGGGGAAAAGGGAAGGCAACGCAAAATGAACAAAACGGAAAAACCGTGTTTTTCCAGCCAATGCGATGTTTTTTCAATACTTTTGTATTTAAAAAGAGCCGAGGTCCACTTTCTACCTAACTTCCTAACTAGCCAAAAGGTCAGGATCGACCCACTGCAGGCCCCAATCCAGGTATAGATGAAACCTGGCCATAATCCAAAGGCTGCTGCGTTCCCTGCTACAATCGCGAATAACGGAAGGATGGGGAAAAACGCTTCCAGGAAAGGCAATGAAACGGCAACAATAGGTCCCATTCCCTCATATGTATCCAATAAAGTCTGAATATCCTTAACGGACCAATCCAATGTTATTTCCCCCCGATGCTAGTTGACCAAACCATGTACATCATGTATTTTAACTGTATTATCAACAAAATTCCAATTCTATTCCGGACCCATTCTTATTTCTAAAATGAGGTAAAATTATGATAAACAAAATGATTCGTTCAGCCATAGTTTATTTCTTCCTTATCCTTATTATCGGCATTTTATTACGCTGGAAGATGGTCATTCCGATCTTTCCGCAATTGCAATTTACATACCTTGTCCACGCACACTCGCATGTTGCTTTTTTAGGTTGGGTATATTTTGCTCTAATTTCCATTTTGTTTAGGTATGTCTTGCCAAATGATCTAGTAGATACGATGCGTGTGCGGGTCTTTTATTACCTTACCCATGTAACTGTTATTGGTATGCTGATTGCCTTTAGTATGCAGGGGTATGCTCCCTTCTCGATTGCCTTTTCAACCTTGCACATCTTAGTTTCTTACTATTTTGTCTCCCTTTATGTCAAATTCAGGAGAAGAGACCTTCCTCCCCACTTACAGTTATTTTTCGGAACCGGGGTTTTCTTTATGGCCTTATCTTCTTTAGGACCCTGGGGGTTAGCCGTTATCAGCTCGATGGGACTTGCCCATACCAAACTATTTGATACCTTTATATATCTTTATCTTCATTTACAGTACAATGGCTGGTTTACATTTATCATTATGGGGACCTGTTACCTTATGCTGAATCGTGCTCAGGTCCAGGTTCCTACCAGGATCATCCGTTGGCAATATCTCGCCCAGACGAGTAGTGTGCTGCCTTCTTTTTTTGCCTCCATTCTGTGGTTTAATCTCCCCAAAGTGTTGGAGTGGTTAGGGATCGCCGGGGCCCTATTTCAACTGATTGGTGGGGTTTTGTTCCTGTCTTTAGTATGGAAACCACTAGGACAGCTTGCCAAGGACAAACCCGCAGCTATTTTCCTGCATGCATCCCTACTTAGCTTGGGGATTAAAGCGTTAATGGAATCAGTGGGAGCCTACCCGGAAATGGCTCATATGATTTATGGAAGCAGGCAAGTTATTTTAGGTTATTTACACCTAACTTTGATTGGCTTTATTAGTCTCTTTCTTTTGTATTATCTTGGCAAAGAGCAAAAAAAAGTATCAGCCCTTTGCAATGGCTCAATCATTCTGATGATTGGCGGGTCGATCGGAATGATCCTGTTATTATTTTTTGCCGGTTTGCTGGAATGGTTATCCTTTCCTTTACAAAGTTGGATTTGGATCCTGTTGTTGATCACAAGCCTACTGATTTTCCTAGGGCTATCTGGTATGACCCTATCCTCCTTTTTCTCCGCGGAAACAAACATACGAAAGAAAGGTCAGCTTTAAATAGCTGACCTTTCTTTCATATGTTTAGGAAGTTTCACTTCCACGACAGTGCCGTTTTGCTCCGGATATATATTAATTTTACCACCATGAGCTTCAATGATTTGTTTACAAATGGCTAAGCCTAACCCTGTTCCATTTTCCTTCGTGGAATAAAAAGGGCTGAATATTTTCTTTAAATCCTTATGCTCAATGGGGTTTCCATTATTAAAAAAGATAATCGAGATCTTCTCATCGGCAAATTTACAGGTAATCTTTAGTATCTTTTCCTTTTGGTCAGGGATCTGCTGAAATTCCTCGCAAGCATTCTTTATTATATTAATAAAAGTCTGATCCAATTCTTTGCTGTTTCCAAGCATGATGGCATCAGGTGTTAACGAAATGATTGGTTCGATTCCCAACCTGATAAATTCGAATTCAAACAGGGATATGGACTTTTCAAGGACAGCTCCTATATTCACTTCCTCAAACTTTCTCATCATCGAAAGGTTTTTACGTCTAGACAAGGAAAGAAATCGATCGAGAATATAGTCAAGTCGTTTGACCTCATCCTCAATGATATTGTAATAGGAACGAATTTGTTCTGGATGTGGATGCATCTCATAAATTAATTGCAAAAATCCTTTAATGCTTGTAATCGGATTGCGCAACTCATGAGCCATCCCAGCAGCCATATTTCCAATCGCATTAAATTTTTCGACTTCCATCCGTTCTAGTTCCCATTGTTTTTCCCTAAACAGACGAATCGTAAATTCATCAACAAACAGATTGGTAATTTCTATCGCTCTTTCCTGTTTTTTCTCCTGAAAAAAAGGGTAGATGATCTCATGACGAAAACGATTCCTCAGTTCGGTGCTGTCACGGATTAGCCTCTCGGCATCATGCACATAAATAATCCAGTGTTCAGCGTAGCGTTGAGCAAAGGAAGCAATGGTTTCCATGGAAATCCGTTCATCCTCAATGGCTTCTATTAAAAACAAAAGAGCTTGCTGTAAACCTTCAACCAATTCATCTTTTCGCTCTTCCATCATGTGCTGCAGGTTTTGAGATGAACCTAACACTTCACACACATATTTATTGGCAAATGTACAAAGCTGTTCCCGACACGACCGATCTGTTGAAAGCATAACTCGGCACCTACATTCCATCCAAAAATTTAAACTATCTTTGACATAAAACTATTTTCGACATAAAAAGCAAAATCCCTTCATTATAACAAAGGATAGTGCTAAATTCCTAGTAGAATTCTTGACTTAAAGAATGGTGTAACCTATGATAAGAAAAGCTTCTATCTGAGCCCTTTTGAAGGAGATACATCCATCTTTAGCGGATATAATTACATAATGGACGGGAGGGAGACACCACGTACGGTGCAGCCCGATGGAAATGGTCATTGAATGCAAAAATGTGAACTTTCAATATGAAGGAAATGTCGTCTTGGAAAATATTAACTTCGTCGTAGAAAAAGGGGATTTTGTTGGTTTAGTAGGTCCAAACGGTTCTGGTAAATCCACCTTGTTAAAAATAATTCTGGGATTGCTAAAGCCTGATTCTGGTCAGGTGAAACTGTTTAACCAGCCTATTTCCAGCTTCAAGGAGCGCTATAAAATCGGTTATGTATCCCAAAAGGCAAACAGTTTTAATAGTGGATTCCCTGCCACCGTTTACGAAGTTGTTTCTATGGGTTTGTATGGAAAATTGGGGCTTTTCACGAGACTTTCCGGTGTAGATAAAAAGAAAATTTTTGACGCCATCGAGCAAGTGGGGCTGAGCAAATTTTCCCAAAGGAATATTGGGCATCTCTCCGGGGGACAGCAGCAGCGAGCCTTTATTGCCAGAGCAATGGTTTCCAATCCTTCCCTATTGATCCTCGATGAACCTACGGTCGGTGTCGACACAGAATCCGTGGAACGGTTTTATCAGCTTCTTGGCAAGTTACATAGGGAACAGAATATGACTTTATTAATGGTGACACATGATATCGGGATGATGACTGATCATGTTACCAAGGTTGCCTGCTTAAATAAACAAATTCATTTCCATGGTAGTCCAAGGGATTTTGAGATTTCCCAGAAAAACATCCTAAATCAAGTCTACGGGTCACATATGCATCCCGTAGAACATCAGCATTAAAGGTCGGGGGATGGCTTAGTCAATGTTTCAGCTTCTCATACAATATGAATTTTTACGTAATGCCTTACTGGCGGGTATGGTGGTCGGAATCGTTTGTCCGGCAATTGGGGTTTTTTTAGTCGTCCGCAGATTATCTTTAATGGCAGATGCTCTGTCACATATCACGCTATCAGGCCTGGCAGCAGGGATCCTCTTGCAGAAAAACCTATCTTTCTTTCAACCTATTAACCCGATGTATATGGGTATGTTTTTTTCTGTTATAGGCTCTCTTTTTATTGAACAGCTGCGCAAAGCCTATCGTTTTTATCAAGAATTGGCCATTCCAATTATTCTTTCCGCGGGGATAGGACTTGGAGTCGTGCTGATTAGCATTGCCAACGGGTTTAATGTGGATCTGTTCTCTTATCTTTTTGGCAGCGTGGTCGCCATTACCCGAAGCGACCTATGGACTGTTTCCATTGTCGGTCTAATCGTCCTTCTATCTATTGTTTTTTTATACAAAGAACTGTTCGCTTTGTCTTTTGATGAAGAATATGCAGAGATTTCAGGGATCAAGAAGAGGTTTGTCAATCTTGTGTTTAGCATTCTGGTAGCCTTGACGATCGCTATTTCCATGAGAATTGTTGGGATATTACTTGTATCTGCCCTCATAACCCTCCCGGTCGCTGCAGCTTTACGGATATCCCGAAGTTTTTTCCATACCTTCTGGATCTCCATTCTCTTTGCCCAATTGGCGGTTCTCGGAGGAATGGTCTTATCCTTTTATTTAAATTGGGCCCCGGGCGGAACCATCGTACTTTTCGCCGTCCTTATATTACTCTGTGTTTTACTTACCAAGAAAAGATCGAAATGACGAAAGGGAAGCCTCGCGGCTTCCCTAAAATAGTTGGTCTAGCGTATCTTCCTGCTTCTTTTTGGCTGAAACCTTTACGACCTCGGTCCGCTCCACGGCATCCTTTACAAGCCTTTCAATATCAAGCACCTTCTCAAATTCACTGGCCTTTTCCACCGTCGGCCTGGTCACAGGTGACTTCGGTACAAAAATCGTGCAGCAATCCTCAAACGGTAAAATGGATGTTTCGTAAGTACCAATTTTATGTGCAATCTGCATAATTTCCGATTTATCCATTGTCACCAGAGGGCGTAGAATCGGGTAGTTGGTGACATTGTTGATCGTATGCATGCTTTCGATCGTCTGACTGGCCACTTGTCCCAGACTTTCCCCAGTAGAGATGGCCAATGCCTTTTGCTTCTTCGCAATAGCCTCAGAGATTCTCATCATAAACCGCCGCATGATGGTAATAAGGTAATGTTCGGGACATTTCTGACGGATTTCCGTTTGGATTTCCGTGAAGGGAACCATATGTACTTTCATTTCTCCTGTTCCATACTCACTGATAATTCCTGCGAGGTCCAACACCTTTTGTCTCGCTCTCTCACTTGTGAAGGGAGGACTTTCAAAGTGAATCCCCTCGATCCGCACCCCCCTTTTCATTGTCAACCATCCAGCTACAGGGCTATCAATCCCTCCGGATAACAAAAGCATTGCCTTCCCGCTCGTTCCAACAGGCAACCCGCCATACCCAGGAACATTCACACAGGTAAGAAAAGCACCTTCATTTCTGATTTCGATTTTCAACAAGATTTCAGGATTGTGGACGTCGACCTTGAGGCCATCCATATTTTTCAGAATGAATCCACCGACGAGATGATTCATCTCCATTGATCGATGTGGAAAACGCTTATTCGAGCGTTTGACCTCGACTTTAAAGGTTTTAGGTACTGGATCAATATCCTGCATCAGCGACAGGGAAGCCTCTTGAATAGATTCTAGCGTTAGATTCTCGACTCTTTTGGTTGGACTAAACGAAGTAATTCCGAAAATCTTTTTTATCCTTTCCGCTACTTCTTCATAAGGTTCGCCGTTTAACGCCACATACATTCTACCATAGGCTGTTTCCACTTTCGCCCTTGGGAAATCATGGATCCCCCGTCGAATATTATCAGCCAGTTGTTTTTCAAACATTCCCCGATTTTTTCCCTTCAGGGCCATTTCACCGTATCGTATCAATATATCATCGTAATGAACCATCTAAACTCATCTCACATTCAACATTTGTTTTAACTGGGGTACAACTTGTTTTATCGTGGTAATAAAAAATTCAATTTCATCGATTGTGTTTTCATAGGTTAAGCTGATACGAAGGGCACTTTTGGCGCGTTCTTCGCCAAGTCCCATTTCCATGAGAATTCGACTCGGCCGATCCAACTTCGATGAACAGGCTGATTTTGTAGAGACATAGATGCCTTTGTCCTCTAAAGCGTGGAGCAGTACTTCCGATTTCACTCCGGGAACAGAAAGATTGAGTATATGAGGTGCCCCTTCCTCCGGCGAATTGATATAAATACCTTTTAGTCCCTGCAACCCTTCCACCAATCGATTTCGCATCTTTTTTAACGCTTCTGGTTGATCTTTAAGTTTCTGCAAGGTGATCCGCATCGCCTTCACCATTCCCACTATGCCTGCAAGGTTTTCCGTACCAGGTCTGAATTTGGCTTCCTGTCCACCTCCAACAAGCAAGGGGGTCAGTTGTGTCCCTTTTCTAACATATAGAATTCCTGTCCCCTTAGGTCCATGGAATTTGTGCGCTGATAGGGAAAGCAGATCAATACCCAATGTTTCGGGTTTCACTGGAATTTTACCAAAGGCCTGAACCGCATCCACATGGAAAAAAATCTTTGGAAAGCTCTTCAAGTAATTTCCAATCTCCTGAATGGGCTGGATGCTTCCTACTTCATTATTCACAAACATGACGGAAACTAAAATCGTTTCATCAGTGATCGCTTTCTTTAGGTCATCAAGCCGGACCACTCCTTTGTTATCGACGGGCAGAACCGTCAGACGAAACCCGAAAAGTTCCTGAAGTTGTTTGCATACATCCAGCACTGCCGGATGCTCGACAGCCGAAGTAATAATATGTTTTCCTCGGTTCTGATATTGAAAGGCAATTCCCTTTATTGCCGTGTTGTTACTTTCAGTTGCTCCAGAGGTAAATACGATCTCTCCGGGGCTTACTTCCAGAAACTTGGCAGCCAACTCCCTGGACTGGTTTAATACCTTTTCTGATTGAACACCCAAATGATGAAGGGAAGATGGATTCCCATAATAGGTCTTAAGAACATCCTTCATTGTTTCTACTACTTCAGGATAGGGCGCTGTTGTAGCCCCATTATCAAAATAAACCACCCAAAACCACCTCCTGGAAAAGACGGGTATAATTTGTGGAGAACGTACAGAAGATTATGTATAGTATAGAATTCCCTGGATCCACAAAAAAAAGCCTAAAATGTATGTTACCATAATTTGCTTTAAAGGGATAGCAATGGAATGCCCTTGTTTCCAATATTTATACAATGAAACCAAACCTTTCCTGATAGTACAATGAGGAAAAGGTGTGGAAAGGATTTGTACAACATGATTAAACAACCATGGAAAAAATGGATCAATTCTGGTTTTCTCTGTACAGCTTTACTTTTAGCAGGCTCCGCGTATGCGGGTGCTGAGAACAATTCATATGTCGTGCAAAAAGGGGATATGTTGTGGAAAATTGCTGAAAAATATGGGACAACCGTTGATCAGATTAAAGCAGCAAATCATCTTGCGTCAGATGAAATTAGGATTGGACAAGCATTATCCATTCCTGAAAAGACCATTACCTACAAAATCCAAAAAGGGGACGTGTTGTGGAAGATAGCTGAGAAATTTGGCACTTCCATTGAAAAAATTGTTGCGCTTAATGGGATTACTGATTTTAATAACCTCATGATAGGACAGGAATTGAAGATTCCTCAACCCGCTTCCACAACTTCTGTAAGTTCATCGGTTCCCACGAGTTCCGCAAAACCGTGGGTAGAATATCAAACTTATACCGTACAAAAAGGGGAAACAGGATGGACGATTGCCCTCAAGTTTGGGATTCCTTTTCAAGAATTTTTGCAGCTCAATCATATGACTGAATCTAGCATACTTAATATCGGGCAGAAAGTAAAAGTCGCGATCCATCATGTCCCCGTTAAGGTAAGCGCTTCATCTTCTGTTGAATGGTTAGATTGGTGGACAGAAGCCCAATACGTCTTCCCTATTGGAACCGTAGCCAAAATGACAGATGTTGCGACAAAAAGATCTTGGTACGTAAAACGGACGATTGGCGCTAACCACGCCGATTCTGAACCACTGACCAAAGAAGATGCCGCAATCATGAAAGAGGTTTGGAATGGTGAATATTCGTGGGATGTTCGCCCTGTTCTTCTTCAGGTGGACGGGAGAACACTGGCAGCTTCCGCAAGTTCCATGCCGCATTCTACTATTGAATATATTATGGACAATGATTTTGCTGGACACTTTGATATCCACTTCTTAAACAGCACGAGACATAATGATGGGAAGCTAGATGTAAGCCATCAACAAGCTATTCGTGTAGCGGCTGCCGTAAGGTGGTAAGGGAGCATCCCCCCTTATCTAGGATTCCTTAAAAAAGCCTTGGATTTGTCCTTGAGGGGGCCTCTCAAGGACTTTTCCCTTCTTAAATGGACGGTTTATATCTTTATTCCAACAATCTTTTCATATAAAAATCCTCTACCCCATTGAGATGCTCCAGCATCCATTTTTCTGCCTCGTCAGGATTTTGCTCCTCGATCGCACGAAAAATGTTTTGGTGTTCTTCCAAAAGCCGATCATGGATCCCAGCAAGTTTAAACATTTGCTCTCTATTCACCTTGATCGAACGCTCCATCATTTCCGAAATGGAATTCATGAGCGACTGCAGGATTTCGTTGTGGGCCGAACTAGCAATCGCATCATGAAAATTCTTATCCACGTCTCCGCCAAAATTCCCTTTGTCATTCGACGGATCGAAGGCTTCTAGTTCCGCCAAAGCAGCCCTAAGCTGCGCCAAATCTTCTTGGCTTCTTCTTTGCGAAGCCAATCTGGCGATATCCGTCTCCAAAATTTTCCTTACTTCTAACAAGGACAACAGATCCTGTCTGGTTAACGGGCGTACTGTTTCCAACGAGGCCAACAATTCGTCAGTTTTTAATTTTGTAACAAAAGTCCCTTCCCCTTGACGAATCGATACGAGCCCCATCGTTTTCAAGGAACCAATGGCCTCCCGGATAGTGGATTGCCCTACACCAAGCATTTCTCCCAATTCACGCAGTGAAGGAAGTCTCTGCCCTGGTTTATATACTCCGGAAATAATCTGTTCACGAACAAAATCAGCTACTTCCTCATAGGTTTTTCTAATTTTAAATGGTGACGGCTTCATTCCTACCTCCATGTTTCCCCATAAGGAACAGATCATCTGATGACTGTCTTTAGTTTAACATATCCCCATCTCTTGTGTACAATTCGAGATTTTTTAAGCATAATGAGATTATAAATAAAAAGAGGAGAAACCCGATGAAAAAAGTTTTGATTCTGTTTTTCATGATTCTATTGACTGCCTGTTCATCAACCCAAGAGTTTGCTAGCAAACCACCAAGTGCTACTGGTATATCCCTCAACCAAGAAAAGCCTCCCGTAGAAAACGTGGAAAAATCGGCAGAACCTCCAAAAACAAACCCGACCGAGCCACCTATTATACTAGAACAGCCTGAGCCCGTTACGCTGACTTTTGCAGGTGATGCGATGATGGCGGGAAAAGTGGCAGGGATTGTCGAACAGAAAGGGCTGGATTACCCTTTTACAGATGCTGCTCCCATTTTTCAAGACAGTGACCTGACCCTGTTAAATTTAGAAACCCCTTTGAGTAAGCGTGGATCTGCTAAAGATAAAGAATACACCTACCGAAGTGATCCCGGGATGGCAGAAGCCCTTAAAAAAGCTGGAGTTGATATTGTTACAGTGGCCAACAATCATGCCCTGGATTATGGGACCGATGCCTTTCTTGACACTTTTCACTACTTAAATCAAGCTGGGGTCTCCTATGTAGGCGGGGGAAAAAATCGGGAAGAGGCCTACGCCCCCGTTACAGTTGAAGTGAAAGGTAAAAACATTAGTGTTCTCGGATTTAGTCGGGTACTTGCTGAGGCGAATTGGCACGCAGGGAAGGAAACACCCGGAATGGCCAGCGCCTATGACCCAGAGTTGGTTTATCAGGCTGTAGAGCCGATAACCGAGAAAAGCGATTACACCATTGTTTTACTTCACTGGGGAAAAGAACTTGCAGAGCAGCCTTTACCTTATCAAGTTGAGCTAGCACATGGTTTAATTGATCGGGGTGTTGATCTCGTGATTGGCAGCCACCCACATGTTTTACAAGGACTTGAATGGTACAAAGATAAACTCGTTGCATATAGTCTCGGAAACTTTATTTTTACCACCAGCCGTGTTGCAGAGGGACGCCAATCAGGGATATTAAAAGTCACTATCCACGAGGATGAGCTCACCCCGGAATTTATTCCGATGTTTATTGAAGGCGGTGCGGTTCACTTGGCAACTGGAAATCAGAAGGAAGAGATTATGCAAAGACTCGACAGGCTTTCAAAAGGAGGAGTCTGGGAGGAAGGAGTATTTCAGCGATCCAGGTAACTGGATGAAGGACATATCGGTCATTTTCCAACTGAGTTTTGTCCTTCATAGGCCTCATGAAGGACATTTTGGTCGGTTTTCGACTGAGTTTTGTCCTTCATAGGCCCGATGAAGGACATTTTGACCCGATTTCGATCCAGATTTGTCCTTCATCTTCCCTTCACCCTATAATAGGAGGTGGAAGGATCGCGGAATAGGTTTGCAACATCATCCAGCCTAAAAACAAAGCGAGTCCAAAATAGGCAATTCCATATCCCCACCGGACTTTTGCCGGGACTTCGTAATATTCTTCAGATTGGATAAGGCCAGTTTGCAGTTCGGGATATACAATGAAGGTAAGTAGAATGGTCATTTTCACTTCATCTGATTCCTCCACTGTTCCATGCAGTCGAGCATGTTCAACCAATCCTTGAGGAAAAGGAAGTTCAGCAATCGTGCCAATGCCCGGATAATAGAGATAACATACCTCTTCTTTTGATTCCACTTTACAAAGCTGAACCAAACCTAAATCTCGTTCATGGGCCTCTGCTGGAATGGGTAATCCACTTTCCATAAAATGAGCCTTATCTACCGAAATCGTAACTTTTGTCCGGCCGCGTTGTAATTCTTCAGGTTCTCCTCTATTTTTGCGAACATATTTCTTGTATAGCTCCCACGCGAACATCGCCCAGAAAATCAGGAATATAAGCGCCTTTAAGTAAATAATCACAATTAATCCGCCAATCAGTCCTATCACCCACAGCCAGCGAGAAATTGCGGTAACAATTCTCCCCCCATCCAAAGGATGAATGGGAATTAAATTAATTAGATTGAGAAAAAAGCCAATCTGTGCAATCGATAACAGCACGGGGGATTCCAAGCCCACACCTAGAAAAAATGCGGCGAGAGCCCCTAAGGTCCCAATAAGTGGTCCGCCAAAAGCCAAATATGCCTCAGTAGCAGCATCCACGGGCTGTTTTTTCATCGTGATCAAAGCGCCTAAAAAAGGAATGAAAGCGGGCGCAGAAACAGGGATGCCTTTTCTTTTTGCGGCTATGACATGCCCCATTTCATGGATGAAAATCATCACCACAACACCGATCGCAAACGACCAAGGATAAATCAACGCATAAGCACCAACCATTAAAGCCATACTCCATATGGTTCCGCCGAATTTCCCCAATTTCAATAAGGGCAACAAAAATTTAAGCTTCCCTCCAAAAAAAGCTAAGAATGCTAGAATTCCACCAAAAGATTTCCATCCCATCTTCTTTTTGGAACGGTTCATTGATCCCACCATCCATCTTTTATTTACATGAATACTCCTTTAAAAACACACCAAAAATATCGCCAACGACTACAAACACTATATTAACACGGAACGCCGTTAATATAACCCTAGATATATATTATTTGTATTATACATGAGAAATGGTTTTAATGTGGAGAATTGCATCCGGGGAAAAAGAAAAGGAAGCCAAAGGCTTCCTTAATACCCTATGAATGGTGCAAATAATAGCGATCCGATTAGGGAAACAATCCCAATCCCCATCGCCCATTTTCCTAAGCCAGTAGCTCCGCGCTTATAGGCAAAATAGCCGGCACCAATCCCTATCAAGGACAGTAAAAAGGGGAGAAAGAACAGGGAAGCAATAGCCAACACTAAGCCTACAACACCTAGTGTGCGTCCTCCTCCTGAATCTTCTTGAACTTCATCCAGAAATGAATAATCATCGATATCACGTTCTTCTCGCGGCACGGTCTGAACACGAGGGGCTATTTCAGCAGCAGTTTCCTCCTGGAAATTCCTCTCGTCATTAGGCTCACGATGATCGATGTTCAAACAGATCCCTCTTTTCTGTTTAGGGTACCTATAGGTTTTGTCTTCTTCAAATAGTATATCCTGTGAAAAAAAAGGAAAAAACACCTGGTTCCCCAGGTGTTTTTAACCTTTCACTATTTCGCTTTAAAGGTACGACAACATGTTTCTGCGGAGTTTGAGGCCTGATCCTGATGCTCTGTCTGAACACCCAATTCACCAGCAAATTCAGCATTGTAATTTGCATGACGGTCTACTTCAACCATAATTTCGGGCGCAGCACAATTATTTCCATTCGCCCAGAAGGTGCAGTTGGAAACGGAGCATTTGACTTCTACTTGTGGCATTTGCCATCACCTCCACACTTAGAATCTCCCTAGCTTGATTTTTTATTCGATTAGTGAACTTCCCTTAATTGCTGAACATCGACCGTTTTTTTATCACTTGGATTACTTTCCATATGAACCTGAGCGGTTTGACTTTGAGCATCCACTCCTTCAATCCATACGGAAGATCCTTCATATTGAACATTGATCCTTTGCTCGGATTCAATAATTTGTTGTGCTCGTGTTACATCCACAGTAATCTCCTCCTTATATTCGGCAGTACATTTTCATTCTTAGAATGATAGGGTTATTTTTTACCGTTCCTACCAATTTATGCATCAGTTATTCAACGCAAGGTTTCCCAACATCTGGTATATTTTCCAGCCGATCTACCCACAATGAAATTAATAGGACTTTTGTAAAAGTGAGGTTGATTTTAGTGGGGGCCATTAAATTATCCAACGCAAAAAAGAGTCAGCTTATTGATTCATTACTTGATTCATACAATCATTACATGCAGCTTTACAAAGTTTTGGGCGATCAAAAATATAAGGAGCGAGCTGATATTTTTATGAATACACTTAAACATTATTTTTCCTAGAAATTCGCGCAGTTCCCCTCTGTATATATACAGGTTCTAATCTTCCAATAAATGGGGCAGATAAAAGGTATTGCAGATACTGTTTATATGCAATAAAATAGGGGAGTTGAAAATTTGTATAGATAAGGTGAACAATATGGTTTGCAAAGTGTGTCTAAGTGCATCCGTTAAAAATAATTGCTGTTCCCATTGTGGGGCCTCTTTCCTTTCTCCAGTTCAATTGATTAAAGAATCTGTTAGAAATCATTTTATTAATTTTTTGTTAGGTTCATTTGGAGTTATTATCCTTGGAGCGATTTTAATTGGAATGCTTTCAGCATAGCAAAATAGAGAATCCCAGCGGATTCTCTATTTTTTATTACAAATGTCTATTTTTTTCTACGAAAAGCGATGCGATGGATCCCTTCATCATACTCGGCCGCTAATTCCTCAGCCTCTAAAGCTAATGAATAAGCTGTTTCAAAATCCAATTCACGAAATGCCCTTTCCGCTTCCAAAAGCAACTGGTTGACATCTTTCCATTGACTTCGGAAACGGTTGGTCTGCTGAATCTTTTCCTCTGTTTGGCGGCAATATTCGAATAGCTTATTCGCAAATTCAATCAGTCTTTTATTAAAATCTTTCGCATCTCGCACCAATCCATTTACCCGATGTAATTCGAGTGGTACTTGATTGAGAGCCATTTCTATTTCAAAGAGGGCCTTTTTCCCTTCGTAGATCATTTCCATTAGCTTCGGAGGAGTGCCGGGTAAATTTTTTCTTTTAACCTGCTGTTCGATCCGTACGATTTCAGTGTGAAGCAGCATCACAGTGTCCTGTGCGTCATATTCCCCTTTGCGCAGCTCATCGAGTTCTTGGTAGGCCTCTTCCCTTTTTTTCCAGAGCGATTCGATCTCCTGGTTGGTGGAAGCTAGCAAATCTGCAGCCTGAATAAATTCCAGATCATTGCCATGCTTCATTTGTTCAACAATGAACAATTGATCAGCTACACTTTTACATACCCTTTCCAATTCCACATAATAATTAAAAACAGTTCCTTCACTTATACTATAACGCAGTGAAAGTTCTTCCAGCTCCTCTTTCAGGCTTTCCCGTTCTTCATCAAGAGAAGCAAGGAATGCAGGTGTTTCTTCAAGGTAATGCTGAACAAGCGCTTTTTTCGTAACAATTTCTTCTATTTGTTCATATTGCAAGTCGATTTTTTCCTTTATTTGTTCAATTTCCCCTGCAAGTCCTTCTAACTTTCCTTCTTTAATCTTTGTATTTAACAAGGATGACTCATTCATTAGTTCGTCTAATTGACCTGTAAAATGCTCAAGAGGAATGCGGTACCCGTTTTCTACCATCTCCATAAGGCCTGCCCTTAATTCCCGCAAATCCTTCTCAATGGTAACGGCCACTTCATTTTTTAACTGCGGGAATTCCTCTACTTCCTTCAAAATGTTAATGAGGATAAGCTTTCTTTCCTTTAGTTGCTCAAGCCACAGGGCAACATCCTCTTCTAGTTCAGAATTCTCCGTTTTCAGCCACTGTTCCACTTGCTTATGTTTTTCCGATAGCCCCTGAAAAGTTACACCATGCTGAAATTTTGCCTCATCCAGCTTGCGTTCCACCACGGATAGCGTTTTCTTGATTTCATCCACTAAGCGCTCACATTCTTCGAGCATAACCATGGACTGGAACATTTTGCTGTGGAATTGGCTAATATCATTTTCCGCTTGGGCTAATTGATCTTTGGTCTTTTGCAGAATTTGTGCTGCTTTTCTATATCTGAAACGGTCACATAAAGCTTCTGCCTCCAAAAGGTTAAATTCGGCAGCTGGAAGAGCATCCTTACGAACTCGCTCAATGATGGCAGACGCTTGATTGGCGTTACCTTTCGCATCATCCGAAACATCCCCTTCCAACTTTTTCACTTTATCCTCGATTCCATCTAACCAATCCTCGATATCATCCATTTCTTTAAACAGTCTTCGTCTTTGTAAAAAGCTGTAAATTCCTACTGACACAATGAGCAGGATAACGCCAATCAGGTAATAGATCCAGGCTGGTAGAGGGGCCTTTTCTTCAGATTCGTTCCCTTGCGAAGCGGGTTCAGTACCTGTCGCTTGGCTTTGTCCTCCGTTTTTCACAGTATCGCTAAACTGCTGAAGTAATGTAGACAGTCCAGTCATATAGGACTTTTGCTTGGCATAGGGGACAAAAATATGCTCTACTTGATCCTTGACAATTTGGTCGGTTAAGCCTTTTTCTGTAAAGTATCCTCCAGCATGTACGGCAAGCTCATCCTTGTCCAGGTTCAGGACAAGCAGCATTTCTTGGTTTGACATATTATAATGTGTAAATAATTGGTCCGCATACTCCTGTGTTGAAAGTTCCTCTGTAGCAGGAATAATTACGATTTTATATTTTTCAGGAAGTTTGCTGACGATTTCACTTAATTGCTCCACTTGAGAGGAATCAATTATATTTTGGCTGTCTTGGACCACGGCATTACTTTGAGGTGGAAATTCCTCAGCCATGATCGTACTTGTCCAAACAAAAAAACTTGTGCATAGTATGATTAACGATTTCTTTACCATCGGGTAGTTCTCCTTCATCTATTTGCATGTGCAGAGTTGCCACTTTTTCGTTTTTGGTGGTAAGCTCCCATTTAAAGTCATCTACATATATTCTTTTAAAGCAAAAAAAGTTCCTGCTTGACCAGAAACTTTTTTAGTCATATTTCCTCATTTTTCAACTTATATCCCCAAACTTTCGACAAGAAGCTGATGTATCTTTGTCGATATTCAGGTGACATCGGCTCAACATAAAAAAGTTCCCGCATGATTTGCGGATTCGAGTAAGGGAAGAACATCCCACCCATCATGTGTATGAGCTGCATTTCAACGTCCAAATCACGGTCAAATTCCCCGCGCTCTATGCCTGTCTCAAGCAGATTAGCAAAATGTGCCTTTAACCTTGCCATATATGTACTCATAACTTCCCGCACGAGCATGGAATCAACACTAAGTTCACGCAGGATAATCGCAGAAACTTCCATATTCTCTGCTTGATACCCAATTAATGTATCTAGTGAGGCAATCAACTGTTGAAAACAGCTTCCTTTTTTCTCTTTCTCTCCTTGTCCAACGGGTTGCAATTTCGCAAACAGCTTTTCAAAATAATCTATCATCATCCATTCCAAAATACCTTGTTTATTCTTAAAATGATAGCTTACTAAAGCTGAATTAACGCTTGCTGTATCGGCAATCTCGCGAATCGAGGTGCTTCCGAAACCTTGGACAGCAAATAGGGATATGGCTGCTTTTACAATTGATGCTTTTGTATGGTTAACGGATTTACTCATGATGATCCCCCTTAATTCTAATCGCACACCTAGCGTCAAGCTGCTAGGTAGGTTCTATCCCCTTACTTCAAACTGGGGATGGGGTATGGTTTTTTCTTTGTATTTTATCACCCGATCGATAGCAATGTGAATAACCCAGCCCGCGATAGACCAAAACAGAATATTCAAAAACAGAAAGCTGATCATTGCTACGACCACAACGGTAGAATAGGAGTGGAGCATGGACTGAAGAACATAAAAAACCTTGGCACCCTTCTCATTCCCGAAACTAGAAATCGGAAGTAAGGAAATCACCTTGGGTAAGACTAGAAAGCACAGAAAGGTAGTCCACGTCGTTCCATAGATCAAAAACACATATAGCGCCACGATACCGATGAAAGCGTTTTCCAAACGATATAATACCCTTTCCATGTTCATCCCCTCCTCTCCTCTATTTTATTCCATTTCACCCCTAAGAGTACATACTATTTTTTATATTTTAACAATATTTTGGAAGGGGATAACACTTTTAATTTTTCAGTAAATTTGGTACCATTGAACTATATCGACGATTGTTAAAGTAGAAGGACTTTCGTATTCACCGAGGGGGGATGTCATGAAAAAGATTCTTGCCCAATTATTCGGGTTATTAGTATACTTAGCAATTCCCCTATACATTTCCTCAGACCTGTGTATTTTAAACAATGAATATGCCCATGGCTTTAATTCTTCTAAGAACCTCAAGGTAATGACCTACAACATTAGAGGAGCCCGTACAGATGATGGGGAAATAAAATTAGATACGATTATTCGCGAAATAAAAAAGCTAGACCCAGATATTTTAGCTCTCCAGGAAGTTGATTATCATCTCCCACGTTCGCACTTTGAAAATCAGGTTGAGATCATCGGAAAAAAATTAGAAATGAACTACTTATATGTTCCTAATCTGAATTTCGTCATTGGATCCTATGGCAATGCCATTCTAAGCAAATTTCCAATCATGGATTATGAATATTTCCAACTGCCTAGCAAGAGCGAATCAAGAGGGTTAGTTAGAGCCCAGATTAACACCGGAATCCAGAACATTGATGTTTATGCCACCCACTTAGGCCTTCCCTATACAGAAAGAGTAGACCAAGTAGCATCCCTGAACACGCTAATTTCCAACGGCCCAATGCCGAAGCTTTTATTGGGTGATTTCAACACAAAACCTACGGAAATTCCCATCCAATCTTTACGTTCAGTTTTTATAGATCCTGTACGTGAGAGTCATTTCAACCTAACAACCTATAAACATAAAAATAAAGCAACGCAGCTGGACTACATCTTATATACAAGCGGCTTCACATTTGAAAGCGCTTTATCGGACTTATCAACCATCTCTGATCATAATCCGCTTATGTATTCCCTCATTCTTTCCACACCATAGCGGTCCCCCGCTATGGTGTGTTTTTTATTCATTCAGATGTGTCGTGTCATTCACCGTATGGATCATCCATGCCTCTTTCTCATAGCTCAAGTGATTAAACGCTGTATTCCCCATTTTTGTAATTCCTGTTCCGTGCAGACCATTGCTGTATAAATGCAGTACCGCATTAATGAAACCACCGTGACTAACAACAGCAATATGCTGTCCTCTGTATTTCTCTGCTAACCGCTGCAATTCTCTGTTTCCTCTAGATTTCAGATCTTCCAGCGTTTCAATCCCAGCTTTCCCACTCATTACCTTCCCTTTTTGTTGTTCCGGAAACTTTTTTTGAATTTCCCCAAAGGTCATTCCTTCCCACTCACCATAACAACGCTCGCGAAGCTCTTTAGAGATGGTAAAAACACATTGGGTATGATATTTGTAGATTTCCTCCGCTGTTTTCCTCGCTCTCTCTAAATCACTAGAACAGATTACCTGAAGTGGAAGATTTGCCATCCTTTTCCCTATTTTCTCGGCTTGCTTCCTTCCTGTCTCATTCAGCGGGATATCTGTATGGCCTTGTAGCCTTTGCGATTTGTTCCAATCGGTTTCACCATGTCGTACTAAATAAAAATGGGTTATCATATCAAAAGCTCCTTTATTCACCTTTATTTCTCCTATATTACCATCTTGACATCGTTTATTAAAATATTATATTATAACTTATGTGTGTTTTAGGGTAGCAACGATTTTAGGTAAAAACAGTGAAACACCCTCTATAGTTTGTTCCCATCGGGACGCGGCTGAATTTCCCCATGGTACATGCTGCGAAAACGCTACCGTTCGAATTGCATGCTTTGAAGAGCAAACTAATTCACTGGAAGTTAACACCTAAAAATCTAACTAAAAGGAGAAATGATTCATGTCTCGTTATACAGGACCTCGTCACAAATTAGCTCGTCGTTTAGGTATTTCCCTTGATGGAACTGGTAAGGATCTTAAGCGTAACTATCCTCCAGGACAGCACGGACAAAACCGTCGTAAGTTAAGCGAATATGGAATCCAATTACAAGAAAAACAAAAGCTTCGCCATATGTATGGAATGAATGAAAAGCCATTCCGTAAGCTATTTAGTCAAGCAACGAAGATGCCTGGTGTAGCTGGTGCGAACTTTATGAAATTGCTTGAATCTCGTTTGGACAACCTAGTGTATCGTTTAGGTTTGGCTGCTAGCCGCCCTGCAGCTCGTCAATTAGTTGTTCACGGACATATTACGGTCAATGGAAAGAAAGTAAATGTTCCTTCCTATCGTGTACAACCTGGTGATGTGATTGGTGTTCGTGAGAAGAGCCAAAACCTTGAAATCATTAAGGATGCACTTGCTGCACGCACTTATCTTCCAAACTATCTAAGCTTCAATGATTCAACTTTGGAAGGTACTTATGTTCGTCTTCCAGAACGTGAAGAAATGAATGCAGAAATTAACGAAACGCTAATCGTCGAGTACTACTCACGTTAAGATGAAAAATCGGTCGCCCCTATGGCGGCCGATTTTCTGTTTACGTACCAGATATCCAAGTCATCTCCTACCAGCAAAATTTATATCTCTCTCAAGACTTTCCACCCGTTCAAACCAGACAGGAATTGAAAAATAGATGCAACAACCCTCTCCTGGTATATTTACAGCAGCTATACTCCCCTGATGTGATCGTATAATTTCCTTACTTATCGAAAGTCCTAGACCAGAACCTTTCATCGCATAATTACTTTGTTTGGAGCGGTAGAACCGTTCAAAGATCGCTTCTAACTCATTCTCCGGGATCAATGGTCCATTGTTCGTAATGCTTATAAGTGCCTCTGCCGTTCCTAAACCTTGCTCATGAAGCTTCACTTTCATTTCTATTCTTCCCTCATTGGGAATAAACTTTTTGGCATTTGACAAGATATTTACAATGACTTGTTCCATTCGGTGGAGGTCAATTAAGGCAAAAGCTGTACCTTTCTCCTTCAGCTCAGTATCTGTAGGCGCCTCCCAAGTAAATTGGGCGGCACGCTCGAGCATATCCATCTCGTAACAGCTGTACAGATGATGAAAAAAGGAAATAATATCTACCTTCTGAAATTCAAATGAAGTCTGTTCTGTTTGAAGTTTGGTCAAATCTACTAAGTCATCTATCAATCGTTCTAACAGTTTTGTCCGTTCATAAATACGTTGTGCGTATTTCTTGTAATCCTGTTCAACTAACCCATCAGCCACAGCGCTCGACAATGCACGAATAGCCGTAATAGGGGTCCCTAATTCGTGGGAGATACTCGACAATAGTTGACGGCGAAACTCCTCGTTTCGTGATAACTGATCATTAACCCTCAATAATTCCTCATTAGTATAACGAAGCTCGGTCGTTCTCGCGCGAACTTTTTGTTCTAAGGTTTCATTGGCGGCAATCAATTCGCTGGACAGCTTCTCCACTTTTTCTGCTGTTTGGGAGAATTTCAAGGATAGATGGATAGATTGAGAGAACAATAAAATAACTAGTCCAAATGGACTGAAATTACCATGTGAGATTAGTTGATTATAAAATAAAATATCTGCAATGATTGCAGTGGCAAAGAAAATAAACCCTACCATATTGAAGATGGAATCTATCATCCTTTCCAAAGCAGCCCTGAGGAAAATGATGAGTAACACGGTCAGAAATGGGGCTAGCACTAGTAATTGATAAGGAAGCATCAAATGAGTATAGATTCGTGCCGGTGACAGCACAATAAAAAGGATCAGACAGGTATGAATTACCGCAGATATTTTAACCATTAGACCTTTTATATCCAAGTACTCTTTATATACAAATAAGGTCAGCATATGCATCCCCACAAAAATCGATCCATATTCTAACTTCACGGCCCATTCCCAGGATAGGCTCGGAATAAGATTTAGCAGGACGGCTTCACCTAACACGGAGGTTCTTACTGCGACAGCAAGACATAGGCCACCGAAATAAAGAGCAGACAGTTCCTTTTTTCTTCCGGCATATAACCCTAGATGATAGAATCCCATAACGATTAAACAGCCCATGATGAAAATTTCAGAAGCAAAACTAAGAAGATGGTCCTTTCTAATTTCTTCCGAACTTCCAAGACGGATCGGTTCCCAAATCCCCCCTTTTCGCTGAACAAAATTAGACACCTGCATGACTAATTCATTGCTGCCGGGCTGAGGGACAAAGGTAATGACCTTAGGCAAATTGTAGGGTACCATGTTTTGCAGCGAGGTCCCCACTGTCCCATTCGCGGCATGAAGTTCCCCATTGATCCACAAGCGATAGGAGGTGGCCACTCCTCCCACATAAAGAGCAAGCGACTGTGGATGCTCACTTTCAGGCAGAATCACGCGAACTCGGTAAGTGGCATAACCACTGTTCGGTAGGGGCATATTTTCCGTATTCGCCCTTTTCCAAATGGATGGAACATGTACCTTCAGCGGTTTTTCTTGCAAGCTGTTTATCTTTTCTGGATCAACGAGTTGATTCCAATAAAGATCCCACTCCCCATCCAGATCCACGATTCCCTCTGAGGTTTCCCACCCAGACAAATCAATGGTTGCCTCAGTAAAATTCTCTTCCTGAGCCTGTACAGCTTGGCTACATCCAGCAATCATTACTATGAGCGTAGCGATCCAAAGCATATTACCTAATCTCGACATGATCGTAAACTCCTATCAAATGGGTCAGAATAGCATAAATTAATCTTACTACATGCTGCAATAAAATAAAGTGATTTTATGAAATATTAAAAATGCACAAACCATAAAAGAATAATAAAAACGTTTAAGAGGACTGTCGCTTGCTTGATAAAACAAAAAACACAGGCTGGCTGCCTGTGTTTTTACCTCGTTTATTTTACTATCACCTTAGCAAATTTTCTTTTTCCAACTTGTACAACCATCCCATCCTGAACCGTAATCTGCGCGTTTACGTCCTCTACCTTTTCTTCGTTGATCCGTACTCCTCCCTGCTGAACCATCCTTCGACCTTCCCCTGTAGAGGCGGTTAACCCAAGTTCTACGAGTATTTTTGCAATCCACATCTGTCCATCTGTTAAAGA
>Ga0180215_1001556_pt1 | contig 24996 bp, 27 predicted proteins | sample eDN3rd37CBELigBY_FD_128871 | JGI IMG/M metagenome (GOLD analysis project Ga0180215, IMG submission 128871) | Enriched backyard soil microbial communities from Emeryville, California, USA - eDNA 3rd pass 37_C BE-Lig BY (version 2) (version 2) | ecosystem: Environmental > Terrestrial > Soil >...
ACTTAAGAATCAAAAAGGATTTACGTTAGTTGAATTGTTAGCGGTTATTGTTATTTTGGGAATTATTGCGGCGATTGCGGTCCCAAGTATAAATAACATAATACAAAAGTCAAAAGAGGATGCAGTAAAAGCAGATGCAATTGCAGTCCTGAATGCTGCTAAATTATATGTTGCCGCAACTGATGCAAGTGATGGTTCTTTAACTACTGCTCAATTATCAAGCTATCTTGAAGATGGAGTTTCCAATATTTCAAATGCAGTAGTAACATACTCAGGTGGAAGTTATACATTAGATGGTTCTGCGAAAGCAGGAAACGCAACGATTACATTTGCTGATGCAACCATAAAGGATATTAATGATGATGACACAAAGGGTACAAGAAAAATTGGTTCAGGAACATAAGGTCAATCTATAGAAAATTGGTATGATTAACAGTGATAAGGTAAACATCTCTATGGTAAAGCGAGAAACTTTATGATTTCACTTATTTACTCTATTATTTTATTCTATGGTCTCCTACTAGGCTCCTTCTACAACGTAGTAGGTCTCCGCATTCCAGCCGGAGAGTCAATCGTAAAACCGCGCTCCCACTGTCCAAACTGTGGACATGTACTAGGAGCAACAGAGCTGATTCCAGTTCTATCATATATATTTCAAAAGGGGAAATGTCGGGGCTGTAAAGCGCCGATTTCCCCTTTATATGCATTAATAGAGCTTACAACCGGTCTATTATTTGTCACGGCACCGCTTGTACTTGGCTGGACTTCAGAATTGTTTGTAGCCTGGACACTTATTTCACTATGTGTCATCGTGTTTGTCTCAGACTATAAATATATGATTATCCCTGACAAAGTACTGCTCTTCTTTTTACCCATTTTTATAATCGAACGGATTTTTATACCACTCTCTCCTTGGTGGGATTCACTGCTCGGAGCGGCTGTTGGTTTTATTCTCCTCTATATCATAGCAGTTATCAGTAAAGGCGGCATGGGCGGCGGCGACATCAAGCTATATGGAGTCCTTGGGATTGTACTCGGTGTCAAAATGGTGCTCATCAGCTTTTTCCTCGCTACACTTTCAGGTGCATTATTCGGCGGAATCGGTCTCTTGCTTGGCAAAGTCCAAAGAGGGAAACCAATCCCTTTTGGACCATTTATTTGTTTAGGGGTACTGCTCGCTTATTTCTGGGGCGAGAATATACTAACCTGGTATTTACAACTTTTTATGTAAGGAGTATTCATTATGGGCTTTCGTATTTCTATCGGGAAAAAGAAAATAATCAATTTAATTATCAAAGACCATGTCATTCGTTTTGTCGATTTGAAAACTACGAATCCCCCCATTGTCCAACACTACGGTGAACGATATTTACCTGCTGGCATCATTCATGACGGGAAGATTGTTGATCTTGAGACCTTTGAGGTGATTCTTGAGGAATGTGTGTCAGACTGGAAAATAGATAGAAGACTAGTTCGGATTATTGTGCCGGACTCTTTTGTCATTATTCGAAAAATCTCTGTGCCGCTTGAAATTGAAGACGATGAAATGCACGGCTATATTTTCATGGAGATCGGTTCAAGCATTCATCTGCCCTTTGAAAATCCGGTATTTGATTATGTGCGGCTTGGACAAAAGGAAAGTCAACAGGAGCTGCTTTTATTTGCAGGTCCGGAAGAGGTCATACAGGAATATGCAGCTGCATTGGAAGAAGCAAAGCTTAAGCCCTTAAGTGCTGATATTTCTTCATTGGCATTGTTTCGTTTATATGATCAGCAGAATACGGTTGAAAAGGAAAATATCATGCTGGTTCAGGTGGATTTAAAGTCGGTTAATATCTGCATATTTGAAAATAAAAATCCAGTGGTGATGCGACACCTAATGATGGATGTCGATATAAGTAAGTGGGAAAGAGGCAAAAATCATCTCATCCTAAATACATATCTGGGCGATCAGGATGATATTTATCATCCGCTCGAGGATGCCTATCTCGAAATTGACCGGGTACGAAACTTTTATAATTATTCTCTTAATCAAGGCAGTAAGCTTGTCAGCAAACTATTGCTTGACGGGGATCACCCATGGCTTGATGAAATTGAAGAAAAACTGAAAAATCAGTTTGATATTCCGGTTATTCGGCTGGAAAGTCAAAATAACGTTGTGGGAGATGCAAGGAACATGCCATCCTCTTATCATCTAAATATCGGACTTGGCTTGAAAGAGGTGGATTAGATGCTTGTTGAAATAAACCTCCTGCCTAAAAAAGACACACGAAATAAAAATATCTTGATTCTCTCCATCATCTTTTTCGTACTAATCGCCATAGCAGTCACATTCTTTATCTGGCAAATCAATACGAAGGAAAAAAAGCTGGAAGACATTCAGACACAGGTTAATATGACGCTTGATATTGTTGAGGCAAAAAACAAGCAGATAACCGATTATCATTCCTCGACTTCTGTACAGAAGCTTGAGCAAGCCATATCATGGGCTGAAACCCAACCGTTTGATGCGGTTTTCCTAGTGGATGAACTAACAAGAATCCTGCCTGAACGTGGATACTTTACAGAATTTGAAATGGATGCAAATCACAAAATCACACAAACGATCCAGTTTGATACAAAAAGTGAAGCAGCCTATTATTTACATTCATTGTTGACCTATGACTGGGTGGATGAAGCGGTTCTTTCACAGACCAAAACAGAATCAGTTATAGAAGAACAAGGTGATGATGAAAAGGAAAAAAATACAGTAGGGCTTGTCAACGAGGAGAATGTCCTGCCACGTTATCTTGCAAAATATGAAATAACAGTCAATATTCCAAATTTGAGGCTGGCTGCATTAGAGGCAGAGAAACAGAAGGAAACTAGTGATGATATGACCGAGGAAGGTGATGGTCAATAATGAACCTCTCAAGTACGAAAAAACATCATTGGGTCATCCTAATCGGAATTATCCTTTTTGCCGGTGTCATTGCCGGCGGTTACTTTCTCTATCTACAGCCGCTTAATGACAAGCTTGATCGAAAGCAAACAGAGCTGGATATGGCTAATCAACAATTGAACATTGCCGAGAATAAAACGGCTGAGACGGGTGAAAAAACGGCTGAAAGCACGATGAAATTACAGCTGCTTGTCCCTGTTAAACGTCAGTTGGAGCAGATCATACTAGATATTGAGAAAGCAGAGATTATTTCTAATGTCATGATTGAAGAAATAAGTATGAACGGCACGGATGCTGATGAATTAATAGCAGCCGAGCAGGAATCAGATGATGCAAATCAAAATCAAGACGAACCTGCTGAAGAAGGAACAGCTGCGGTGAATCAAGAGGATGCGCAGGCAGCTGGGGGTAATAAAGAGGCTAGTGAGGAAACGAATGAAGAGAATGCCACTGCAGAAAAGGAGCCAGCAGAAATTGCCCAGGTTGCTCTACCGGAAGGAGTTAACAGGACCACTATTTCGATTAAAGGAACTGTTGGAAACTACTTCGAATTAGAAAAGTTTATTGATAGTCTTCTTTCTTTAAAACGGATTATTGCAATCGATAATCTATCATTTAAAGGCAATGAAGAAATTAAAAATGTCGATCAAGTAAAAGAAAAAACCGAGTTTGAACTGACGATATCGGCCTTTTATTATCCAAAGCTAGAGGATCTACTAAATGAATTGCCGCCGATCGATACACCGGATGCTGCCAATAAAAAAAATCCGCTAAATAGCTTTTCAAACGATACCAAAAATGAATAACTTGTTATTTATTCATTAATATTGGCAGTGTTTAAGAACCATATTATCTTTGCTTACAGGTTGATTGCAGTGGAAGGCAATATAAGAGCCTTTCTAATAAAAACTTTGACGAAATCATTCGATAACAAGACGACAAAAGTCTTGTTATTTTTTTTTGGCCATATGTTAGAGTGAAACCAACCAGCAAATGACAGGGAGGGTTGACAATGGACAAGCAAAAGAACGGGAATACCATTACAATAAAAATAAACGGAAAGCATGGTACGGTTACAGAGAACAAGCTGGAAAAACCGCCTATTAAACAAAAAAAGGAAAAAGAAAGGGTGGAACAGCAGCTAGAGTATCCAGAGCCAATAGAGCAGGAATCTGCAGCAGCAAAGGAGGAAGAAGGGGATACATTTGACTGGATTTTACCAAGTGGAAATACACTCCCCAAGAATGAAGAGTCTAAAATCATTCATCTTAAGGATAAAAAGAAGGAAAAGCTGACAAAACCTTTCACAGCTCTTTTAGATAAAACGAATAAACCAAAAAAGGAACAATCGAAAATTAAAGGTATTAAAACTATCAATATGACCATGCTGTTTTCCATTATTTTTGCAGTCATTCTGGGAACGTTTTTCGGAATTATCCTACTTAAATTAGTACCAACAGACCAGGTTGTTGGTGGAGAGGAAAAACCTGCGGTCGTAAAGGAGCAGGAGCAGGCAGCTGAACAGCCAAATCAGAATGCGAATGTAGAAGTAACCCTAAAGCCTTTACAAATGGTTGTTGTTCAAGAAGGTGTCTACTCATCTCAAGGTGCGGCTGAAACGATAGTAGCATCATTGAAGGAAAAGGGAACTCCGTCAGAAATCATTCCGATTGATGGAAAGTTTGCCATTTTCGTCAGTGTGGCCGAAACGGTAGCAGATGCCAAATCATTAGGTCAACAAATAGAAGGAAACGGAATAAAAACATTTTCAAAGGAATTCACAATTGACGAGAAAAAAATTAGTTTACAGCATGAAGAAGAGAAAAAACTGCTCGAAATGTCCCCACAGCTATTTAAAACCCTCACAGCAAGTGCTGCCACGGCAGGTATTTCAAACAGTATACCTCAAGCTGCAATGGAGAATATAAGTAAAGAATCTGTCATACTCTCAGAAATTGACAAGGACAAACTGCAAAATAAAGCAGTTATCGATATCTATTCTCAACTTGAAACAGCAGTATCACAAATAAAGCATTATGAGAAAAACCCTGAGGCGGGTACGCTAAATAAAATTCAACAAAGTTTATTATCATTTATGGCTGCCTATGCAAGCCTGTAAAAAATCTGAATAGGCAATGCTGTTAAAGCTTCTTGTCATAAGAAGTCGATACACGTATTTTCCGGGAAATACCACGGTATATACATTATTAATAAGGATAGGTAAGGAAAGCTTTCAGTAGGAAGGCTTACTTTGCCTATCATTTATTCTGCTGTGTTGTAATATCGATAGAGTATGCTTTCATAAATTCCTGCAAATGCTATGGAAGGATTAATGTATAAGGGATATGTAAGATATCTAATTGTTTGAAAATAGTATTAATGATACGATGGAGCTGTATCTCCCTAATTATTTCTAAAAAAAGGTAAGGTGAAACGATGCAAATGAAAAACCTCATTTTAGCCTCATCATCCCCACGCCGAAAAGAACTACTTGAAAATCTCCAATTAACTTTTCAAACAGTGAGCAGCGATGTTGATGAGAATTATAATTCGGAATTGAGTCCGGAGGAAATTGTAATGGAATTAGCTTATCGAAAAGCAACGGCCGTATGGAAGGGGCATCCAGAAACGATTGTAATTGGTTCAGATACTGTCGTTGTAAGGGATCAAACCATTCTAGGCAAACCGAAAAATCGGGAGGATGCTTTTTCTATGCTGAAAAGCCTTTCTGGCAGAACTCATTCGGTTTATACAGGAGTGGCGATTGTTTCGGAAACGAATAAAATTAAATTTTTCGAAAAAACAGATGTTGAATTTTGGGAGCTATCGGATGATGAAATTAACGACTATCTTGACACAGGTGAGCCCTTCGATAAAGCGGGAGCCTATGGAATTCAAGGATTTGGCAGTCTTCTTGTAAAAAAGATCTCTGGAGATTATTTTTCTGTCGTCGGTCTCCCGGTTGCGCGAACCATCAGAGAATTAAAAAAGGCCGGGTATAGCAGTTAATCTTTCATCGTACTCCCAGGTTTACTAAGAAAGGGAGACAATCATGCAATCAGAATCAATAATGATCCGCGATTATCCAAAGGATGAACGGCCGCGGGAACGTTTTATACAATATGGACCGGAAAGCTTATCAAATCAGGAATTAATTGCTCTTATGCTCAGAACAGGCACGAAAGAAGAATCTGTCCTCCAGCTTTCAAATCGTCTTCTTACACATTTTGAGGGATTAAGACTTTTAAAGGATGCGACCCTTGATGAAATGACCACGCTAAAAGGCATTGGAACGGCAAAGGCGATTCAAATATTAGCGTCAGTTGAACTAGGGAGAAGAATCTCCAATCTGCAGCATGATGACCGGTATGTGATCCGTTCACCGGAAGACGGTGCAAAGTATGTCATGAATGACATGAGATTCCTCTCCCAAGAACACTTCGTTACACTGTACTTAAACACCAAAAATCAAGTTCTCCACAAAAAAACCATCTTTATCGGCAGCTTAAATGCATCGATCGTCCATCCTCGCGAAATATATAAAGAAGCTCTACGCCGTTCAGCCGCTTCTATAATTTGTATTCATAACCACCCCTCCGGGGACCCTTCTCCAAGCCGTGAGGATATTGATGTGACAAGGAGAATCGTTGAATGTGGTAAGCTTCTTGGAATTGAACTCCTCGATCATCTGATCATCGGCGAAAATAAATTTGTATCTTTAAAGGAGAAAGGGTATTTATAAGACTAGGATTTTATCTGGCGTTAGGATATAATATTGTTTGTGATTTTTTGACGAATCCTCACGAATATTTAGGACATAAAGATGATTATTGTATACATTACTGCTTAGTTTATGGGAAAAATGAAACAACAAAATAGTAAGTGAAACTTTTATCAATGGGTCGGAGTTGCTACTTCAAGAGGACAGAAAGACCTTACCTTGAAAGTTTGCATTTTGTTTTAGAAAGGGAGATACAATCATGTTTGGATTTGGGACAAGGGATCTTGGAATCGATCTCGGTACTGCAAATACGCTCGTTTATGTGAAGGGAAAAGGGGTAGTTGTTAGAGAACCTTCTGTTGTGGCATTACAAACAGATACAAAAAGCATTGTAGCGGTTGGTAACGATGCGAAGAATATGATCGGCAGAACGCCAGGAAACGTAGTAGCAATGCGTCCGATGAAGGATGGGGTCATTGCGGACTATGATACAACTGCTGTCATGATGAAATACTATATAAAAGAAGCTTTGAAATCAAAGAGTGTCTTCTCTGGTAAGCCGTATGTCATGGTTTGTGTTCCATCCGGTATTACAGCAGTGGAGGAAAGAGCGGTCATTGATGCAACACGACAGGCAGGAGCCCGTGATGCTTATACAATTGAAGAGCCGTTTGCTGCTGCGATTGGAGCAAACCTACCTGTTTGGGAACCGACTGGAAGCATGGTAGTGGATATTGGCGGCGGTACAACAGAAGTAGCAATCATTTCTTTAGGCGGCATTGTAACGAGCCAATCCATCCGTATTGCGGGAGATGAGATGGATGATGCGATTGTGAATTATATTCGTAAAACGTATAATTTGATGATTGGTGATCGGACTTCAGAAGCAATTAAAATGGAAATCGGCTCTGCAGGTGATGCAGATGGAATTGACAATATGGAAATTCGCGGACGTGATTTATTAACAGGTCTGCCAAAAACGATTGAAATTACAGCAACGGAAATCGCTGCGGCTTTAAGAGACACAGTGGATGCGATTGTGGATGCTGTTAAAGTAACGCTTGAAAGAACTCCTCCTGAGCTTGCAGCAGATATTATGGATAGAGGGATTGTCTTAACCGGCGGGGGCGCACTATTACGCAATCTGGATAAGGTGATTAGCGAAGAAACAAAAATGCCAGTGTTAATCGCAGAGAATCCATTAGATTGTGTTGCGATTGGAACGGGTAAAGCTCTCGACCATATTCACTTATTTAAAAACAAAGCGCGAGATTCTCGCTAACACAGAAAATTGAGGTGTTCTAAATGCCACAGTTCTTTTTGAACAAACGCCTGATTATTTTGCTTGTTAGCATTATCATTCTCGTGGCATTAATAGGGTTTTCACTTAAGGAACGTGACAAATTGACCTGGCCGGAACAGTTTATGAAGGATACAACTGGCTGGGTTCAAACCCTTGTGTCAAGACCGGCTCATTACTTTGCCGGTTTTTTTGAAAATGTTACCGACTTGCAAAATACATATGAAGAAAACAAACAATTAAAATCACGATTAAATGAGCTGGCACAATTAAAGGCTGATGTACAGAGCTTAACTGAAGAAAATGAAGAATTGCGAGATATTCTGGATAAGAAGGATGCCTTAAGCGATTACGAGCCAATTCAAGCAACGGTCATTGGCCGTAATCCTGATCGTTGGAATGAGCTATTAATTATTAATAAGGGCTCAACAGATGGTATTGAAAAGGATATGTCGGTTATTACATCAACCGGTTTAATTGGAAAGGTAAAAAACAGCCGTCAATTCACATCAACCGTTCAATTATTAAGCTCAAATGATTCGACCAACCGTGTTTCAGCTGAAATTGTCGGAACTGAAACCTACTATGGCCAAATTGAAGGCTTTGATCGGGAAAAAGAAATGCTTCTGTTAAAAAGAATTCCATATGAAGCAAAGATAGAAAAAGGACAGATTGTCCAAACATCTGGTATGGGCGGTGTGTTTCCATCGCAGCTTGTGATTGGGACAGTGGAAGAGGTTGTTCCGGATGAATATGGATTAACGCAAATGGCGTATGTAAAGCCTGGGGCTAATTTCTATGATATTGAACATGTCATGGTTGCAAAACGTGGAATGACCCAGCCGGAATTGAGTGATATGATAGGTGAGGAGGAGGAGAATAAGTGAGAAAGGCTTTTCTTCCTCTCATTATCAGCCTCTGTTTTCTTTTTGAGAGCATTTTTGTTGAATTGCTAACTGTTGAATCACTCGTTAGTAAGAGAATCGTCGTACCACATTTTCTAATCGTGTCTATTATTTTTACAACGATATATGGAAGTCGTAAACAAGGTATTATCTACGGATTTGTTTTTGGTCTGCTGTTCGATGTTGTCTACACTGAAATTATTGGGATTTATTTATTTATGTTCCCATTAGTTGCGTATATTACCTCTTGGATCATGAAGATCCTGCAAAGTAATATTGTCATTGTTTCTTTGGTTGCTCTATTGGGGGTTACCCTATTAGAATTAGGAGTATACGAAATGAATTTTATCATCGATAGAACGGACATGGTATTTTCCAGTTTTATTCATAGCAGGCTTTTGCCAACCTTGTTGTTAAATTTTATTTTTATCGTACTCATTGCCTTTCCTTTGAAAAAGTATTTGGAAAGCTATGCAGAAGCACTAAGAAACGATTAAAGCGAAATGCTTTAGTCGTTTGCTTCTTTATCTTACCAGCCTGTAAATCCTTGTAAGCGATTTTTTAAAAGGTAGTTTATCAAGAATCCTGATAAACAATCGGCTGCCCATTCGGCGGGCGAATTTAATTAATCCCTGTAATTGATCATTCATTTTGTTAAAATGGCTTTTTGTTATTTTAATAAAGGAGATTTTACATTTTTTGTCGAAGTATTAAAACAGTTTTTATTTACTAGGTATTCATGCTTATTATAAAAATAACCAAGTATTTATCAATCAATCAAGAAAGAATAATCCATCTTTAATATAAATTCTCTTAATCTATTTTTTAACTTCATTTGAAGTAAGCCTCCGGACGCAAATTCGGCGGGTGAATTTGATCTTATACAGTGCTCTAGTTGAGGTGACCATCTTTACATGAAAAAACTCCAAAATGTAACCATTAAAGGAACAAAAGAAGGGCTCACTCTTCACTTGAACGATAGTTGTTCCTTTGAAGAGCTAAAAAAAGAGCTCCAGTGGAAATTATCGGAAACTTCCCGCTTACACGATGGCAATCAGCTAATCACAGTAAAAGTCCAAGTGGGTAACCGTTATTTAACGGAACAGCATGCTGAAGAATTAGAAACATTGATTAGTCAAAAAAAGAATCTCGTTGTGGACTCTATTACTTCCAATGTCATGACAAAGGAAGAAGTCGAGAAAATGAAACAGGAACAAGAAGTGGTTTCTGTCACAGGAATTGTCCGCTCCGGTCAAGTGTTAAAGGTACCGGGAGATTTATTATTAATTGGCGACGTAAATCCGGGCGGTACAGTGATCGCCGGTGGAAATATTTTCATCATGGGTGTATTAAAAGGAATTGCCCATGCAGGCTGTTTTGGGAATAGTGAGGCAATTATTGCTGCTTCCATTATGAAGCCATCTCAGCTCCGAATTAGTAAACATATTAATCGGGCACCAGATCATTATGATGAAGAGGAACCAAGAGAAATGGAATGCGCTTTTATAAATGAAGATAACCAGATCATGATTGATAAATTGCAAGTATTAATGCATATTCGACCGAATTTAACGAGATTAGAGAGGGGAAGGTAGGATGGGAGAAGCAATCGTTATAACATCAGGAAAAGGCGGAGTTGGAAAAACGACCACTTCTGCAAACCTTGGGACAGCATTGGCTCTTCAAGGGAAACGTGTATGTTTGGTTGACACTGATATCGGTTTACGTAACCTTGATGTAGTCATGGGTCTTGAAAATAGAATCATCTACGATCTTGTCGATGTCATCGAGGGGAGATGTAAGCTTCATCAGGCACTTGTAAAGGATAAACGCTTTGAAGATCTTCTGTATCTTCTTCCTGCAGCACAAACAAGTGATAAATCAGCTGTAACACCAGAGCAGATGAAGGACTTAATTAATGGATTGAAGCAAGATTATGATTATATCATTATTGATTGCCCGGCGGGTATCGAGCAAGGCTACAAAAATGCCGTAGCAGGTGCTGATAAGGCGATTGTAGTAACCAATCCGGAAGTATCGTCGGTAAGGGATGCAGACCGGATTATCGGCTTGCTAGAGAAGGAGGAAGGGGTAGAGCCTCCTAGACTGATTATTAACCGCATCCGCAATCATATGATGAAAAGCGGCGATATGCTTGATGTAGATGAAGTGACCGCTCATTTATCTATTGAATTAATCGGAATTGTTGCGGATGATGATGAAGTAATTAAAGCATCAAACAGCGGGGAACCGATTGTGTTAAATCCTAACAGTCGAGCGAGTATCGCCTATCGTAATATAGCGAGAAGAATATTGGGTGAATCAATTCCGCTTCAATCGTTAGAGCCCGAAAGTACTGGTGTATTTAAAAAACTTAAGAAATTTTTTGGTGTAAAGTAAACCGGGGATATCTCCGGTTTTATTTTTTTCCTCAGATCTGTGCTTCTCATTTGAAACAACCCTTTTGGCCGATTTACGATCATGATGGACAGTCATAATTAGCAGGGCTTGTTCATAGACTTGTACTACTAAGCCTTTAAGGAATGGTGGGGGGATCATGCGATCAAGAAGTGATGATATTCGAAAAAGGATTGAGAAAAGAAAAAAACAACGGGAGCGGACGTCGACACGGCAGATGGAAACAAAGCTACCATGGACGGAAGATGAAGAGCGATACGGTTTTGATCGAATGACATCTTATGAAAGCGGCCCAGTTGATGAGGAGAATCATCCACTTTTTCGAAAAGAAGTTTTTATTTTTAAACTATTAGCCTCTGCTTGTGTAGTACTGGTTATAGCCATAATGTTTCGAAATCCAACCCCAGCTTTGGACCCTGCTAGAGAATTTGTTACCAAGTCTATGAACGAAGAGTTTCAATTTGCAGCAGTTTCTGATTGGTATGAAAGTACATTTGGCAAGACATTGGCATTACTGCCAACTACAGATTCAAAGAATGAGGAAGCAGGCCCAGCTGATACGAAACCGCAATACGCTTTGCCTGCTTCAGGTAAAATACTAGAGGATTTTGGTGAAAACGGACAACGAATCACCATTGAAACTGGGCAAGGAGCAGCTGTAGAGGCCATGAATGAAGGACTTGTGCGTTTTATCGGCAAGCAGGACGGATTTGGCCAAACCGTTGTGATTCAGCATGCAGATAAAAGCGAATCATGGTATGGCAATTTAAGTGAAGTAGATGTTACGTTATACCAATACATTGAAAAGGGCACAAAGGTTGGAAAGGCGACTGATAATGATGATGGAACAAAAGGCTCCTTTTATTTTGCGATAAAAGAGGGTGAAGATTTTGTTGATCCGATACAGGTGATTCAATTTGACTAATTTAGTAAAGCTATTGAAATTTATTCATATTCATCCCTTGTTATGGCTTGTGATGGCTTTATCCATTTTGACGGCTCATTTTATTGAACTGTCCCTTTTTTTGTTTATCGTTATTATGCATGAACTGGGCCATGCGTTTGCTGCTTCTTTTTTCTCTTGGCGAATTAAACGGATTTCACTGCTGCCATTTGGCGGGGTAGCAGAAGTTGACGAACATGGTAACAGACCGTTAAAGGAAGAAGCGCTCGTCACGCTTGCTGGGCCTCTGCAGCATTTATGGATGATTGGTTTAGCGTTCATTCTCTATCAATTCTCCTTCATTCCAACGCATTTTTATACACTATTTGTTGACTTTAACATTATGGTGTTATTGTTTAATTTGCTGCCAATTTGGCCGCTTGACGGAGGAAAGCTTGTATATTTATGGAGATCACAGCAGGAGTCCTTTCCAGCTGCACATCAGAAAACCATTATTATCTCTGCGGTAAGCCTGCTGCTCTTCTTTATGCTCTTGCTTTTCATACAGCCCTTTAATTTGAATTTATGGATTGTGATAGGATTTTTAAGCTTTTCGTTATTTTATGAATGGAAGCAGCGGCGTTATGTATTTGTACGCTTTCTACTTGAACGCTACTATGGGAACAAAATGGAATTTAAAACCTTAAAGAATATATATGTCCATGAGGAAGAGTCTGTCATCCGAGTGCTGGAGCAATTTCAACGCGGCTGCAAGCATTTGATTATCATTGAAAAGGAAGACGCAGAAACGGAGCAATTAGATGAAAATGAATTACTTCATGCATATTTTTCTGAGAAAATGCTTCATGCAAAAATCGGAGAGTTGCTTTATCCATATTAAATCGAGATAATAATAAGAGTGAGAGAAAATGAGTGAATAGCATGTTGTTCACTCATTTTCTCATTTTCAAGTTGGAAAAGCGAGGATATAGGAATTGAAGAAACTAGTAGTTAATTACATAACAAGAGAAAAACGCTTTGCCCTATTACATAATAAAAAAATGGAAAAGCTTTTGGTGAAGCAGCCAAGACATTCCTCTCTTGTTGGGAACATATATATCGGTACCGTAACAAAAGTGCTTCCTGGAATGAATGCAGCCTTTGTTGAAATTGGGGAAGGAAAGAATGGCTTTATCTATCGTAATAAATTACCTTCTTTTGTGTTGTCAGAAGAAGAAAAGACGCAAAAGGAAAATAAGACTATTTCATCCTTTGTTCATCAAGGTGAAAGGCTAATCGTACAGGTGGACAAGGATGCTACAGGCACAAAAGGCCCAAGATTAAATGCTGTTGTGGAAATTGCTGGTCAACATGTGATTTATATGCCAAAAGGAAAGTATGTGGCAGTATCAAAAAAAATGGAGCAGCTGGAAGATAGAGAAAAAATGCGGAAATTTGGTTATGAAATCAAAGAAGAGGACGAGGGCCTAATATTCAGAACGGCAAGTCTAACCGCTTCCGAGCAGGATATTCGTATGGAATTAGCTGAGCTTAGACATGCTTATCATGAGCTTGAGATAAAGGCAAAGGCGATGAAAAAACCGGGAATTTTACTTGAACAGGATCATTTTGTTTCAGAGATGATATCGGAAATTAAACAGATAGAAGATGAGGTAGAGATCATTGCTGATGACCGCCAATTGGCGGCCATACTACAAAAGGAATTTCCACAGCTGCCGATATCCATCCATACAGAGAAAGAAAATATTTTCTCTTTCTATCATTTGGATGGGGAATTAGAAAGATTAGTAAAACGGATTGTCTGGCTTGATAACGGTGCCTATTTGGTGATTGATGAGGTTGAAGCCTTAACCGTTATTGATGTAAACACAGGGAAATACTCTGGCAAGAATGATTTAGCAGATACGGTATTAAAAACCAACCTGCTTGCAGCTGAAGAGGCGGCACGACAAATCCGCCTCCGTGATATTGGCGGGATGATTTTGATCGATTTTATCGATATGAAGAAGGAAAAGGAACGAAGCCAGGTCATGGAGAAAATGAAATTAGAGCTAAAGAAGGATGAGCGGCGAACAGATGTAATTGGCTTTACACAGCTTGGTATTTTACAATTGACGAGAAAGAAAACAAAGGTCTCCCTTTCAGAGAGCCTTATGGAGAAATGTCCGCATTGTGAGGGTACTGGAAAAATTCCTAGTCCTGAAACCATAGCATTCCGCCTTGAGCGGGAGCTTTATGAATATAGATATCGGGATATTGACGAAATGGTCATTGAGTTAACAGAAGAAGTCAAACAGTTTTTTTGCGGGGAACAAAATGTTCATCAAAATAGGCTGGAAGAGATATTGGGATTTACCCTGTCCTTTGAGGTTCGTTCAAGTCAGCAGCCTTTCTATCATATTGGGAAGATTCGTTAGGAAGGAAGCAGCATGAAATAGGATAATTATTTTGTCATTTCAATTCTATATTGACATTGTCTTTCTTCATGTGATACTATTTTCATGTTATGTTTGTAGCACCCGTGCTACAACCGCTCAGAACAGGTATTAAGAGTTTGTTATATTACAAAACACCTGCGATTGGCGAGTCTGAGTTTATAAGGAGGTGCAGTTCATGTACGCAATTATCGAAACAGGCGGTAAGCAAATCAAAGTAGAAGAAGGTCAAACAATCTACATTGAAAAGCTAAACGCTGAAGCAGGCGAAACAGTTACTTTTGATAAGGTTCTTTTCGTTGGTGGTGAAAATGTAAAGGTAGGAAGCCCAGTTGTTGAGGGTGCTACAGTTACAGCTAAAGTTGAAAAACAAGGTCGCGCTAAGAAGATCATTGTTTTCAAATATAAAGCCAAGAAAAACTACCGTAAAAAGCAAGGTCATCGTCAGCCATACACAAAAGTTGTTGTTGAAAAAATCAACGCGTAAGGTTTAAGATGATAAAAATTACGATTAATCGTAACGTATCTGGATTGATTCAATCGTTCACGATGACGGGACATGCATTATTTGCTGGACATGGTCAGGATATTGTCTGTGCAGGAGCATCTGCTGTATCCTTTGGAGCAATTAATGCTGTTCATGAGTTAACAGGAATTATCCCTGAGATTGAGCAAGGTCAGGATGGATTTTTAAGCTGTGCCGTTCCAGAAAATATTCCGGACAAGGTACAGGAGAAAATTCAACTCTTACTTGAGGCAATGGTGATTTCCTTACAAACGATTGAAGAACAATACGGAGAGCACATAAAAATAACCTTCAAAAAGTAGGAGGTGGAATACAATGTTATTGAAATTAGATCTTCAGTTTTTCGCTTCTAAAAAAGGAGTAGGTTCAACTAAGAACGGTCGTGACTCTATCTCAAAGCGCCTAGGTGCTAAGCGTGCGGATGGTCAATTCGTAACTGGCGGAAGCATTCTTTATCGCCAGCGCGGTACGAAAATCTATCCAGGAGTAAACGTTGGCCGTGGCGGCGACGATACTCTATTCGCTAAAGTTGACGGTGTTGTTAAATTTGAGCGTGTAGGCCGTGATCGTAAACAAGTGAGCGTATACCCTGCAGCCCAAGAAGCATAAGATGATGAAAACTCTAACTATTCTGGTTAGAGTTTTCTTTATGTTACTGAAAAAATGTAAAATCGGATATATGTTTCTTCTTTTTTCCATTAAATTGCTTACTCTATCTGACTTTTTTGATATACTAGCAAAAAGCAGTCTTCTGACACTAAAAAAATGTGTAGGGGTATTATTGAATATGAAAAAAGAATGGAATACGGTTGAGGTACTACGTCATGTACGACATGACTGGCTAAACAAGCTGCAATTAATTAAGGGAAATATTGATTTAAATAAAATGGACCGTGTCAAAGAAATAATTGGGGAAATTGTTGTCGAGGCACAGCATGAAACCAAGTTATCGAATTTGAACCTTCCTCATTTTACTTCACTGCTCCTATTGCATAATTGGGAAACGGAATCATTTAAATTGGAGTTTGAAGTGATTGATGATTATAAGCGCGGAATACTTGATGATAATGAGCTAACCCAATGGACAAGTACGTTTTTTACTATTTTAAATGAAAGTATAAAAAGCTATTATGATAATCATTTAATCCTAACAATTGAACAACAGCAGGACGGTCTTCGTTTCTTTTTTGACTTTTGTGGAATAATAGAGAATAAAGAATCATTAGAGCCATTTTTACATAATACTTCTTTTGGGATAGATGTAATTCAGTTTGATATGAATGAGCGGGAATTAACACTTGAGGTGATGATTCCTTATAAGTGAGCTCTTGTTCCAAAATATTGTTTGGAGGAAATGAAATATGTTTGTGGATCGAGTCAAAGTTTATGTTAAAGGCGGAGATGGCGGTAACGGTATGGTCGCCTTTCGCCGTGAGAAATATGTTCCAAAGGGCGGTCCTGCAGGTGGGGACGGCGGTAAAGGTGCGGACGTCGTATTTGAAGTGGAGGAAGGTTTACGTACCTTGATGGATTTCCGCTATCAACGTCATTTTAAGGCTACCCGCGGAGAACATGGGATGTCAAAAAATCAACATGGAAGAGGCGCGAAGGACATGATTGTCAAAGTGCCGCCTGGAACCGTTGTAACAGATGCTGAAACGAATGCTGTTATTGCAGACTTAACAGAGCATGGGCAGCGTGCGGTTATCGCTAAAGGTGGAAGAGGCGGAAGAGGTAATTCCCGTTTTGCCACTCCTGCAAATCCGGCCCCAGAGCTTTCAGAGCATGGTGAACCGGGTCAGGAAAGGGATATTATTCTTGAATTAAAGCTCCTAGCGGATGTGGGACTCGTTGGTTTCCCAAGTGTAGGAAAATCAACATTATTGTCTGTTGTTTCATCAGCAAAACCGAAAATTGCAGATTATCACTTTACCACGCTTGTTCCTAATTTAGGGATGGTTGAAACGGAGGATGGCCGCAGCTTTGTCATGGCAGATTTGCCGGGATTGATTGAAGGTGCGCATTCTGGAGTCGGCCTTGGACATCAATTTTTACGGCATATTGAGAGAACGAGAGTCATTGTGCATGTAATTGATATGGCGGCTATGGAAGGCCGTGATCCTTATGAGGATTATGTTACAATTAATAAAGAATTAGAACAATATAATTTGCGTTTGATGGAAAGACCGCAAATCATTGTTGCCAATAAAATGGATATGCCTGAAGCGGAAGGTAATCTGGAGGAGTTTAAAAAGAAACTCCAAGAGGATTATCCTATTTTCCCCATTTCTGCTGTTACAAGAAAAGGACTTCGAGACCTTTTGTTTGCCATAGCTGATAAGATTGAACAGACACCTGAATTTCCGCTGGAGGCTGAAACAGAGGATACAGGTGCACACCATGTTCTTTACAAGCATGAAGCAGAGCAGAAGGAATTTGAAATTTCGCGGGATCCTGACGGTAGCTTTGTCTTGTATGGTGATGCAGTTGAAAAGCTATTTAAGATGACCGATTTTTCAAGAGATGAGTCTGTAAAACGATTTGCCCGCCAGCTTCGTGGTATGGGTGTCGATGAGGCGCTTCGTGAAAAAGGGGCAAAAGATGGCGATACGGTTAAGCTGTTAGAATTTGAGTTTGAATTTATTGAATAGGCCTTTTTAAATACCTGTGAAAAACTGCGTTGTAGGGAAAACATCGTTTAAACGCAAGCCAAGAATAATGTAGAGGTGCTTGTGTATTTGTTTTTGGGGGTAGAGGTATGAGACATGATAAAGCTGACAAAAAGTTTTATTTAGTTAGGGAAGATGTTCTGCCTGAGGCAATGAAGAAAACACTCGAGGCAAAGGAAATGATCGACCGGGGAAAAGCAGAATCAGTCTGGGATGCTGTCCAGCGTGTTGACTTAAGCAGAAGTGCATTCTATAAATATCGAGATACAGTTTTCCCATTTCACACCATCGTAAAAGAACGCTTGATTACCTTGTTTTTCTACTTAGAGGATCGTTCGGGTACTCTTTCACATCTTTTAACAACGGTTGCTTCAACGGGCTGTAACGTGCTGACGATACATCAAACCATTCCACTTCAAGGAAGGGCAAACGTAACGCTATCCGTTAATGCAGCAGATATGGAAGTGGATATAGATGAGCTCTTAACAAGGCTTAGACGTTTGGAGTTCGTTGAAAAAGTGGAGGTGCTTGGTTCAGGTGCATAAAACGCACTTGAAGCAGCACCTTTTTTTATAATAAATTATCTTTGTAAAATGATGTACAATTATTTTTCTAAATGTTAAAGTATTTGTAAAATACTAAATAGGGAGAATTGTGAAGTGAAAACAGGTTATTTAGGTCCAAGAGCAACATTTACAGATTTGGCCGTACGAGAAATGTTTCCAGAATATGAATCAGTTGCCTATACAACTATTCCTGACTGCATTGATGCTGTCGTGAATGACGAAATAGATATAGCGGTTGTTCCGCTTGAAAATGCATTGGAAGGTTCGGTTAATATAACACTTGATTACTTGATCCATGTTGTGGATTTACCGATTAGAGGAGAACTTTCTGCACCGATCCGCCAGCATTTAATGGTCCATCCTAATCAGCTGGAGAACTGGAATGAATTAAAGACGATATATAGTCATACACATGCCATTGCGCAGTGCCATAAGTTTCTGCATCGTGAGTTAAAGGGTGTGAGAGCAGAAGGATTTACTTCCACTGCTGGTGCTGCACAATATGTGGCGGAGCATCCTGACGAGCCAATTGGAGCAATTGCCAATGATTTAGCAGCAGAGGAATATGGTCTTGTGATTGCGAAACATGATATCCATGATTTTGACTTTAACCATACCCGATTTATTTTCTTATCAAAACAGCCTATTAATCTGCCTATTAAGCCAAATTATGTTGGGTATAAAACGACGCTAATGGTTACACTCCCGGCAGACCACTCCGGTGCCCTTCACCAAGTCTTATCCGCGTTTGCTTGGAGAAAGCTGAATTTAATTAAAATAGAGTCAAGACCGACAAAGACAGGTCTTGGAAATTACTTCTTTATTGTGGATTTAGATACAGCGCTTGATGATGTGTTAATTCCAGGTGCGATTGCGGAAATTGAAGCACTGGACTGCCATGTAAAGGTATTAGGCAGCTATCCATATTATCAATTAAAAAAATAAAAAACGAGTCAGAACCAGCTGGGAGAGATGTGTTCTGACTCGTTTTTTATGTTATTTTGATTCAGTCATTTGAATCGATGAGAAAGTGCTCCTTCCTTAAGGCTTCTACGGCATCATCCAAGGCTTTTTCTGATGGGGCGCAAATGGTATGAAGATGGATTCCGTTCGTAAGCTCTAGTAAATACGATGATTGGGTTGATTTTATTTTTTCGATAAACTGTTTTACTTCCTTACGGTTGGAAACTAAAATTGAGGCGGTTAGATCACCATATACTGGATGTTCAATCCTTACATCCTTAACGGTTACGCCATGGTCAACACAAATATATAATTCCTCCTCGGTTCGCTCAGGAAGATGGTTGCAGGCGATGGTACGCTCAAACATCGTAACAGGAGAATTACTTTTTAAATAAAGATAGCCTTGGCTGGTGGCCATTATCGGTTCATTACGTGCTTTTAATAAGGAAATATCGCCAACTATTACTTGTCTGCTCACATTTGTTTTAGCAGCTAATTCATTGCCTGTCATTGGTTCATTGCTTTCTTTTAAGAGAGCCAGCAGCAGTGTTCGTCTTTCCTCTCCGAAAATCTTTTTCTGTTCGTTCACATCTTTTCCCCCTTATTGCTTATCGTGAATGATGCTTAACAGCGTTTTGCCAAGCTCCTTCACATCCTGTTCAGTTGTATTGTGCCCAAATGAAATGCGGATGAATTCCTTACCAATTTTCTCTGGTATATTCATGGCTGTCATGGTTTTTGATGGTGAAGCAAGGCCTGTTGAGCAGGCGCTTCCTGTAGATATGGCAAATCCGAGTCTATTGCATTCAAGCATCACCCATTGTCCTTCCAGCCCGTTTAGACGCATTCCAAGCGTATGTGGCAGCTGAAATTCCTCATCATTTTGGTAAACAGTTATACGGTCCTCGGCTTCAGCCATGCTTGACAATAGCAGCTGGCGAAGTTTTTTCATATCGGCGAATTGTGATTCGCGCTCTTCCATGACTTTCTGGGCTGCAACTGTCATGGCAGCAATTGCAGGAACATTCACTGTACCAGGCCTGAAGCCTTTTTCATGTGTTGTTCCTGGAAAATGAGCCTTCCAGGCAAGCCTTGGATTGATATAAGCAACCCCGATTCCTTTTGGACCGTAGAATTTATGTGACGAAATGGATAGACTGTCTACCAAATTGGTTATTTTTCTCAAATTGAGTTTACCGAATGTATGAACGCAATCACTATGAAAAAGGATTTGTTGCTGTTGACACCAGTTTCCTATTTCTTCGATAGGCTGCAGGGAACCGATTTCTGAATTTCCATGTTGGATTGCAATTAAAACCGTATCTTCCCGGGTTGATTGTTTCAGCCTTTCGAAATCAATTTGTCCCTTTTCCGTAAAAGGCAGGAGCGTAATCTCATAGCCCTGTAATGATAATGCATCTAATGTGCTGCGTATAGAAGAATGCTCTGCCATGCTGGAAATAATATGTGAGCCTTTTTTTTTCTTAGCTGAAAGGAGTGCGTGGATTCCGAGAAAATTACTTTCTGACCCGCCGCTGGTAAAAAAAACTCCATCCTTTGCTACACCTAAAAGCTGTGCAAATTCCTGTCGGCAATTTTCAAGGATGTCTTTTGCCGTACTGCCGATATCATGGAGACTTCCTGTATTGCCGTAATACTCAGTTGCCGCTTGGACATATATTTTGGCCGCTTCAGAATCAAGCGGAGTAGTTGCTGCATAATCAAAATATATCATTGTTTTTCACCAACTTTTTCACGATTTTTAATAGAGTAATAAAATGATCAGAATTTCACATGGGCATTTCTGTAGGAAAATAGTAAAAAAATACTTGTCATTAGTTTAAATCTATGTAAATATATGTGTCAAGACACCTGTTAACTTGTAAAGGGAAGATGAAGGGCAGATGAAGAAGAATGCGAGCAAATGTAATCATTATTGGTAGTGGGATAGCGGCTTTACAATTGGCTAAAAAGCTAAGTAGTGACTTACATGTGATAATTATCACAAAAGCTGAGGTTACAACCAGTAATTCTTATTTAGCGCAAGGAGGAATTGCTGTTGCATTATCAGAACATGATGACCCATCGAAACACTATCAAGATACATTAGAAGCAGGACGTTATCATAATAACCATGAAGCTGTTTCTTTAATGACACAGGAGGCGCCAGAATTAATTAATGAGCTTCTTTCTGAAGGCTGTCCCTTTGATCGTGATGGATCTGGTCATGTTAAGCTGGGACTGGAAGGTGCACACAGTGAGAAAAGAATTATCCACGGCGGCGGAGATGCAACAGGAAAAACAGTCGTCGACTTTTTAAACCAACAAATTGACCATATTACCATAATTGAAAATATAACAGTCTATGAATTATTGATTAGTAATGATAGATGTATCGGAGTAAAGGGAAAAGATCACAATGGGCGATCAATTCAAGTGTTTGCTGATCACACAGTCATCGCTACCGGCGGTCTTGGACAAATCTACAGCTTTACATCTAATGCTGAAACGGTGACAGGGGATGGATTAGCACTTGCCTACCGTGCAGGGGCGGAACTTTCAGACATGGAATTTGTGCAATTTCATCCAACCCTTTTACTTGCGAATGGGAAGGGAGCAGGGCTTGTATCGGAGGCAGTAAGAGGTGAAGGTGCAAGGCTGGTTACGGAGGAAGGCATATACATCATGGAGGGTGTTCACCCCTATAAAGATTTAGCCCCAAGACATGTTGTTTCACAAACCATTTTTGAATGGATGAAAAAAGGGCATACCATTTACCTGGATATCTCTTCGCTTGAAAATTTTGAGGCTCATTTCCCAACGGTTGCCTCCATCTGCAGGGAGAATGGGATTGATGTGAAAGGTGGAAAAATACCTGTCGTCCCAGGCTGTCACTTTTTAATGGGAGGTATTGTCACTGATTTAAATGGACAAACCACGATTCCTAATCTTTATGCGATCGGCGAAGCGGCATGTACAGGTGTTCACGGGGCAAATCGACTTGCAAGCAACTCTTTACTGGAAGGGTTATTTTTTGGCAGGCGATTAGCAGCCTTTATCAATGAATCGAAGGTTGAAGGGAAGACATTGGTTCGAAGAAGAGCAAATGAAAGGATTACACCTTCTCGCAGTCTTTTACCTGAAATTTCAAAGCTGAAAAATAGTATGATGGATCGAACCGGCATTGTGCGGTCTAAGGATAAGCTGAAAAAACAATTGGATTTTCTTGAGGGATTTGCGATTGATCAATGGCTAGAGGCAGATTTAGATCATTTATCAGTCGAGGAAATAAATAAAGTATTTATGCTGATTAGCTCATGGCTGGTCACGAAAGCTGCTATAGCAAGAACTGAAAGCCGCGGGGGACATCTTCGTATTGATTATCCACATGAAGAAAAATCATGGGAGCAGACACAAATAATACAACATAAAAAGGGTGGTCGCGTTGAACAAGCTAAAATTGCGCTTACAACTTGAACAGTTTTTTATTGAAGATATAGGGGACAGAGACCTATCAAGTGAATCCATTTTCGGAGAAGAAGAGATGGGTGAAATTGTTTTTATCGCAAAGGCAAACGGAATATTTTGCGGTGAAGATGTGATTCGCACGGGCTTTCCTTTATTAGATCCTGATTGCGTAATCGATCTAAGCGTGAAGGAAGGGGATCGAATTGAGAAAGGGCAAACCTTTGCGAGTGTGAAAGGCAAAGTATCAAGCTTGCTCAAAGGTGAGCGGGTTGTGCTAAACCTTGTTCAAAGAATGAGCGGTATTGCTACGCAAACGAATGAAGCTATCAGACTATTAAACAGCGAGCATACAAAAGTTACCGATACAAGAAAAACAACCCCGGGCTTACGGATGCTGGAAAAACATGCGGTAAGATGTGGCGGTGGGACAAATCACCGCTTTGGCTTGTATGATGCAGTAATGATCAAAGATAATCATATATCGTTTGCCGGCTCCATTTCGAAGGCAGTTGAAAAGGCACGTTCTCAAATTGGTCACATGGTAAAAATAGAGGTTGAGGTTGAAACAAAGGAACAATTGCTGGAAGCAATCTCCGCAAAAGCAGATGTCATTATGTTTGATAACCGAACTCCTGAAGAAATTAAAGCATGGATTGGACTTGTTCCGGAAGAGATTCGGACAGAGGCCTCAGGCGGAATTAACCTAGAAAATCTGTCTGATTACAGTGATACAGGTGTCGATGTCATTTCACTCGGTGCATTGACGCATACAGTGAAGGCGCTAGATATCAGTGTGAAGGTTAAAATAGGATAGAATACTAGTTTTATGGTTTCTTAGACTATTATAAGGGGTGTGGGGATATGTCAATTTTACAGACAATGAATAGAACAATGATACCGGATATATATAAACAAATGACTGTAGATGAACTGGAAAATCGTGTTAGAGAAGTAAAAGCGAGATTAGGGAATCGCTTGTTTATTCCAGGGCATCATTACCAAAAGGATGAGGTTATTCAATTTGCTGATGCAACAGGGGATTCTTTAGTACTTGCTCAGCTGTCTGCACAGAACAGAGATGCAGAATTTATTGCATTTTGTGGTGTTCATTTCATGGCCGAAACAGCTGATATATTAACGACATCAGAGCAAAAGGTATTTTTGCCAGATATGCGTGCAGGCTGTTCAATGGCCGATATGGCAGACATCTATCAAACAGAAAGAGCATGGGAAGTATTAATGGAAACCTTTGGCGACACCATTCTTCCATTAACCTATGTGAACTCAACGGCAGCTATTAAGGCGTTTGTCGGTGAACATGGAGGAGCAACTGTTACTTCCTCTAATGCAGAGAAAATGGTTTCGTGGGCATTTGAGCAAAAGGAACGAATTCTATTCCTGCCTGATCAGCATCTCGGTCGAAATACAGCCTACAATTTAGGCGTTTCATTAGGGGAAATGGCGGTGTGGAACCCACAGGAAAATAAACTTGAATATGATGGTGAAATCGATCATGTGAAAGTTATCTTATGGAAGGGGCATTGCTCTGTTCATGAAAATTTCACCGTTGCCAATGTTCAAAGTGTTCGTGAAAAACACCCGGAAATGAAGATTATTGTTCATCCTGAATGCTCACGTGAAGTTGTTGCTTTAAGTGACCTCGCTGGTTCAACTAATTATATAATTGAAGCAATTAAGAATGCTGCACCGGGTTCATCATGGGCAATCGGTACTGAACAGAATTTAGTGAGCAGAATTATTCAACAGCATCCTGATAAACATATTGTTTCATTAAATCCATATATGTGCTCCTGTCTAACGATGAATCGGATCGATCTTCCACATTTGGCTTGGTCACTAGAGTCAATTGAGAAGGGGGAATCCGGGAATATAATTAAAGTAGATGAAGAAGTAGCAGTAAAAGCAAAGCTTGCACTTGATAGAATGCTGCAAAAATAAGCTCACATAGTGTTATCGCATGGTGTCAGGCACTTTAAAAGGACTGTTGTCTTTTTAAGGTGCCTGACACTTTTTTTGTGTAATCATATTTATTCAAGAAATAGCATAAGTTTTTATGAAGTTTAAATTAGCAATTTGCCCAATTCAACATAGAATGAAAGGACTTATGCATGGGAGGGAAATCAGAGTGAAAATCCATATCGTACAAAAAGGGGATACTC